>Ga0307514_10003145_pt1 | contig 16206 bp, 14 predicted proteins | sample 16_EM_MG_FD_203088 | JGI IMG/M metagenome (GOLD analysis project Ga0307514, IMG submission 203088) | Populus trichocarpa ectomycorrhiza microbial communities from riparian zone in the Pacific Northwest, United States - 16_EM | ecosystem: Host-associated > Plants > Roots > Unclassified | place...
TAAGATGACTATTATAAATTATTATTTTATTTTTTTATGAAAAATGAGAAATGAAGATGTTTTCCATTATTATATTGAAAAAAGAAAACTAGAATAGGAAAAGAAAACTGAAAATGGAAAAGGAAAATGAATACAACACCACAACTTGGCAAGAATCAGAATGATGCAGTGCACAAATAAGCTGGTCAAAACACCACTAAAATAAAGAAAACCTTTTGTTTGATCCTCTGGGCTGCAGCGGGATCTTTTTTGTGCATTATCTCATAGGAAACTACAATAACATCCTTTAGTGGACGAGGAGTCTCTTCCACCTTCCCAGCAAGGAACATGCACACAGTTGCTACAGTCTGCAAAGTAAAAACAAAAAATAAGAGATGGATGGTGCATGTGAACAAATCAGTATGAATTTAAATTCACCGAATCTATTTTTTTTTTCCAGTCATTTTCCTTGAACTGGATTGATCTTGTTTTTTCTTAAATTATTTTACAAAATACATTCGCATCCAAAGTATCATTTGCAAGTCTCCATAGGTCCACATCTATCACATAAGAAAACGACCTAAGGTATTACCAACAATTTTCTAGTGACCAGCTTCTATTTCAAAAGATATTCTCACAACATTACTTTATGAGTCTCTATGACCTAAATCTATCACCCTTACATTTCTGTAAGGACATACAATACAATTCATATAGAGGTACAAAAATATCAGATTCAACAATTGATTCAATGCAAGCATTAAAGGTTCAAATGGTTTAGAAAGCATAAGCAATGTTAGTTTGAGCATCAATTGACTCACCCTTCTATCATTATTTGCATGTGATTGGCGAATGAAGAATCTGTGACAAAATATTATTGCTGTGGCTATGGTTACCTGGGGCCTGCACAAAAACAAAATGTTAGTTTCATTTTCCAATTGTTGTCTAGATGTGAAACAGGTATGCTGGACACAAAGCGGAAACCCCCCCCCCCCAAAGAAAAGGAAAGAACGAATGAAAGAAACACAGTTCAGCTAGGTAATCAATCAATTTCACAAGACAATGCCCCACCCTAAGAAACAGATGAAAACATTCATTTTGTAGCATAGTTTTATTTGCGCACGCTGCTGTCAGTTTTCCTTTTTTTAGACAAAATAAGAAACATAATTATTATAATAATAATAAATAAATAAAAAGAGCATGTAGTTACAAATTTGGGGAGCAAGCCATTCTCAAAAGTAGGATGAACAAGACAATAACCAAATTCAATTATTAAAAAGAAACAGCCACAGTTACAAATTCAGGAAACAATTCATTCTCCAAAACAAATACAGTAACCAAGGTCAAAAATGGAAGTGCACTCCTTACCTAGGAATATCAGTCCCCTAAAACACCCACCGAAATGCTTTCAAGATAAACAAGAAAATGCTTCACTTTCAAAACACTAATTCTAAAATTCTAAGGATAACATCAATGCACAACTTGGTTTGCAAGCACATAAATATACAACCCTTGACAGATCAGAGATAGCATTTCAATCTATCAAGAAAGCAGTTGATGGGTCCAGTATATAAAGCAATAATTGAGATTATCAACAGCATGGATGAGTTCTCCAAATTCTATTCTCATAATTCCTTTCACCAACATCCCTCCATGCAGACAAAATGAGAGTTCACTGATGAAATCATTGCAAGCAAGCAATGGCATCAATAAATGGAAGTGACAGGCAGGAGCATGCAAAGGAAGGTGGTATAGGAGTTTGAAAGATCACATTGCATCAAAAAGGCCACGATTTCCCATTCAAAATTGTAGGGGTCATGATTATTGATTCAAACTTCTTCACTACTACCTCCAATGCAATATTGTAATGACATCATACCACATTGATCAATTAACTACTAAATGGCCCTAAATCGTGTGAGTGCACGCACTTGCCCTTCATTGTTTCAGTAATCCATCACACTCTCCCCCCAACTAATTTGCAATTGAAGCTCAGTGCTTGTTGTATCACATCCTCTCTCTCTCTCAATAAAGTATGTCATAAATAAGAGTTGATATTTCAATTGTCTATCACATTCTTTAATTGCAAAAGATTTCAGTATCTTTAACAGGGAAAAAAAAGAACAAAGAAAATTTTCTCCCATGGATCTTCCTAACAGCACTCTACACCAATACATCAAATATTACCCCATGTGTCACTTTCCATAACATATTTCCATAACCTCAACAAATTGGTGTGACAGGATTTCATTCCTAAAAAAACCTTCACCAACACGTCCCACATAAAGTCCAATGATTATTGAGTGATGGATAAGACGCAGATCATTAGAATTCCACTTCCCCCTATATTTCTAAATGATAACCATTTCTCAAAGCATTCCTTCTTTCTAGAATGCTCAAGTGACATGTTACAGTCTAAACCTGAAGAGCGCTCATATGCCTTGTTATTATATACATTAATTAAAATTAAAGGATATAAATATAGTGCTTGAGATAGAAATTCTTGAACCATGATAGAGCTCTCAGATTAACCATGATGAGAATTTCCCTATGCACATCAGCATCAAAAGTATCCTACAAAGTATAAATTTACAATTTAAAAATTCGTTTTATTTTAAGAAAGCTAACCAATTAACCATTTTAAATAAAAAAAATCATTAAAAAAATTCGAAGGATTCCTCTATTCTTAATAATCATGCATCAACAATCTAGAAGCACCAGGATTTACACTTGCGTATGGTCAGAGGTAGTGCTAAGAAATATCAAGTGAATACTAACAAGAACTAATATCCACTTGCGTTATCGAATTCCAAGTTTTTTTTTAATTTTATGTATAGTAAGCAAAACAGAACACTTTGCATCTCCCTCGATGTAAATGATGGTGCAAAAAGCAAAATGGAATGGAAATTGACCGCAGCATCAGACTAGATTAGAACACTACCAAAAAATTTGTCAACAAGTCAGTAAAAGAATGAAAAAAACAACAATATACATATATACATGAACTCACACTTTCAATCTCATGCCAAGATCCTGCAAAAACGTGCAATATGATTTCCGTAGATATGTCTCTTTCTTCAAGTCAATATTATCTCTTCTTGATGGGGAATTCTCTTCTATTTCTTTCCTTGAAAAATACCAACGATCCCCTTCCTCTGGCCTTTCTTGAGAACTCCTGGACGGCCCGCCCTCGGAATTCCCATAATGTGAAGATTCCCCAGGTAACAATAATCCAGCCATAGTTTTCCAATTTCAGGATAAGACAAACAAGATTCGACTACTATGTCGAGAACTAGTCTTCTATCACTTCATCACCAGCAAGCATTTTATAATTAAACCCTTCACAAAAATTAAATCAGTTCCAACCCCATGAACCAGATACACAACCAATACCAAAAAAAAAATTGAAACTTTTCTTGAGCTAAGCTACGTAAATAAATAGCACTTAATAAACCATATAAAAATGCCTCATATCGTATTTGTGGAAATTTTATGTCTTCTATCCTTCTACTTTCTCTTCCATTTAACCTGTTGAGAATTCCATGTGTAATAACAAAAGGAGAAATTTTGCAGGCGATTTCTATTCTAAATTCTTTTTTTATCAATTAATTCAACATACATTGTGACAGAGACAACAGATTGAAAAAGGCAATGTCGCTTATAAACAGTGTAATTATTCTTACTTCTTTTTTGATCCATTCATTCAGCGGGTTGTGACAGAGACAGCAGATTGAAAAGCACAATTTCGCTAATAAACAGTGTAATAGACACATAGCAACCCCAAAACCTAAAAATTGAATATTTTATTGAGTTTAGCAAAGTAGACAAGTGACACTTGATGAAACAAATAACAGCGACCCAATATGAGCTTTAATAGCAAGAAATTTCATAGCTGATCCAAGTTAGGGTTTGTTGATCCATTTTAGGTGAACCCTAAAAAATTCAACAGATTTGAACTCAACACTTCATTTTGCAAAACGTAATCGTAATTTCTTCAAAAAAAAAAGACGAGGCAAATCAAGATCGAACTAATAATTTCTAGGGTTTGAAGGAGAGAAGAAAAGGGAAATAAATAAATAAGATACAGAAATCCGACTGACCTGCGGGAGGGAGAGGGAGGGGAAAAGAAAGCCTTGCTTGCTGGAGCGACGTCGTTGGTGGCGTTCTTCGTCTTCCTGGCTTCGCGGCTTAGGCTTTTTGAGGGTTTGCTTGTGTTGTGTGTGCGCGTCTAGTACTGTAAAACGTGGGAGAGCTTGGGGGGAGCTAAATGATGGGATTTTTTATTTTGGGATATGGATCTAAGTGCATTTGTTCATTTTCATTTTAGTCCCTATACTTGTTTTTCTTTCCAAAAAAGGAGGTTTGTTATTTCCATTATAGTCCTTCTAGTTTTTCCTTATAAAAATACATGCTCTGTAGTCTGTTCCTTTTTAACTGGATCATCATATCCACAGTGGCTTTACTGATACAGTAGCAGTGATGCATCTTTTAGCATTCTTTTAAGCTTTTTTTTCTGGTTGAAAATACTTTTTTATGTTCAAGATAATATTAGTTTTTTTTTCTCTGAGAAAAAAACTACACCTAAGTCATCTTCGCAGTTCTGATTAAATACAAATTAGGATTCAAATCATTTTTTAGAAAATGATTTTCAACGATTGAAGATTTTAGTAACCAATAAATCACTTATAAATAACGGGCTGAGAGAATGATTACAATAACATATTGTTTAGAAATTAAAAAAAAAAAACAAAATATTTATAGTTTTTCAAATTTCGTGAATTTAAAGGCAGGCCAAAGAATAAGAATTTGCTTTCGGATTTTATCAATGCATCAAGGACAAATGCATTTTAGTGTAATAATATCTGTTTTTAAAAGTATTTTTTATTTGAAAATATATTAAAAAAATATTTTTTTAAAAAATAATTTTAGCATTTAAACATTAAAACGATTCATAAACATAAAAAGTTACAAATGCGTTCCAAGACCTCTTCGAAGGCCTTCCAATTCCAAAGGCAGGGTAACAGTTAGCACACTTGAAAATATGAATACAGTGGACAACCGTGAGATGTAATTCAATGGAATTTCTCAAACTTCAAAGCAATCTCGGCTCTAACCAGCAGGCAGATAAGAGGAGATCAGTAAAAAAATATTGTGACATCAACAGAGTACACGAAGAGCAATTTATTACAACAAGGTTAACCAAACCACTCATTTTCTGAAAATTGGAGACCACCAACCTTTAACTACCAGGGAGTCTATATAGAGCTCTCCATTAGGCAAGCTACAAATGAGCTTCATCATTACCTACTTCCTTTACCAGGAACGAGGTTTTGTAGTTCAAAGAGCATGTTCCTCCTGTACGAGAAAGGGGAAGCTCCCCACTCCTCAACCCAAAATGAAGGGAGAAGAAAAGGAGCAGCTGCAATGACATCTGTGTCTCAAGTCAGTAAAGTATGACTGTCAAGAACAGACACCACCTTCGTAAACCATCTTTCTATTCTGATACACAAAAACCATTTCTAGATTAGCGTGTCACAAGCCAACCTGGCTTGATCAGTGGATCTCGCTTGAAGTCATGACCTGTGACAGAAGTGGACTCTCCCAGTCGACGGAAACACTGCAAATATAGCATGTAGATTATAGGTTATGTTATCTTGCTTCCAAAGCCCCCATGGAGTTTTTGTTAACGAAAAATATAGCAATGACCAACCTTGTAACAAACAACAGTGTCATCTGGGTACATTGCAAACAGTTTGGTTCCTAACCGGGCATGACAAGAATCACAAAGGCTCTCATCATTTATCTGTACATGCCGCGATCTTTCCTCCAATCTTGCAAGTTTTGCGTCAACATTTAGAGCACGGGACAGATTATGAACAATCTGAAAAGTTAAAGAGAAGTTTAGACAATATAGACAATGGAATGTAGAACAAACCACAAAACGTTGTTCTATTCTTTTCTGAGACATGTTCTAAAGGGGGGTTCAGTAGAATATAACACAGTGCGGTATGCTATAGTGCTATTTGACTCTCTGCATGACTATGAGCATTACATGTTTTCAGATGGGAGTGGTTCAACCAAGCTAATAGATCCAATAAAGCAACTAAGAGGGGGGAAAAAAAGCCTGAAGGCTCATGTTGGAAAAGGCTATTTGAATAGGTTTTTCAGTAACTTTAAGTAAAAAATCTTACTTGTCCTTGGCGATGATGGTGAAGCCGAGCCCTCAACATTCTTAGTATTGTATCTGAGGCAAGTTGGAGGGGCATATCTGGGGACAGTGTCTGCAACAAAAATTAATCTCTCAACAAGAAACAACAATGAAACAAGAACTTTGCAATCAATCCTACAATTCCAGCCAAGGAAATGGGTATCACATAATGCCATGTTGCAGCATCTCTCCATAAAAGGGAATAATATCAGTAGATCCTGAAGAGTATTGATTATGATTTTATTGTGGATCAATAGGTCTTTAGTTAACACAGGCTTGGAGACCAGAGGAGGTCAGAGAGACAACCCAACAGGAGCAACTATATTAGCATGACAACAAATTAGAATTCACTTTCGTTATTTTAAATACATCCAGACTAGATATCATTCATTCCCGCATTTAATGGTAGCTGAACATTATATATATAGCTCTGATAGAATTCTTACACATGGAGGCGAATAACAGATATAAAATATAAGAAAATGTGAGCATCTTAAGTATAATGTTGGCTTTTCTCCCTGCTAGAGTTTCAAAATATTGAGAATAGCTTGCTTAAATTTTTAAACTCGAACGCAAGCCATTAAGTAAAAGTTGTCCTAGAATGCATGTGCTACAAAGAAAAGAATGAGGATAGGTGGATTTTCTACCTCTAGAACTTGCAAAGGATCCAGTAATTCTCCATGATTATGCAGAAGTCGAACGGCAGCGTTAAACATGGGCTCTTTACCATTTTGTGGATCCAAATACATATCAAGTAACCTGAAGAGATCACATCACAGAAAGTGAAAGGCCAGTAGTAAGAATATTTATGTGTTTCTGTTGGGGAAAGAGGAGAAAATAAGGAAAAAAGAGAAGAGCAAAAAGAAACTAACTGCATATAGGCATCTGGTCTTCCAATCTCTGCACAATACTGTTCAGCAGCTTCACTGTCCTCCAGCTTCCTGAGAGGGCAATGAATGTTATTTAAAATACACACAATTTACGATCAACCAAAGCAGCAAGGAGACAGAGAGAGGTATCTGTGAAACAACAGCCTCTTTAATTCAATTTAGTAATGAGCGGCTAATAACCAACAAAAACCACGAGAACCATGATATATATTACACATTTTTCTTGCACAAGAATATTTGAATAGTAGAGAAATATATAATGAAACCACTATTAGTGAATGGAATGATGAAGTTTTCTCAAAGCCAATACATATATGTCAGCTGAAAACCCTCTGATTCTTCCCTAGCCACATAAATTAAGATTTGAAAAAGCTGGCAAACAGTTCCTGCCAGTAATATTCAGAAAGTAATGTGCAGGCTTACAAGGCCAAAATTTGCAGCACCAAAGTCTCTTGCCCTAATTTTCTGTATAGAATCGCCTGTCGAAAAAAATCAAAACTTGAATCAGCAACTGATAAGCAAAACTTGCTCTTTCTGCCATATAAAAGCATTGATGCCATTCATACTTTCCTTTTTGGCAGAAAGATATAAATGGCACAAATACTGATTGGGGGGGGAGGGGGGGGGGGCGCTTGATAATGATCAATTAAGTACAATTAAAAACCGTGTGACAAAAGAGATCCAACGACCTTTTCCAGCCAAAGCTCTGATCCCTCAATCAAGTCAAGAACATCTTCCGGATCATACAAGTCTGATGACTGTAAGAATATCTGCAACCTTTCTCGTACAGGACTTTGAAAGATTGAGTTTCCTCCAGGATCAGAAATTTTTGTTTCCTCCAGCCTTCCATCATCAGGTTCCTGGGAGGTACTTTGCACTTCAAAGGTTTCAATTGCTGACTTTGCAAGTGAGAGCGCGTATAGCGTGTGGAACTGTGTGTCACCAGAGTCTTGATCTTCAATCAACCATTGGAGATACCTGCAGAACGCAATCCAAAGGCAATTGCAGGTCATATGACCTACCAAAAACCAATCATTTGCATAGCTCTGGAGCTGCAATTTATGGAGTATGTGGTGGGCATACCTTTGGAGAATTTCAACCTTTTTTGGATCAATGGCAGCAATTATTTCATCTGCAATGAGAGAATTGAAAGGGCAGATTCACTTTAGGAAATATAAAAAAAAAAATAGTAACTATCATGAACTTTCTTGGCAGCATAAAACTTATCAGCTTCATATCAAGTTAAATGGCATAATATACACTGATCCATGCCATTGCAAATTTACAAGATGTTAAATCTATTCATTTTACAAAATGTTTCACGAAAATAAATTGAGTAACATCACAAACTAAGTGGACTGCAAGAGCTACCTAGTATATGAATAAAACCTAGAAATTTGCTAAAATTCAATTAAACTTCAAAGCTTAGAATACATTCATGATGGTAGTAGATTCACCAGTGAGATGCCATAGAGTAAAATAAGCGAAATTCTTAACTAGCAAGTAGTAAAGACCCAAAACTCACAGTGAGAGTATTCTCTGAAAACCAAGGCCTACCTGGTGAAAGCTGGTCTACTCTTTTCTCTGATGTCAAAACTTGAACTGTGAGTAATGGGTTAACATCTGCAATCTAATAAGATTTCACCGAATTGTGAATTTAACAGTCAGCTTCAAAATTCTGTAAAAACATAAAAACACCAACTTCAAATGCTACATACCCATCCAAGATGTTGCAAAACCAAATCCTGATCAGACAGCTCCTCAAGAATTTTTGATGCCTCAGTTGCAGCAACCTCTCTGCCAGAAATAACATTTGTATTGCCATCCAGAAACTCATGCTCCCGAGCAGGATCTTTCCATAGACCAGAAGAATAATTTTTTGCCAAAATGCGCCATATGGTAAGAGCCTTTGAGCTCATCCCTTTACTTGCATATAAGAAGGCGAGAGTCCGTAAATGCCCAGATTCATCTAACAGGGTTTCTAACTCCTCCTGCACTGCCCATGGAAGTTGTACGGTCATCCTTCAAGCAAGCTCCTGACAACAGCCCCTCTGTTTTGCAATGCATTGGAATACTAAGATTCCGCAGACTACCATTGACTTGAGGCTTATGAACTATTTAGTTTTGACTTCTAGCTACCAGTTATAGAATTTAAAACCCAAAGCAATTGGTTGGTTTGACTGTTGCCATCAATAGACTGCTCCTTTTACAAGTTTTATATAGTTCCAAAATATCTTCCATAAAATACACCTTCAGTGTAATCTATAAAAATCAACCAACATTGACAAAAACAAGACATGAGACTGTCTACTTTGAGAGATGAATTGCACCTGACTTCATCTAACAAGTAAACTTCAGAACAAAGAAAAGATGCAAATATTTTCTTCACTTGACATTTTGTTAAAAGGATCAACATTGAACTGCATTGAGGAGACATACATGATCCAACCAGCTAACTGGAACTGATGCTTATTTGAGTTTAAATGAATTCAGCTGAGAGATAGGCCATGCTTAAAGAGAATAGAGGGAAAATAGAGTAAAGAAGAATGGATCCCGTGCAACAACATAAAGCTTTTTTTTAAGATTCTTAATATCGATTCAAATTATGACTTCTTCTACCTTAATTATACATCATAGGAGTAACCGCGAACCTTAAAGCCAAGTGGTCACTCTCTTCATTGATTTAAAATTTGGTTTATGCACATGACAGTAACTGATTCATCTGATCATCTAAACAACCCATTACCAGTATAAAAAAAAAGTAAAAACTTTGTAGGGCAAAATTATTTTATCAACTCCAGCAAAGAGAAAGTGGAGCATACCACGATACAGCTGTTTCCAGAAGATGCAAGCTTTTCCATATCATCAATGCGGTTTAGGGCTCTATAGAGGTACATTAGAAGTGTGTCAACTCCCTCTTTCACTGACAAAGTCAATTCTTTTTCACGAGAAACCTCAAGATATCTGTAGTTACAATAGGAGGGAGCAGAAATTGAAAGTTACAAGCTAATGACAGAATGCAAAAGCTATAACATGTAAACCTTTCAAAGCAAAGTCGTAAACACCTGCTCATATTTTTTATTGCCAACTCAAGTAAATCAGCTCTAGTTGGTGGATTCAAAAGAAAATCTTCATCGACTGTAGTATCTACACCTGCCTTTTTAAGGAAAATAGCTCTTTGGATAGCCATCAACCCATCATCTACAACATCTTCAAGAGGAGCAGGGGGAGGATGCAAACCCCAGTATCGGTTCCTAGGAACCTGAAAGGGTGAGTTCAATGTTATGATTTAAAAAATGCAGACAATTCAACATAAGTTTAACGTACCCTGCTCAAACAAAAACACAATAAAACAGGACATATACACAAATATACAGTCTTAGAATCTATTGCAAATCCATACACAATCTTAGAAACAATTGCTTATTCATTTAATATCACAATCAAATGATAGCATGTCACCATCCTGATCAGGTATACCCAGTCACCAGCTAACCAACAAGTGTATGGTTCCACAAATGCAAACAAATATTGCACCATTTCAAGATTCCACTTCCAATCCTTTTCACTCAGCATGCTATTTCTTTGGCTTTAGAGGTTATGGTATATATGGTTCCTAAATTCAAATTCAGTGAACTACTTAAGGCACAGTTACCCTATTACCATCAATATTCATTTTTTGCTTGTGGCTACTCATATAAAAGAGTGGAAGGGAAGAGGACGAAGTTCAAGAGTTTGGCATCTGTAGAATGCATAGTATGCTAAAGGAAATGAAGAAAGATCCCATGGCTGATAAATGATTTATCCTTGGGGCCATGGAAATTAATGAAACTAAAGGTAAGCATATGATCCATCTCTTGTCAAATAAAAAATACTGACAAGGGAATAGGTCTTGCAAAATGAAACTGTAAACACATACCAGCAGTGACCAGCGATTTGGGTCTCGCATTATAAATGGAAAAACTTCAGAAGGTTGCATTGTCTCTGACTGCAGAAAGTGGTTAACTGCTTCCTCGAAATGCAAGTCAAAAAGCAGCAGGAACCCTATTTGAGCATGAACGAAGGATAGCATTTCATTAGATATTTCACCATCGCTCTTAAGCTCCTCCACCAAGGAGACGGCTTCCTTAAAGTTTTTCTTTCTCAACAGATCTTTGATTTGTTCTTCAGTAGGTACTCTCCGGTAGAAAATAACCTGGCAATATTCAAGATGAAAGAGCAAAATCAATAAAATTTCTTTTTAAATAAACTTACTCCAGAGGCATATGGATTGTTCCTAACCAGGACACGAAATCTTAAACAAGTATTTTATGCCACCAATTTCATAAATCTCTTAACAATCAGCTTGAAATCTAAACAACTCGCATCTTAAAAATGTACTAGGTATGCAAGAACAACATCGCTTACAAGAAAAGAAAGCCTCGGGGTTACTTTTGAAGATGCTTTCTGTCCTAAGGTCCAAATGATCAGCTAAGCATTTAACTCTGAAACTCAGCTCAACACAATTAATCTATATGAGCACAATGATTAACAGTCCACAATTCAGCTTAAATAATTAACAAGTAAACCTGCCAAAGAACTAAGAAGCAACATGCATAAAACTAAGGTTTGTGTCCAGACATCAATAAAGATGCAGCGATACAATATAATCAAAGAGATAACAAGTTCACACACCTTGGTGGGCGTCGCAACAGCAACAAGTTTCCCATTTCCACTTTCCTCATCCGCAACAATACATGGCCCAAATCCTTCACTACCAAAACTAACAGTCTGTACACAACCACCCAATTTCTTATGATACAACTCCATCTTCCCATCCCTCACAACCATTACATAAGAAGCCAACTCCCCAACAGAATCTGGACCCTTACGAAACACCAAACTCCCTCCAACTGGCTGCCCATGCGCATCAACAACAATCCCAACATTATCCACCAACAACAACACCTTCTTTTCTTTCCACAACAACTTGAGCAATGGCAAACAAGACACATCAGGCAATGTAAAAATCACCCCACTTTGGCCCGTAATGCACGAAAACAAACTATACCCGATGACAGTGCCAACAATTATGGAATCATTGATCCAAACTAATGTCTTAACCCCGTCAATACACTGCATTTCTTTCAAAACCATCAAATCAACTTCCTTGTCATTCTTCCCAACTCTAAGCTCTATTAACATCAATTTTTTACCAACCACAGCAGCAAAAACATAATCACCCTCAATTTTTTGCACAAAATCTTTAACCCCATTAGCTCTAACTCCACCTCCTAATCTGCTCAAAATTCGAGAACTCGTACTCGCACCCTCCAAACTACTTAAACCGAGTAAATCACTACACTCCGATTCACTACTCTTAACTCTCTTAGTGATAAAAGAAACCCCTTTCAAAAACCCCAGTTTCCTAACGGGTTGAACCAAGCCCGAATCCGTCAAGAACAAAAATCCATCAGAGAGAACAATAACCTTTCCAATCTCATCAAGCAAAAGAACCGTTTCTACAGCCGAGTCACCAACAGAAACGGATTTTATGAACGAGACGTTTCGAGAAGGAACATCAAAATCCAAAGTCGAGTTCGGATCTTTGGTGGAGGGGGTTTTGTCATTTGGGGTATCTGGGTTTATGGAGAGCAAGAGAAGGGAACCAGAAGAAGTGCCTAGGTAAATGAAAGATTGAGAATTCGTTGCAATGGATTTTATTGAAGTATGAGAGTGAAGGGTGGGATCGAAGGTGAGAAGTGGTTCAAGGACAGTTCGGGTGGTCGTAGGATCGGTGTTAGTAGTAGCCATGGAAATGGAGGAGGAGGAGGGACGATCTGTTTTTACATTTACAGAAAGGAGTTGATATTCTTACAAGTTTGTTTGGTGACTACCTAGCAAGCACGCCATACTATCCAGGAGGCATAGAGCACGTCTGGTTTAAAGTTTCAAGAAAAAAAATTGTAAGAAATTGATTTTTAAAAAAATTATATTTTTTTTATTTTTAAATCATTTTAATGCATTATTATTGAAAATAAATTTAAAAAAATAAAATAATATTATTTAAATATATATTTTTAAATAAAAATCATTTTAAAAAATAATCACAACTACAACACTTTAAAATATCTAAAACTATAAAAAAAATTTAAATTTTCAAAACACAGTTAGTTAGATCTTAATGTTAAATGGTCACTTGTTTGAGGTGTTTAGCAAAGTTTTTATTTTGAAAAAAACATTAAATTAATATTTATATTAATATTAAAAATAAAATTAAAAAACTATTTTTAAAAGCATATTTAACCTCAAATCCATACATCTCTTATATTGTTTCCTTTTTTACTGTAGTGCAAAGAGTTTTTAAAATTAATTAAAAATATATTAATATTTATGTTTTTAAAAAGTTTTTTTAGTTAAAAAATAATTTAAAAAAAAACCTTTACAAAAAAAATTGGAACGTGAAAATAAACACCCACTTCATCACGGTAAACTTCTAAGTTGTTTCCTTATTTTAATTTTATTTTGCCCTTTACAACAAAATATTTTTTTGAATGAATCAAACATCAGAAATAATAAAATATTTTACAAAATTATTTTTTTGATAGAGATAAGGATAAAATTTGATAGAAAAATAAATTAAAAATGATTCCGAACAAAATAAATAGCAATCAAGAGAATTAATATCAAATTTAAAATATTAAAAAATCATAGGAGTGAAATTAAAAAATATTTGTAATTTGATAAATTATTTATAGATTAAAAAATAACAAGGAGTTAAATTAAAAAATATTTGCAATATTATAGCTTATTATAAAATAAAAAATAGTAATAAAGAGGATAACAACCAAATGTGAATAAAAAGAAAATTGATAAGGTTGGCGTAAAATTCGAGGGACTAGCGTAAAATCTAAGAAAGAAAGAGAATGAGAAGGAAAAAAATTATCATCAACGTCAAATTAAAAATAATTATGATACATGCAACATGTCATGGAGTAAAGAACATCGAGATCTTACAAATACTACTCTGAAAGGTATTGTCTAGTGTCCAAATTACTCCACACACGTTACCTAAACAACACAAGGTCCATCCAGAATAATTTTCTTGAATAACCTTTAAATATACTGTAAAATCAAAATAAAATGATCAAGAAACCTTTATAAGAGGGGAATATTGTTTTTGTTCATGGGAGTATGAGGGTAATTATATTATTTTGAAAAAAAAATAAAAGGATTAAAATATTTTTTTAATTTTAAGGCTAAAATAATAACTTTACTAATAAAAAAAGAAAATAATAAATATAACCCTATATAATGTGATAAAGATAATTGTTTTGTGGTAAAAAGACAATCTTCCTTTCAATGCATAGTTCAATAATTTTTTTTTCAATGGCAAATATGTATTTACACTATAATAGTGAATAGTATTCAAAGTCTTCTTGTAAAATAACTTTTTAAGGAGAATTATTGTTTTTGTTTAACATATAATTAGACTATTTTGAAAAAAAAAAAGAAGAAGGCTAGAAGATCCCGGCATTATATTTTTTTTATTTTAAGGCTAAAATAATAATTTTATTATTTAACCTTGTCATGTACCGAGTACTTAGTTTAATTTTTTTTCCAGGGGCAACTATGTATTTATACTATTACAATGAATTACTTCGAGTCTTGTTGCACATTATTTCTCGAGGAGAATTATTATTATTTTTTTAATGTTTTTAATTTTCATTGATAGACACGTAATCTTTTTTTTTTTAACTGGAGAAACGCAGTTGATAAAAAATGAAAGTTAAATTACTCAATTATAAAAAAAAGACGCTTAAATATTCTTTATCTCAAGTGAAGGAGAAATAGTAAGCAAGAAAGTAAGAAACACAGCCAGTCTCCAAAACCCAAACAATAAATACAAGGTACGAATCCCTCTAGCTCCCTCTCAGGAGTTCCTTTTTTCTCTCTACACTGAATTGATACTAAGATTCTAAATCCATTCCAATAATCTATTTCTTAGATTTCCAGGGTTCAGGGAAGATTAGGGTTTGAGCTTGGTGGTTAGAATGGATATAGACTGGTCTGAACTAGGCACGAGCGACGCGAGGAGAGGGATGATGTGGAGGACGAGGATATGGCGGTGAATGGAGTTGAAAAATCGAGTAAGCATTCTAGGAAGAAGAGCAGCAGAGGAGATGAGAGGGAGAGGGATCATAGTTGTAAGACAGATGAACGGTCGAAGAAAACCAGCGGTAATGATGGGAGTAGGGACAGTAAGGCGAAGGATAAAGAACGTGATCGAGAGAAGGCTAGAGATAGGAAATTGCGGGGGAAGGAGAAGGAACGGCAGAGGGAGAAGGAAACGGAAAGAGAAAGAGCGAAGGAGAAGGACAAGTATAAGGATAAAGAGAAGGACAGGGAAAATGATAAAGACAAGGAAAGGGGAAGAGAGAAGACTTAGGAGAGGGAGAGAGATAGGGAAGTGGATCAGGATAAAGAGAGGTCCAGAGAGAAGGTCAGGGCAAACAGAAAGCCATGACGAAGATTATGATAGGAGCAGGGATGACAACGATTATGAACAAGTCTAATTGAGATTAGAGGTAAAGTGTGGAGTGTGGAATGACCCCAATGTTACTTGTCGCTAATTGAGATTTTCCTGGTTTTGCTTTTTTGTTGGTGTCCTCCATTGCTGTATTGGGGTTAAATTGTGTTACATCTTAGCTGTTCTTGATTTTGATGATGTTCGTCTTATTTTTCTGATATTATTCCATTTATAAGTTCATCCAGCTTCGTGTTATTTTTGTGTCCTAGTTATCTTTATAGTTTTTTTTTTTTTTTTTTTTTGCCTCAGGATGAAGGAAGGAAGAAGAAAGAACAAGGAAGAAGACTGAAGTTGGTTCTGATGTTTTAGCATGGGTCAGTAAGAGTCGTCAGATTGAAGAGAACAAAAATGCCGCAAAGGAGAGGGCCAGTCACCTCTCAAAGATTTTTGAGGAGCAGGTTCCATTCTTTACTGTGTTTCCTGTATTCTCACTGGCTATCATGATATTTTGCATGCAATTTTGATTGTTAATACTATTATGGTTTAAATTTCCCCGGGACAATATTGGTCAAGGTGATGGTGAAGATGAGGAAGCAGACCAGCATAATGCTTGTTTGATC
>Ga0307514_10003146_pt1 | contig 16203 bp, 18 predicted proteins | sample 16_EM_MG_FD_203088 | JGI IMG/M metagenome (GOLD analysis project Ga0307514, IMG submission 203088) | Populus trichocarpa ectomycorrhiza microbial communities from riparian zone in the Pacific Northwest, United States - 16_EM | ecosystem: Host-associated > Plants > Roots > Unclassified | place...
ACGGGAGAGTCCATGGTGCGCGCAGCCATGTTGGGGAAGAAGGGGTACTTGCCATCGTCGGTCAATGGAAAGGCGGGCTTCCACCCCCCAGTTTCTGGCCCAGCCTCTGGCTCATCGCACACGGTGTCATCCCACTCGACGACCGCGAGCGCGGGGTCGCCAGGAACGATCGGCTTGGTGACTGCGACGAGCAGCTGGCCCTGACTGTCGGCGATGCCGTCAGGGGTGGCGACCAAATCACCCACCGCAAGCCTGCCGGTGGGATCGTCGCTGGCCGTCGGGCTCGGCTGCGGGTCTACGCTCGCCGTCGCGCTGGGGGACGGCGAGGGACCAACCGAGGTCGTGGGCGTGCACCCGGCGAGGATGACCACCACTGAGGCCACGAGTGCGATTCTCAAACAATTGCTCACGTCTGATGATCGCATCCGTGGAACCTTTCGTCTATGGGCAGCCAACCATAGTCAGTACCGGATCGCGTCGATGACCTTGACGCGCACCGCCACAAGCGCGGGCAGCAGTCCAGCGAGCGCCCCGACACCGACCGCGGCGAGAATCCCGATGATCGCGGCCTCCGCCGGGAACGGCGGGGCGTCGACGACACCCTGGCTCACGGCATCCTGCACCAGTGGTGACTTCACGATGAGTACCGCCACGATCACGCCGACCACCCCGGCTACGGCCGTCGCAACGATGCTCTCCATCATGACCGCGAAGAAGACCCGCCCCGCAGTCGCGCCGAAACTGCGCCGGATGCCGATCTCCCGAATGCGCTGGCGCACCGTCACGAGCGAGATGTTGACGAGTCCGAGCGCGCCGAGCACCAGCACGAGCACCGACCCACCGCCGATGAGCAGCTGCAGGATCTGCATGGACTGCTCGAAGCCCTCCCAGGCCAGGTAGTCCTGCCGGGTGGCGTCGACGATCACATCACTGCCGAGGGCGCCCGCCATGTCGCGCTTGAGGAGAGGCAGCAGCTCCTCCGACATCTCCGGAGGTACCCACATCTCGTACGACGGCTGCTGCGATGCAACGAGGGCCGGCGTCGTCGCACGCTGCCACGCCGAGTACAGCATGATCATCTGCGGATAGGTGTCGAACTGCGATGACGGCGTAATCGCCACGATCACGGCAGTAGTCTCGGTGTCGCCGAGCACCTTCACCGTTGGGTGTGTCGCGAGCGCGGGAGAACCCAGCTTCTCCCACATCGCCTCGTTCACGATCACCGCAGGGGCGAGCCGGTTCTCGTCACGATCGGTGAACCACTCCCCCTGCGCGAGCTCGACCCGGTGCATCGTGCCGAAATCGACGTCGACGAGCTGGCCGCCGACCTGCTCGACGCCGGTGGGAAACTGCACACGACCGTCGAAGTAGCCGTTGCGGCTCGAGTACTCGACCGCGTATCGCTCGACGGCGGTGTCGAAGGCTGTCTCCATGGCCTCGCCGCTGACCGGCTCGCCGGACTCGGTATAGGCGTAGATCGCCACCATGGCCGGTCGGCCGGACGACCGCTCCGCCGACTCGACCTGCGCCTGGTAGGCGATCTGGCCGAGGGCGACGACCGCGGTGAGGGCGGCGACGGCAACGGCAACGCCGATGAGGCTCAGCAGCACCCGGGTCTTGTGGATGCGCAGCTCCGACCACGCCTCGAGGATGGCGCCCCAGAGTCCGGTGAGAATGCGGCTCATAGCGGCACCTCCGCGGCGACAGCCGCGTGCACGGCCTGGGCGGTGACAGGCGCGAGCACGCCCTTGTCGAGGCGGTAGTGGGTGCGGGCGAGTGCTGCGATGTTCGCGTCGTGGGTGATTGTGATGAGGGCTGCGCCCGACGCCTCGGCCACCTCATCCAGTAGCGCCATGATGTCGGCGCCCGTCTCGATGTCGAGGGCGCCGGTCGGCTCATCGGCGAGGATGAGGCGCGGCCCCCGCACGAGCGAGCGGGCGATCGCGACGCGCTGCTGCTCTCCGCCCGACAGGCGCTCCGGCATGTAGTCCAGTCGCTCCCCGAGGCCGATGCGCTCGAGCATGCGGGTGGCGATCTTCCTGCGGTTCCAGAACTCGCGGCCGGAGGCGTAGAACAGCGGCAGCATCGCGTTCTCGAGGGCCGTGCGCCCGCCAAGCAGGTTGAACTGCTGGAAGATGAAGCCGATGTCGCTGCCGCGCTTGCGGTCGCGCACACCGGAGCGGAAGCCGCTCACGAGCTCGTCGTCGAAGTAGATCTCGCCGCTCGTCGGGGAGTCGAGCAGGCCGAGGAGGTTGAGCAGCGTCGACTTGCCTGAGCCGGACCGGCCGACGATGCTGACGTGGTCTCCCACCGAGACCTCGAGGTCGATGCCCTTGAGGATCTCGAGCGGGCTCTCGTCGGGCAGCTCGACGGAGCGCGTCACCTTCTCCAGTCGGAGCAGGCTCATTTGTAGACGTCCGTGCAGATCTCGCTGCCATCAGCATTGACCACGCAGTCCTGACCGATGATCTCCCCGCCGTTCAGCGCCGGGTCGACAGCGGCGGCGCCCGGTACGAACTGGAGGATGAGGTCGCCCTCTTCGAGGCCACCGGTGATCTCGACGTTGATGCCGTCGTTGAGCCCGAGGGTCACCGGGCGCAGCTCGGTGGAGCCGTCATCCAGCACAGCGTAGACATTGCCGGTCTCGGCGATGCCCTCGACCGCGGTGATCGGAACGATGAGCACGTTCTCCGCGGCGCCGCCAGAGATGATGATCGTGGCGGTGAGGCCAGGGAACACGCGAACGTCGACGGGGATGGCGCACGAGACCGTCGGTCCGGCCGTGCCGCCGTCCCCCTCCTGGCCGTCAGCGCCCGCGAGCGGGGTGGAGATGGTGAGGCCGGTGCAGGTGAAGGGCGCAGGGCCGCCCGCGATGACCACCTGCGCCTCGGTCGGCTGCACCGTGAGCCGGTAGAGCTGGTCGGCGGCGAGGGAGCCGCTCGCCCGGAAGGTGGGTGGCGCCACCTGGCCGACGCTGTCGCCGACGGAGAAGACCTGGCCGACGAGGGCGGTGAGGCTCGACAGCGTTCCCGCGACGGGCGAGACCACCGTGGTGGTCTTGACGCTCGTGCTCAGACCGTCCGCACTGGGCACCTCGGCACGCAGGGTGAGGATCGGGGTTCCGACATCCACGGGCGATCCGGCGGCGATCAGCACCTTGCGCACCTCGCCAGCGAGGGTCGCCTTGATCGGCACGGCGGCATCCGCGGAGATCGTCGCCGACAGCGACACGTCGTTCTGGATGGTGCCGATGCTCACGGCCACCTGCGGCTCGACGATCTGCGCGCTCGGCACGTCAGGGTTGTTCGCTCCCGTCGTGTCGGGGAAGAAGGCTACCTTCACGAGGGCGACGGCGATGGCCGCGAAGATCAGGATCCGAATTATCGGGAAAACCCATTTGCGAACAACACCCACGTCGCGCTCCCCACCTCGGTGACACATCCTCGGCAACCGTATCGCGGGCCAGAGTCCAGCGAATCAATCTCGGGGATGACTGCGCAACCCAACGTTCGCGCTCAGTCGGGCGTCACCGCGGCAGTGCGCAGCATCGTCGCCGAGTTGCCAACGCGGCCGACGGGAACGAAGCCGAACTGCTCGTACAGGTGGATGGCGCCGTTGCCGTCCTCGACGCTGAGGCTCAGGCTCCCCGGCGCGGCGTCCACCGCCGCCTGAAGGAGCATGCGGCCGATGCCCTTGCCGCGAAACCCGTCGAGCACACCGATGGTCACCTCTGGCGTCTGCTCGTCGACGAAACCGTAGCCGGGGTCGGATGCCTCGAGATACCGCATCCACACCGCCCCGACCGGATCGCCCTCGGTCTCGACCACGAAGCCGAAGTCGTCGTGCCGCTTCCAGCCGCCAAGGTACTTCTCGAGCGTTGGATCCTCTCGCCAGTACTGCTCACCGTGCGCGTTGGCCGGGTTCCAGTCGGCGGCAGCGAAGAACATCTGCTCGAGGAACGGGAGGTCGGCTTCGTCGGCTCCGCGGATCGTGAACTCTGGGTAGCTCACCTCAGGCGACGTCGCAGTAGCCGATGCCGTTGTCCGACGCGGCGACACCGTAGGCGGCAGTGTCGATGGAGACCGCGCTGAGGAAGACGACCGTGTTGAGGTCTGTGGCGTCCCAGTAGCCAGGGATGCGGTCGACGGCGACCTCGAACATGAGCTTGCCCTTGGTGCCCATGAAGACGTAGACGTCGGAGACATCGGCGTGGTTGTAGACCTCGTCTGGCCCACCCGGGTAGGTGCCGAGCACCGCGTCGAGGCTGCTGCCGATGGCCAGCCCCTCATCGGTGATGATGTTGACATCGCGGATGTCGATCCGGGTCAGCTTGTTGTCCGTGAGGGCAATCGCGAAGGGGCGGTCTGGCCCGAATCCGTAGTCGGTCTCCGGGTAGTTCGCCAGCCAGAGCGCGGGATCTGGGCGGTCGGGGCACGCTGTTGGGTTCAGGGTGACGAGGTCGGTCGCTGGCGAGTCGGAGGACGGCGTCTCGCCGAAGACGAGGTCGCCTGGGCCCCCGGAGCCGAGACCCTCGGTCGTCAGGATGAGGTCGGTGATTCCCGGCTTGGTGCCTTCGGCCGGAGCGGACGCGCTCGGGCTCGGCTCGGCCGACGTCGTTGGTGATGACGACGGGGCAGGGGCGGCCTCAGGTGTGCATGCTGTGAGAGTGAGTGCCGCGATGCCTACGGCGACAAGGGCGGAGAGCTGACGAGCGCGGTTCATCGTTGCCATGGCTCCAGCATGTCACGGGGCCTGGCGAGAGCACGTCATCCCTTCTGCGGACACGGGCCTTCGGCGAACAACGATTCCGCAACGGTCGCTCCGCCGCTACTGTGTCGGCATGACCTCGCTCCCCCGGTTCCTGCCCACCCCGAAGGTCTCGGCCGAGGGCCACCGCGTCACCACCTTCGAGCTTCTGTTCGACCTCGTATTCGTCTTCGCCTTCACCCAGGTGACGCAGTTCATGGCGCATGAGCACAGTGCGATCGGGGTACTGCAGGCGCTCATCATCCTCGGGATCCTCTGGTGGTCGTGGAGCTCGTACGCGTGGCTGTCAAACCAGACGCACGTCGACGAGGGCATCGTGCGGCTCGGCATGTGCGTAGCGATGGCGGTCATGTTCGTCATTGCGCTCGTCATCCCCGAGGGATTCCATGACATGGATGGCGGCCTCAGCGGACCTCTGGTGCTCGCCGTCGCCTACCTGCTGGTTCGCGTCATCCATCTCAGCCTCTACCTGCTGGCCGCCGGCACGGATTCCGACCTTCGCCGCCAGGTGCTGCGCACCTCTGCCTCCCTCGCCGTCGGCTCGTCGCTCATGATCGTGGGCGCCATCATCGGCGGCGAGGCGCAGCTGTGGTTCTGGATCGGCGGGCTGGTTGCCGATATCGTGCTCACCTACGTGACGTCGGCGGGTGGCGCGTGGCGGCTGCACTCCGCCGCTCACTGGGCAGAGCGACACGGGCTCGTCATCATCCTCGCCCTCGGCGAGTCGGTCGTCGCGATCGGGGTGGGCGCAGCACAGCAGGCCGTCAGCGTCGAGATCATCGTCGGAGCGGTGCTCGCGATCGCGCTGTCGATCGGGCTCTGGTGGCTGTACTTCGACGTGCTCGCGATCGCCGCCGAGCACATCCTCGGGCGCAGGGAGGGCGTCGCCCGCGCGCAGCTGGCCACTGACGCATACACCTATGTGCACCTCGTGCTCATCGGGGGCGTCGTGATCTCCGCCCTCGGGGTCGAGGAGGCGATCGCCCACATCGCCTCCGATGAGCCCTTCGGCCTCTTCGGCAGCGCCGCCCTGCTCGGCGGCACCTCGCTCTACCTCGCCGGCCACGCCCTGTTCTGGCGCCGGGTCGGAGGCACGTGGAAGTACTTCCGCCTCGGCGGCGGCGCACTGCTTCTCGCACTCATCCCCGTCGCGGTCACGGTGCCCGCCTTGGCGGCACTCGCGGGCACCGTCGTGATCACCCTCGCGGTGGTTGTGATCGAGACGGTGCGCTACCGGCAGCCGCGCGCCGAGATCCGCGCGGCTGCGAGCAGCTAGACCTCGATCACCACCGGGATGATCATGGGCTTGCGGCGGTGCTGCGTGTTGACCCAGCGGCCGACGGTGCGGCGGATGACCTGCTGGAAGGCGTGGGTGTCACGGGTTCCGTTCACGGCGGCATCCTCGAGGGCCTTGACCACGTGCGGCAGTACGTCGTTGAAGACCGCCTCGTCCTCGGCGAAACCGCGCGCCTGGATCTCCGGGCCGACAATAACCCTGCCGGTCTGGGCATCGACCGCGACGAAGATGGAGATGAAGCCCTCCTCGGCGAGGATACGGCGATCCTTGAGGTCGGCATCCGTGATCTCTCCGACGCTCGAGCCGTCGACGTAGACGAAGCCGAGGTCGAGCTGGCCGACCACCCTCGCGACACCATCGCGCAGGTCGATGACGGTGCCGTCCTCGGCAATGATCGTGTTCTCGGCCGGCACACCGGTCTGGATGGCGAGGTTGGCGTTGGCCACGAGGTGGCGGTACTCGCCGTGCACCGGCAGCACGTTCTTGGGGCGAAGGATGTTGTAGCAGTACAGCAGCTCCCCCGCGGCCGCGTGGCCGGAGACGTGCACCTTCGCGTTCGCCTTGTGCACGACGTTGGCGCCGAGCTTGGTCAGGCCGTTGATCACGCGGTATACCGCGTTCTCGTTGCCGGGGATCAGCGACGAGGCGAGGATGACGGTGTCGCCCTGCCCGACGGTGATGGTCGGGTGCTCCATGTTCGCGAGTCGCGACAGCACGGCCATCGGCTCGCCCTGGCTGCCGGTCGACATGTAGACGACCTGGTTGTCGGGGAGGTCGACGGCCTTCTTCGCCTCGATGATCACGCCGTCGGGGACGGTGAGATAGCCAAGCTCCTGCGCGATTCCCATGTTGCGGACCATGGAGCGCCCCATGAGGACGACCTTGCGGCGGTTGGCGACCGCGGCATCCAGCACCTGCTGCACGCGGTGCACGTGACTCGAGAAGCTGGCGACGATGACGCGCTTCGTCGCCTTGGCGATGACCGCCTCGAGCACCGGCCCGATGTCGCGCTCGTTCGGGGTGAACCCCGGAACGTCGGCGTTGGTCGAGTCGGGAAGGAACAGGTCGACGCCCTCCTCGCCGAGCCGTGCGAACGCACGGAGGTCGGTGATGCGGTCATCGAGGGGAAGCTGGTCCATCTTGAAGTCGCCGGTGTGCAGCACGAGACCGGCCTTGGTGCGAATCGCGACGGCAAGAGCATCGGGAATCGAGTGGTTGACCGCGACGAACTCGAGCTCGAAGGGGCCCATCTGCTCGACCTGACCCTCCTCGACATTGAGGGTGTACGGCGTGATGCGGTGCTCCTTGAGCTTCGCCTCGATGAGGGCGAGCGTGAGCGTGGATCCGATGAGCGGGATGTCCTGGCGCAGCTTGAGCAGGTACGGCACGGCGCCGATGTGGTCTTCGTGGCCGTGGGTGAGGACGACGCCAAGCACGTCGTCGAGACGATCGCGGATCGGCGAGAAGTCGGGGAGGATGAGGTCGACTCCCGGCTGGTGCTCCTCGGGGAAGAGCACGCCGCAGTCGACGATGAGGATCTTGCCGTCGATCTCGTAGGAGGTCATGTTGCGGCCGATTTCGCCGAGACCGCCGATCGGGATGACGCGAAGCGTTCCCGGGGCGAGCCTGGCTGGTTCTTTAATTGTGACGGGCATCTGTTCCTATGGTCGTGCTGTGGGGCCGCGAGCCCCCTGTCTAACGAGTGGTGCCTGCCACCTTGGGCAGGGCTCCGCCGGCGGCCGCGTTGCGGTCGGGGCGGAAGTTGTGCAGGTCGAGTCCGGGGATCTCGCCGACGAGGGCGATCTCGTCCTCGATCTGGGCGGCCTCGAAGTCCTCTGGGCCGACGAGCGGGAGGCGAACGCGCGGGCTGCCGATGCGACCGAGCCCGTGCAGGATGTACTTCGCAGCGACGGTGCCAGGCACGTGGGTCATGACGGCGCGCACGAGCGGTTCGAGCTGCTTGTGCGCCGCGGTGGCAGCCGCGAGGTCGCCGGAGTTCACCGCGTCGACGATCACGCGGTACGGGGCGGCGGCGATGTTCGCCGTCACGCCGATGAGCCCGGTGGCCCCGATGCTCAGGTGCGGCAGCACGTTCGCGTCATCACCCGAGAAGTAGAGCAGATCGGTCTGGTTCAGCACGCGGCTGACCTCGCTGAAGTCGCCCTTGGCATCCTTGATGGCCCGGATGTTGGGGTGCTTGGCAGCGCGAAGGATCGTCTCGTACTTGATCGGTATGCCGGTGCGCCCCGGGATGTCGTACAGGATGACGGGGAGGTCGGTGGCATCCGCGATCATGCGAAAGTGCGTCAGCACACCAGCCTGGGTTGGCTTGTTGTAGTACGGCGTGACGATCATGACGCCGTCGGCGCCGGCCTTCTCGCTCGCCTTGTAGAGCTCGATAGCGTGCGCGGTCTCGTTGGACCCACCGCCGGTGATGATCTTGGCCCGCCCGTTGCTGACGGACTTGGCAACCTCGACGAGCCGAAGCTTCTCCGGATCGGTGAGGGTGCTCGTCTCCCCCGTGGTGCCGGTGACGACGATGCCGTCTGCCCCGTCGGTGATAACGGCGTCGATGTGCTTCTCTACGTCGGCCCAGTCGACTTCGCCGTCCGCCGTGAATGGCGTGACGAGCGCAACGAGCACTTGTCCGAAGGGATTGGTTGTAGGCACGTCTATAGGGTACCGGTCAGGGCTTGCTGGCAAACCCGCGCCTGTGCTCTCGCCGTGTCAGCGCTGACGGCTTGCCGGTCGCCAGGAGAGAGGTGTCGCCTCCAGTGCACGACAACGCTTGCGTCCGCTGGCCGTTTTCCCGATCGCCCAAGTTCGATGTGGAGTTCGTCAGGCTGGATGGTCGACTCTCCGAGATGCGCGAGTGCGCTCACGCACGCGAGTCTCCCGCCAAGTCGCCGCGCCCGGGCGACGTCAGGGTTCAGCCCTGGTTCCGCCCACCATCCATGACACACGTGAATGATGAGCCCGTACCGGTTGCACACGCGGATGACCTCGTCGGGATATCCCGCTCGCAGTAATTCCGCGGTACGAGCCAGCCCGCCCCATTCGCGAATCTCGCGAAGAATACCCACCACCATCTGTGCAGCATCGCAGCACTAGCTGACTCGCGAGGGCGCTGGACCAACCATGTGAGGCCGAAGAGATCGAGTCGTCTGGTGACGAGAGGTGCCTCCAGAATCAACCTCTCCGGTGGCACCCTCCAGATCTGGAGGACGCGTCCTCGAGATCTGGAGCGTGCCCTGAGGAAGTCCGTTTTCCCGCGGCCGCGATGCTGGCCAACCTCGCGCGCCGATCGGGACCACAGCTAGGGGCTGACGCGGCCGTTCGTGTTGAAGGCCTCGTAGGTGAGGGGCATGAGCTGGGCGAAGTGGTCTTCCATCTTCTCCGCCGCCATCTCGATCTCCCGCTGCGGGAAGGAGGGGAAGTGGGTGCCCTCCCGCTTCGTGCGGAGGGAGAGGAAGTTCATGAGGGAGCGGGCGTTCATCGTGACGTACATCGACGAGTAGATGTTGAGGGGCAGCACGATGCGAGCGACCTCGCGGGCGATGCCCGCGTCGAGCATGCGCTGGTACGACTCGAAGGCCTCCGTCGAGACGCGGCGCGCCTCATCCTGCACGAGGCTGGTCTGCTCTGGGGTGCCTGGAACGAAGTCGTACGCGCCCGGCTTGCCGATCTGCACGAGGTTGCGCTCTGGCGCCGGGATGTAGAACACCGGGTTGAGCTCGCGGTAGCGGCCGCTCTCCTCGTTGTAGCTGGCGATGCGGTGACGCATGAACTCGCGGAAGACGAAGATCGGCGCCTGCACGTAGAACGTCATCGAGTTGTGCTCGAATGGCGACCCATGGCGGTCGCGCATGAGGTAGTTGATCAGGCCCTTCGACCGCGACGTGTCGACATCATCGCTCTGCGCGGACTCGAGGGTCTTCTCGCCCTGGGTCGAGACGCGCGCTGCGAAGAGCACGTCGGCATCGCTGGCGTTCGCGCGCACGAGCTCGACGGCGACATCGGAGCGGAAGGTGGGCGTCTGAGGGGCAGACTCGGCAGGGGCGGTCTCGGCAGGCACGGCCCCACTGTAATACACCGTCACAGTCGGTCTTCGGGCCGACAAGCCGCGTACCGTCAACCCATGCAACCCGTCTTTGCAGTGCTCGCCCTCGTGGCATTCGCGACCGCGCTCGGGCTGCTGTGGAAGTCGCAGCAGGGCCGAGTGCGCCGCACCAGCAGCTCCATCGACCTGCCCGACGGGGTCGCCCTCGGAACCCGGGCCACCCTGCTCCAGTTCTCCACCGAGGTGTGCGCGCCGTGCCGCGCCACCCACACCGTGCTCGACGCGCTTGCCCGCGAGTCCGCCGACGTCACCCACGTCGACTTCGACCTCACGAACCGGCCCGATGTCGCGGCGAGGTTCAACATCCTGCAGACGCCGACGACGCTCATCCTCGATGGCACCGGAGTCGTCAGGGCCCGCATCGGCGGGGCCGCCCGCCGCGACTCCGTTCGCGCCGAACTCGACAGAATCGGAGCAGCAGCGTGACCACACCGAGAGGCATCGACCCACGAGGACCCCGGTTCACGGCCAGCATCACGGCGATCCTGCTGCTGACGGTGATCGGACTCGCCCTGGCCGGAGCTGGTGCTGCCGCCACCGTGCTCTTCGCCGTGCTCGTCATCATCTTCGCGTGGAGCGCGACGCAGGGCGTTGCCAGGCATCCGTTCGGCCTGTTCTTCAAGGCAGTCATCCGTCCCCGGCTCGCTCCCCCGACCGAGCTGGAGGACCCGATTCCGCCGACCTTCGCCCAAGGTGTCGGCTTCGCCATCACCGCGGTTGGGCTCGTGCTGCACCTGCTTGGCGTTCCGTATGCGCTCGTGATCGCGGCATCCCTCGCGTTCATCGCCGCGTTCCTCAACGCCGTGTTCGCGTTCTGCCTCGGCTGCCAGATCTACCTGTTGCTGGTAAGAGCCCGCATCATCCGCCCGAAGGGTGCCGCTGCCGCATAGTCGCGCCTAGGGTGGAGCTGACGAAAGGGCACCACCATGTCAGTGACAAGCGAAGCAACCACCCTCTGGTTCGGCGATCTCCTCAGCGGCAACGGCACGACGTCGCTCGACTCGTCGGATGCCGCGGAGTTTCCGGTCTCGTGGGCGGCGCGCTCCCAGGGCGCAGCGGGAAAGACGAACCCGGAGGAGCTGCTCGGAGCCGCGCACTCCGCCTGCTACTCGATGGCCTTCTCGAACGGCCTCGCGCAGAACGGCACCCCGCCGGAGAGCCTCCAGGTAACGGCCGCCGTGACCTTCGAGCCGGGCACAGGGATCACCGGAAGCCACCTTCTCGTCAGCGCCAAGGTCGCCAACATCAGCGATGAGGACTTCCAGCGCCTCGCCATCGAGGCCAAGGAGGGCTGCCCGGTCTCGCAGGCACTCGCTGGCATCTCGATCACCATCGAAGCCAGCCTCGCCTGATGGCTGCCAAGCTCCGGGTGCTCATTTCCGGGGCATCGGGTTTCATTGGATCGCGGCTGCGGTCGACGCTGGAAGCTGACGGCCACGAGATACTCACCCTGGTTCGCCGCCCTCCGTCGAGCGGCAGCGAGCACTACTGGGACCCTGTCGCCGGGACGATCGACGTGGCCCTCATCGACTCCGTCGATGCAGTGATCAACCTCTCGGGTGCCGGTCTCGAGCACCTGCCGTGGACGCCGTCGTATCGCCGTCAGATCGTCGACTCGCGTATCTCGACGACGTCGACGATCGCTGCCGCGATCGGCCGGTCGACCACGCCCCCGTCCACCCTGCTCAACGCCTCCGCCGTCGGCTTCTACGGCGACCGCCCCGGCGAGGACCTCACCGAGGATTCCGGGCGCGGCGAGGGATTTCTCGCGGACGTCTGCGCGGACTGGGAGGCGGCCGCGCAGCAGGCTGCGTCCTCGACGCGAGTGGTGAGCTTTCGCACGGGTGTCGTGGTGGGCCGAGGTGGAGCGTTCAGCATCCTCGAGCCCCTCACCCGGTTCGGGCTCGGCGCAAACCTCGGCTCTGGCCGTCAGCGCTGGCCATGGATCGGTCTCGATGACGAGGTCGGCGCGATCCGCCACCTGCTGACGTCGACGCTGAGCGGCCCGGTGAACCTCGCGGGCCCGACCCCTGCGACGGCGGACGCGGTGACGCGGCGCCTCGCATTGGCGATGGGCAGGCCGCGTATCTGGGGTATCCCCCGGTTCGCGATCGAGGCGGGGCTGCGCACTCCCGGTCGTGAACTGCTGCTCGCCGACCAGCGGGTTATCCCGCAGAGGCTGCTCGCCGACGGCTACGTCTTCAGGCAGCCAACCGTCGAGGACGCTATTCGGGCGACGTGGGCATCGAGCGGGAAAGCCTGATCGCCTCCCGCGTCGCCCATCTGGCCCGCTTTCGGTCGCCGCTCGCGTCATAGGCGAGACCGAGTCGCAGCCAGGCACGCCAGGACTCTGGCGCTGCCTCCAGCTCGGCCTGGTAGATCGGGAACTGGGCGTCGGCGGCCTCCGGATCAGGCCGGCCACTGGGAAGTCGCGGCAGGTCGTCGACCGGCAGCCCGCCCTCGTCGCGGAGCCGAGCGAGGAGCCTCTCTGCCCTGAACACGAAGAGCAGCTCTGCGGTGAGCACCCAGGCGCCGACGACCGGCAGTACAAGCAGAGCGACGCCCATCGCGATGGCGACCGGCTGGCCGACGCCGAGGAGGATGATCGCGTACTGCACGACGAACGCCAGGTAGAGCACGAGCAGCCCGGCCATCACTAGGCCGGCGATGCGCGCCCTCACGGGGTGACGGAGGGGAAGAGGTCGATGAGCTTGTCGAGCCCGACAACGACACCCTCGGTGGTGCCGACAGCACGGAGCGCGAGGAGGATGCCCGCCTCGTAGGAGCTCGCCGAGATGGTCTCGTGGGTGATCCGCAGCAGCTCACCGTCGCCTCCGAGCACGACCTCCTGCTTGGCGACGACGCCCTGCAGGCGAAGGCTGTGGATCGGCACGCTCGCGACCTGCTGGCCCCGCGCCCGCTGGTCGGCGTGCGGTGCGATCACGGGACCGCGCTCCGCGCGCGCCTCGCCGATGAGCTCTGCCGTGCGGGTTGCCGTGCCAGACGGCGAGTCGACCTTGCCCGCGTGGTGCGCCTCGATGATCTCGATGGAGTCGAAGTAGCGGGCAGCGAGCGCGGAGAAGGCCGTCGCGAGCACGGAACCGAGCGAGAAGTTGGGGATGACGAGCACGCCGAGACCCGGAACCGTCGACGCAGAGCGGGTGATGCCTGCGATGCGCTCACTCGACCAGCCGGAGGTTCCGATGACGACGTCGATGCCCTGCGCGATCGCATGGTCGACCACCTGCTGGCTGACACCGGGCACCGTGAAGTCGATGACGACATCCGCGCCGTTCATGGCCTCCAGTGGGTCTTTCGACGAGATCGCCGCGTGGAGGTTGAGGTCATCGGCCGCATCGATGAGGGCGAGGGTGAGGGCGCCCATGCGCCCGGTTGCGCCTACGACGGCGACCGAGGTTGTCATCCGTCCATCGTAGCTACGCTTGGCTCATGGTCAGGTGGCGGGAGTCGGGCGTCGACGAGCCGGCGGCGCACGCGCTTCTCGGCGAGTACTTCGCGAGTCGAGCCGAGACCTTCCCTTCGCACATGGGCGAGTACAAAACGGTGTTTCCGACGCCGGACCAGTTCGTGCCGCCGAACGGGGTGTTCCTCGTGGTGGAGCTGGACGACGACGATGTCGGCTGCGGTGGGGTGCGCCACCTCGGCGGCTCGCGCTTCGAGGTCAAGCACCTGTGGCTGCAACCGCGTACCCGGGGTTCTGGTCTGGGCCGGCGCCTTCTCGCCGAGCTCGAGCACCGCGCCCGCACCATGGGTGCCACCGAGCTCGTGCTCGATACCAACGCAAGCCAGGCCGCCGCCGCCGCTCTGTACCGCTCGAGCGGGTACCACGAGATTCCGCCGTACAACGACAATGCGAACGCCACCCACTGGTTCGCCAAGAACCTGCAGGCTGGCTCCGGCTAGAAGGGCTGCTCGATCGGCATGCCGGACCGCAGCGCCGGCGGCAGGTGGCCGAGGTCGTTGTGCGTCACGAGCACGGGGGGCTTCGCCGAACGCACCCGAATGATGGTGAGCCCGCAGTTGGCCTGGTTCACTCCGAGCCAGCGCCACTCCGGGGCGTCGAGCACCTCGCGGACGAACCAGCCGATGACGAAGTTGTGGGTGATGAGGAGGTCGTGGCGATCTCCCCGCGCCGGTGCGAGGAACTCGGTGACGGCATCCGCCATCTGCGCTCGACCTGCATCGATCTCCTCCTCGCTCACCCCGCCGAAGAACGGCTCGAAGGCGTGCGGAAGGTCGGGGGTTGGTCCGCTGGGGATGCAGTCGAACAGCAGCGCAGACGGCTCGGACCGCACGTCGCCCGCGAGCTGCTTCTCGATGATGCGGGCCGTGTCCTCCGCTCGCTGGAGCGGCGAGTGCCAGACACCGGTGAACGGCACCGACGCGAGGCGCTCGCCGATGGCCTTTGCCTGCAGGGCGCCCTTCTCGCTGAGCGGGCCGTCGGGAAGGCCCTGTTCGGCATCCTGCTGCTCGCCATGGCGCACGAGATAGATGAAGTGTGACAAGAGTGATTCCTGAGCTCGGTTACTTGGTCAGGGCCGGCGACTCTGCCAGTCCCTCGAAAGCCTTCTCATCGACCGTACCCACGGCCGCGATGGAAAGGGGGCGACTGGCCAGTTCTGCAGCGAGTTCACGGATACCGTCGGCCGTCACGAGAGACAGCCGACGAAGCGACTCGTCGAGGTCGGCGAACTCACCAAGGGTGATCTCGCTGCGCCCGAGCCGCGACATGCGGGTGTCGCTGTCTTCGAGGGCGAGCGCCGACGCTCCACTCAGCTGCCCGATCGCCCGCTGGATCTCGTCGGCCGTCACGCCATCGGCCATGCGACGGAACTCGCCGATCATGAGCTCGGTGACCTGGGCGGCCTTCGCCGGCGTGCAGCCCGCGTACATGCCGAAGATGCCGGCATCCGAATAGCTGGGAGAGAAGGAGTACACCGAGTAGACCAGGCCCCGCTTCTCGCGGATCTCCTGGAACAGCCGGCTCGACATGCCGCCGCCGAAGATCGAGTTGAGCACGGAGAGCGTCGCCCGACGGTCGTCGGCCGCGGCGAGACCGGGAACTCCGACGATGACGTTGGCCTGCTCGATAGGTCGCTGCACCACCGTGAGGGCGTTGCCCCGCACGATGGGGTCGAGGGTGGGGTCGCGGCGCTCCACAGGGCGGGCGGCGACAGAGAGATCCCAGTCCGCGGCCCGGAGCGCGCGGGTGATGCCCTCCACGAGCTCGTCGTGGTCAACGGCCCCGGCGACGGTGATCACGAGGTCCTGTGGGCGGTAGTTGGCGCGGTAGTGGCTCAGCACCGCATCCCGCGTCGCCGCCTTGATCGTGGCAGGGCTTCCGCCGATGGGCCTGCCGAGCGGGTGCTCGCCAAGCACCGCCTCGAAGAAGCGCTCGTTCGCCACGTCGCCCGGGTCGTCGTCCGCCATTGCGAGTTCTTCGAGGATGACGCCGCGCTCGGTCTCGAACTCCTCGGGATCCAGGAGGGAGGAGGTGAGCATGTCGGCGATGACCTCGACGGCCATGGGAAGGTCGCGATCCTGGATCTTGGCGTAGTAGCAGGTGTACTCCTTCGCCGTCAGCGCGTTGTGCTCGCCACCCACCGCGTCGAAGGCGACAGCGATGTCGAGCGCCGAGCGCGTCGTCGTGCCCTTGAACAGCAGGTGCTCGAGAAAGTGCGTCGAGCCGAAGGTGCCAACTGCCTCGTCGCGGGAGCCCACCGCGACCCAGTAGCCGATGGTCGCACTGCGGGCGCCCGGCACCGATTCGCTGAGGATTCGCACGCCGCTGGGGAGGACACTGCGGCGGATGAGGGACTGACCCGATGCGGTGAACGACAGTTCCGCGAGGTCGAGAGGGAGCTGCACTGCGGCGTTCATCACCGCCCGAGCCTACGTCATCGACCGGGGACGGCGTTGTGTCCCCTTTTTTGGGGACCAGAATTTCTGTGTTGCGACAGACAGCTCTGTCTGTCCGCATGCTAGCGTGTCCCTACCC
>Ga0307514_10003147_pt1 | contig 16202 bp, 16 predicted proteins | sample 16_EM_MG_FD_203088 | JGI IMG/M metagenome (GOLD analysis project Ga0307514, IMG submission 203088) | Populus trichocarpa ectomycorrhiza microbial communities from riparian zone in the Pacific Northwest, United States - 16_EM | ecosystem: Host-associated > Plants > Roots > Unclassified | place...
AATGTGGGCCTGTGCAAGTTTCAAGTCTAAAGGGTTTTCACTTGAGAGGATGTGTTAGAGAATAACATAAATCATATCCTGGAACCTCAAATAAAAATTTAAGCTTTTGGGTTAAATTGGTTCTTTGACAGATAGAATTTAGAATTAGTCATTTACGACATCAACAGCAGCCAAAATAAGGAGTGACCTTTAGTGAGGAAACTAGGAGACATGTCAGCTAGTTATATGCTCAATCAGAACTAGAATAACATTCCCTGCTCAACCTCCAGGAGAAAATTATCTAGCTTCTATCCAATGCAACCTATGAAAGCATATCCTTATAAAAAATCAGATCACAGTAACATTTGAACAATCTAAGATCCAATTCCCAGATGATACTAACAGTTCTCTGGCATGGCTGTTTGATTTTTTTTGTAAGTTGGATTCAGATAGCTACTTTACATTTGGTCTGCTGAAAAAATGTGGCTCACCTTGAAACCTCAGGGCTGTAACCAATGACATAGTAAGTAAGAGTTGTCCAAACAAAGGCTTCTAAGAATGAAAGTGGAACTTTAAGGATAGCAGCAGGGATCGCATAAGCCCAAGCAGGGTAAAAGCATAACTCTCTTTGTTTATTGAAAACTGCAAGCCTTGAGACAGTCATCAGCAATTCTGGAAGTCCATCGACTAGTAATATTATGAGGGCATAGAATAAAGCTCCCATGTAATAATTTGCATGGATTGGATCAACAGCCATTCTTGTGCGCAGTAAAACAGTCATTGTAACCGAAGCAATGAACACTAGCTGCACAAAGCCAACCCAAAAATGTTTTCAGATAAGGCACTCTATGATAGCCATTTGTACTAAATAAAAGTAAATAAAACCTTTGTGAACCTAAGGCAACATACCAGCACAGATTTGAATACGTAAATAAAATAATTCCTTTTCATTAAAAGAAATTCCCTCGTACTGCAAACTTTAAACAATTCCCATTTTGGTAATGAATACTTTTCGAAGGATAAAGCAGTCTTGTGGCTTTCAGACTTAGCAAATGGCTTTGAGAGCTCCTCATCAAGCTTCTGTCCAAATTCACTTTCTTTGAATTTCTTAACGTACTCGTCAATGGAAACGTAACTGTAAGGCTGCTCTTTGCAGTACCAATATTGTGCTTGATCTTTCCTAGAGATGACCTGGATCAAATGGTAAAATAGTAAGAAAGCTTCATTATACAATGAAATATAAGTGGAGAAACCTGAAGCTTGCCAACCTACCTCCTGAAGAAAATCAGCGACACCTTTTCTTTCAGGACACCTAAATCCACAGTCCTCAAAAAATTTGCAAATACTAGAACGTGGACCATGATAAACAATCTTTCCTTCAGCCATCAAAATGACGTCATCAAAGAGATCAAAGGTCTCTGGTGCTGGCTGCAGAAGCGAAATCAATACAGTATCATGAGTAACATGTGCCATCTGCTGCAGACAAGATACAATCTGGGAAGTGGTGGAACTGTCTAAGCCATTTGATATTTCATCCATGAATAATGCTTTTGTGGGACCGACAATCATTTCCCCTGCACAATGCAGCAAGTGGATAGTCCATTGAGGCAAGTTGGGAATCATATTTGAACCAATCCTTGAAGTTTCGATGCAAACCCGACTGCAAACTAGCAAATTTCTTTTCTCAAACAGACAATACCTGTAGTCAGCCTTTTCTTCTGACCACCTGAGATACCTCTTCTCATAGCATCCCCAATCATTGTATCAGAACAAATATCAAGTCCTAGAATCTGAAAGATAGAGGCATACGATTGAAAATATCATCATACAAAACCATATTCAGTAAGAAGCAAAGAGTGTCCCTATAAAAAGCCAAGTAGACTACCTTCAAAATATAGTCTGTTTGAAGGGTACTTTTTAGTCCTTCGACTGATATTCCCTGTCATCAGAAGTTTAGGTTCTAATTAGGCCAATAAATATAGAACATCATAAATATCCAGGGCAGGAGATTATGCGTGGAAAAACATTTCTGGAGAAGTAGTCAGGATAAGTTTGTTGGAACAAATCGTCTGCTACAATATCGTTTTGCTTGGTGGTCAATATTATGCTTCCATTAAAATAAATTATGCCAGATTACACTGTATGAAGCATATCGTTATTTCATTTCAGAGTCAAATGAAAAACACCCCACTCATGTTAGAAGTACATTGACTGAATCAGAGCTGATTGGTGGGTGAATAAAAATGTTTGCGGTAGCATACTTAAACATACAAATGAGATAAGATAATTTTCGTTGTAGGTCAATTTGAAAAAAAACAAAAAAACCTCGTGCTTCTGAAACATGAATTTTTTTTTGGCATAATACTTCTACGATGTGTAGTCCGATCTTTTGAGAGTGCCTGAGACATGCGTCACAGTTTACCTTCATGTAAGTATCCACATCAGAGTCTGGGTGTATCCCTGCTTGCTTCTCCCTTCTAATGACTTCCATCAAGATTTCTTTAATGCAACGACAGCAAGTTATTCAATTTTATTTGGAAAAAAAAATAGACTATCCTGAACAGCACTAATTTGAGACATTGATCTGGCAAGAGATTTATGGGAACGCACAGATTAATATAAACAATTTCCAGTTTTTTTCCTAAAGATTACCTGCTCGGCTTCCTATGCCCTGACAACATGCAGAAAAATCAATTGTTTCCCTCACTGTCATCTCTGGAATGTGCAGATCATATTGGCTTACATAAGCTGAAGTTTTCTGAGGAACAAACTCTCCCAATCCATAACCATTGTAAGATAATTCCCCTGAAAGCTGTGGAACAATTTATGTAAGACAACTTAGAAACATAAAAACAAGTGACATCTTATACAACTAGAAATCGTAAAAATACTTCGAGGGAATGGCTCAGTTTCCCAGCGAGCGCCAACAACAATGTGGTTTTGCCACACCCTGGAGGGCCAAGCAGTAAAGTCATCCTGCCAAAAAGATGAATTGAAACTAGTGAACTTGAAATTAACATGTTGTACATGTGCTAATTCACTTTCCAGAAAGACTCAAACTTGGGCAGGTTTGAAGGTTAGTTACGTTCTTGGCTTAATGATGCCTCTGACATCTTTTAGTATGCTTATCTTGGCTCTTTGTCTCAAACAAGACAGATTGGCAATCCCCTGTCACAAACAAAAAGCTTAAATGGGAAAAACAAAAAAGATATTCACTTGAAGTTCTACTTGTTCTCGCTATTGTATGCTAGCACTTACAGAAAGCATGCCCTTGGCAGTGCTCCAAAGAGTAGGGAGAGGCTTGCCATGAACCACCTCACATTCTGCTTCAACACAGAGACTTCTGTATCTCACTTCCACCGTGGGAAACTCTACACCAACCCTGAATAACAAAGATAAAAAGCTTACATAGCTAGAAACATTATTGTGTTACTAGTACTACTAACTCTTTGAAAAGGCGAAAAGATGTGTTACTGGTCAAGTCTTTCTCTAAGCTTCTGCAGCAATTGGAGATTATCATTTTCAATATGCTTGATGAGCTTCTCAATCAACATATGCCGGTCTTGAGCTCCAAGCTTTGCAACATTAACTATTCTTTTACCTTTAACATCTGCTTGTTTATTTCCTGTTTTGCCATCGTCAACTTCATCCAGTAAAGCAGTAGTAATCCGTTCAAAGGTTGGTAATCTCTCAATGGTATCCCTTTGTTGCAAGTCATTCTCGACAACCCCATTGCTAACATAATGATCAGAATTCCCAATTGAAACACCATGAAAACTTGGCACTTGGCTCCCACTTGCTGAGGATACGGTGCTTCTACCAGACTCTGTTAACTCAATATCCTGTAAGTACTCTATCTTAACAGTGCTACTCATCTGGCTATTCATTGATGGGTACACCGCAATGCTCCAACCTTCAGTAGCAGCCACAAAGTGTGGGCATGCTCATCTTCCGTATATGATTACACACACCACAGCTGGTTTGATATTTTGAATATAATAATGCAAAAAACATTATCTTCCAACTTTATTATACTTTTCCTAAAAACATTATCTCTTGTTTAAATCACTTAAAAAAGTTCATTTCATTCGATGGAATCTACACACTTCGTATAAGTGTTAGATTAAAAGAAAGATCCTTGTTTAAAGCAGTTATAAGCTCATTTCATTCGATGGAATCCACACAATTTGTCAGTGTGTCAGGTTAAAAGAAAACTCATTACCGGCAAATATGCCATTATTCAGCGCACTTGCCTACAACGTAAACGTACAAGGAAGAGGAAAAGTAAATGGGACCCCTGAAGATGCAATTGGGATAATTGGATCTTTATGCTTTTAGATGATTGGCATCTTTTAAGCAAATAAGTGCATAGCCTCCGCTTTAATTGATTTGCATGTTTTCTGCTGACATCGACGCATGAACTCATCACCATGAAAAAAAAGGCTTTGCTCATCAATCAAAGAGGCCCCAGCAATGAGACTTTGGTTTTGTTGCTTCGGGGATGCCAAACCTCTTCTCCCTTTCTTTGCTTCTGTTGGAAACGTCATTAAAAGTAATTTTTAAAAATAAAAAATATATGTTATTTTAATATATTTTTAAAACAAAAAAGTATTTAAAAAAATAATTATTAATACATTTCTAAACACCATAAAATAAAAATAAAAAAAGCCACGCCTAAAGGCCCAAGTAATAAGCCTTTTGTTTTGGTGGTAAGATGATGTCATATTACCCCTACATCCTCGTTTTATTTTTTGCCGAAAAAAAAGGGGACCTAATCCTAAGTGAAGCGAATTCAGCTCAAATTAAGGGTCCAAATGGAACCGTAGGCTACAAAAACCCAACCCAGCAAGCAGTATTGACATAGCCATTGTGAATTCCTGTGAACACTTAAAAGTTCCAGCTAAGAAACTGAGGATGCAGTCCATCCTACCTGTATTGCATTTTTCTCGACAGCAGTTCTATCCATTTATTTCACCTCTCTAATGAGAAAAAAATTTGCAGGAAACATGGCATTTTACAAGGAAAAAGTGAAGGAAACAAAATGTTGTACTTAAAATCAACCAATTGATGTCCTAAAGCTTGCACAGAAACAGTAATCAAATTGATCACAACAGTATTGTTCATCTTACATATGCTTAGAGGATTGCCGAAGCAATTTACAAGAGTTTGTTGCAGCCCAAGGGGGAACAAAGGATATTCCCCCGTCCAGTAAACAAAAGCTTTGATTGTCCCAGGAATCAGGAACAGAAATGCCTGAGCAGAACATTTCAGCCACTCCCCAGAGAAAATTTCACATTGCTGAGAGGTGAGAAGTAGCAGCGTTCTGGTCAGCAATCAACCATGGATTCCACAAGATGATCTAATCACTTAAAGCACCATTGGCAATCATCTTTTGTTTCTCCTGCTCCAAATAGTAGATCTTGTCATTCATACCTTCCTTTCTATATGCTTCAACCATGATAGAGTAGGTTCTGGAATCAGGTAGGCATTGCTTATCTTTCATCTGCTTAAAAACTCTCTCCATCTCTACCAAATCATCTGCCTTTGCACACGCAGACATTCAGTTGCCTTATACAATGATGTATTCTCCGGTATCTCAAACTTTGCAGCCAACTGGACACTGCTAATGACCTTATGGAATAGACCCGCATTGGCATATCCATTAATAAGGCAACAGAATGTCTTTGTATCTGCTTTCATATCCTCTGCACGCATTTGATCAAATGTATGCTCCATGTTTTTTGCATCCCCCACATCTGCAAAAGCCTCAATAACATTATTGTAAGTAGAAGTCGTCCACGGAAACTGAAGCTTGCGCATGTATTCCATCACTGATGACATGTTATCATACATCCGTTTCTTCCCATATGCACCAATCAAAATATTGAAAGTGCGAGTTTCTGGCTCAATTCCAAAATTTCTAAACTTTTCATACCATCTCTCCATCAAATCAACATGACCCTTATTACCAAACACACTAAGAATTATATTCATAGTCCAAACATCTGGTTTACATGTCTTGCTCTCTAACATCCCAGATAACACTCTCTCCATCTGATCATACATCCCCACCTTCCCAAATCCGCTCAAAACTATATTCTGCGTGACTGTGTTTGGACTTATCAATCTTTCATCCATTTCTTGATACAAAATGTCAATTAACTCAAATCTCGAAGCATCAACACAAGCTTTAAGTAAAGTACTGTAAGTGTAAACATCAGGCTGGCAACGAGGGACAGTCTTCATCTGGTTTATAATTGAGAAACCCTCCTCGATAAGATTGTTTCGACAATAAGCTGCAAGCAACGCAGTGTAAAATTCAGATGTGGGTTCTATTCCTTCTTCAATCATTTCGTCGAAAATTTGGTGGGCACGTTGAGGCTGACCACATCTCCCCAAGAGTACCAAGAGTTTCATGTATGTAGCTTCCTTTGGTTGATAAAAAGGTTGTTCCTTTAGCATCTCAAACATCTAGAGATCCAAGATTTATGAAAACTATTGGTTTGGCGGCCAACCACAGCATAATTAAACACACAAAAAAAAGATCACCAATTTGCTAATTTTCTAGTAAAATTGGTTTCATGCAGGTAAAGGGTTGTTCCTTTAACATTCTCAAACAGATAAAGATCCAAACTTTAAGTAAAATTATGGGTTTGGCTGCCAATGACAACATAATTAAATAAAAAAAAAATAAGAAAACCCAGTTGGTGACTTTGAATTAAACTAGTAAAAGAAGAGGGTTAGTAGGTAACCTGAAGTGCTTGGAGCCATTGTTTCTTGAGAACGCAATCAGTTAAAGCTTCAGCTACAGTATTGACCCAAGCCTTGGCTTTGTTCTTGCGGTCTAATTTCTTCTTGATGTTTTTTATTGCGGTTCTCCTGGGAACTGAAGTGTCAGTTATTCCAGGGAATTCACCTTGTTTCCAATGCTTCTTTTTAGGAGAAGATGAAGAAGGTAGTGCAGTAGCAGCAGAGGTAAATGCACATCGGAGAAGAAGTTTGTGAGTGTGAAGAGGGTTTTGGCTTTGTTGCAGTTGTTGATGGGTTTTGTGTTTAGGGGTGTTTTTGTTGTGAGGGAGAGGGGAGGGGAGGAGTGAAGATGAGAAGGAGAGAGACATTATTTGCTTCGGTTTCTTGTGACTCTTCTCTTACTGTCTGTGTTGGACTTGAATACAGCAGCGGAGACCATAACTTGATTGATTTACAGTGGATTATTAATATTTATTTGTCCCATGTTTTTAAATCTAAACTAAATTCAAACGCTTAACATATCTGCAAAAAAAAATCTCAGTGCTGACGTCTCAACTGTTTGTTAAGAAAAATATAAGTATAAAATCTCAATTGGGACCTGCTCAGGAAAGGTACAAACTATAATAGGAGAATAAGAGCGTCTACTAAATGTAAAACTAAAAATAAAAAATGTTATTCTTACCTATATTGCAAAAATACTTTTTTTTTTTTAATCTATATTTTTTTTATGAGATTATCTAGAAACAGAGACTCTTGAATTTAAGTTTAGAAATCTGACTCAAATACGATATTAGACGACATGGAGGGGCAAAAATTATGCTAGAATACTGTAACGATAGCTCCAATTAGAAGACAATTTCATACCACTTTTTCTCAGGGTTTAATTCGTCCCTGTTTAGGAATTGAAATAAAACCTATGTTTGACTGCGTTCGTTTGCTCAAACAAACACTCTTGAACCTTAAAAAGCGAAAAAACAAAGAAAAAAGAAGAATACCAATGGAATACCACATCTTCTTCTTCTTTAATTCAATAATAAACTGCTCTACAATTATCATTCCATTCCATAGAACCTTTACACGAGGTGAACTTCTTCCAAACAACTCTCTTTTTTTTCTACACACACAAACTATGCTAAACTTCTCAATTCAATCAAAAGCAAATCATCGATCATGAAACTTAAAAAAGACGATAAACAAATATATTCTCATGAGCTGCCCTTTGAACTTGCAGCCAGGTTGACATAGTAAGGATTTGCTAAACCACTTCATTCATGGATTCATTGAAACCTTCTTTGGAATTCTTACAATGTATAACCCCATAATCTGAAGAAATAATAGCAAGCTATGAAGCTCATAATTCACTGCTAGAAGTTTAAGCCTGTTCAAAGTACAAGAGCCTCAAGAGTCGAGACTCCAGAAAATAAATTATTCTTTCACCCTCTGCCCCCCGACCCAACCCACCAGGAAAAAAAAAAAAACAGTGGTGTCTACTTTATATGCATGTCTATGTAGAAGTACACATTTCCCTATTATAGTTTTATAAATTAAATTAGCTATTATTATTACATATACATCATATTTTCCACTAAATTCATACACGTTGTCAGGTGAATTTTTTTTTTTGTTTTTTTGGAGAAACGGGAAGGGAAAAAAAGAATATTAGACCTTGTACCAGCAATACTAACAAGTAGATCTAGCTTAGCTTGATCCATACTTCAGCAATTCCCATCTGAAAGGCTGGAACACGTAAAGAACTTCAGGAGAACTCTTGAAGAGCAGAGCTACACATACACAGACGGCTGCAATGGCCACCATTGAGAGCATTGCTGGCCGGTATACCAGAGATGTTCTTGCTGCACCACAAACCAGCTTCTGCTCACATAACTTGCAGTGCTGATGTGTTGCTTTCATTTTGATCTTCTCAGTGTGCAAGCTGGTCACTTTTGGTAATTCATTCCCATCTTTTTGCTTGGAATTGCAATCCACAAGGGAACTAGGGATGTCAAGCACCACGTTCCCACTTTCTGATTTCTTATTGATTTTCCTCTGGATTAGATGAATGTAAGAGTAATGACCTCGCAGGCATGCATAATCATAAGGTGTCAGACCTGTGCTGTCACGAGCCCTCTTCCATGCATCTATTCCCACCTGCACAAGGTACACAGATATCAGTAAAATGAACTCCAAGGAAGGGGAGGGGATGTGATGCAATAATTGTTACCATATACAGAGATATTATGAGAGGGACAAACAGAGATTTCTAAGCCACTGATCAGAAATAGAATATCTGTGCAGCTCGTGGCCCAATCATCTAAGGAATGGGCATGGTCAAAGATGGTTTTAAATGCTTGCCAAACAGATCACGAGTGATCTTCATTCAATTGTTATAGCATAACCGATTTGAATGTGCTATCCATTAAAATATTTGAAAGAAGATATCAGAGAGAAATAGATACCAATCCAGGGTCATCAGTCAAGGCATCCAACACATTCTCAGCACCATCCCTACAAGCTGCCACATGAAGAGGAGTCAATCCAGCTGGTCCAAGAACATCAGGTTTAAACATGAATCTGCTGTTGCGCCCATCAACCAGTTGATTCTGCTGAGTGCCTGTTCCACCGAATTTTTTATCTGGGATGTATCTTAATAGTAGTTCCACCATGGGCCTGCAGTTTCTTCGCACAGCTCTGTGGAGAAGACCCATATCTAACAGGGCAAGCTCAATTGAGGAATGCTCCCCCGCATCTACTGTTCCATCAAACACAACGGCCAAGAGTTTTCTCACCACAGCACACCAATCATGGTCCATGGAGAATTGTATAAGCCATTTGAAGCGTTTGAAAGGGAAGAGATCCAAGTTGGGATCCAACTGGCCCAGTCTAAATTTCAAGCGACTTCTATGTAGAAGCCAGCCCATTTCATGTATGAAGTCCAGCGCTTGATTCTTGATGTCCATTCTTTCAGCTATTGTATGCATGTCAGTAGCAGTCTCAGCCACCTGAATTGCATCCTCCAGCATACGGATTTCTGAACATACTTCTGGCTCAGCAACAATGAATGGGAAAAAGCTGCTGCTGAGACCATGGTCTTCAACCTGACAGATACAAATACCCAAAATTCTCAAAATAGCTGTACAAAATGAAAATTCAGCAAGGTAGAAAATCACAGCAGACCTTATCTCTAGTTTTCCCATTATGTTCGAACCTTATTCAAATGATCCCTAAGAGGATAGTCATCTCCAGAGATAATTATAGCTCCAATGCCTTATTTTAGGACAGCACAAGAGTCTGCTGGACAACTTTTGTTGTTTAATAATAATATTTCACACACACAGAGAGAAAGAGATTATGCTAGTTATAAATAAGGAATCCCCTTTCCTTCTTAGAGAAGTGGCTGAGGGCCTCAAGGTCAATGACAGAAAAGGTTCTAAGTCGTTAATACCAAGGGAAACAGCCCTCTCATATCCTAGACTTCATAATTCATGCATGTTTGGCCATCAAAAAGCTATAAACTTTTGACAAAGACCGTATCAAGCTTTCAACCTATTGCATACCATGAAATCGTACAAATTGGAGCCAAAATATACCACAAGTTGAGACTTCAAGAACTAAAGCAAAGAAGCTGCTGTACGACAATATGAACATGTACATGTTCCAAGGACAAAAACTATGAACTTTAATACAGAACCATCCATGTTGCAAAAGTAAAGACGACAACAACATCATGAGAGAGAATGAGCAGATTATAGCACCTCAATAAAGCCTCTTCCAACAAAATTTGGTACAGAGCACTGAAAGTTCAAGTACTGGGGTTTGTCAAGCTCATTCATTGTATCAGCACCATCCATCAAGTCATAACAAGTTTCCTGGACTAGATATTTTCCTTCAACAGCACAAAGCAGCCTGGAATAGAAAGGTAGTATGATTCAATTCACACTAATCACTATTAGTTTCAAAATTTTCTACAAAAACTCCTGAGACTTGTCCTTCCCACTTTCCAAAGATGGTCAACATCAAATTTATTTCTCAATTCTCAGATAAAATGTTGACCAACAGCGAAGATAAAATCACCTTGTCATAGGCTGAGCAATGTCAAAGCCTCTGACTACAAATTGAGTTCTCTCAGACAAAGAGACAGCAATAGGTGTGATGCTTGAGATCCTGCAGTTCTTATGGCTCTTTATAGGTAATGGTGTGTCTAAAACAACTCTACCTGCAGCACAAATAGCCAGTCAAAATCCTGCTCTTCTTTCCTCGAGCGTAAACATGAGCACTTGTGATCACAAGAGAGAGGGCAACCAACCATTATAAATAAAGGATACACAATTTTGCACCCTAACATACACCCATCCAGTTTGCCAAAAAGAGTCACTAGATGTATTAAGAAGCCTACTTAAACTTGCTCCTAGATCAAGACAAACCTGTATGTAGCAATGAAGATAAAGTAAATCAATAATTCCTTTCTTCAGTAAGTGTAGGTTAACTAAAATTTCTGAGTCAGCATAAGGCATACCTCTTCCCATTTTGATTTTTCGAGGCAAAGATATATTGTCAATACAATACATCCGGGCCTTATATAGCTCTCGATGTCCGTGGGACTGTGAGATAGCCAATCAAGGATCTGGAGATGCACCACAATTTAAAGTATTAGAATGTTTAGTGGAAAACTGTCTGACAGAAAATCCACCTAAATAGCAGTTCAGAACATACCTGTGTTCGCAGCGCAACTGGGAAATCGTTTGGGTCTTTTCCAAAGAGTTTAAAAACAATTCTGTCTGTACGAATCTGAAAAATGATAAGAAAGAAAAGTCAAGTGAAATGTGTGTGCAAGCACTGTGCCAGTAACTATTGGGTTTGTAAGCTGCAAGCCCATATTATAATCCAAGGATTAAAACTACACCTGAGCTTCTCCACTTGAACTAGAAGGCGACTGGCTAAAAGTTGAATCAGATTTCCCACTAGTATGCGGCGGGCTTGTTTTTTGTGAGTCTGACCAAACCCATAACGGGCAACTGAAAGAGCCCATACCTGTATCTACAGGTGCATGAGACCTCTCTAGGTTCTCTACGGAGTGTTGGGAATCATCATAAGCATTATTCAAGTCAAAGTTATTTAATTTGATCCTTCCAACAGTAGCCTCTGGTTCATTTGTTTTGGCTGGAAGGTTGTTTCTTGATGGGAACAATGTTATAGACTGTGAACCTGAAGGAGCTTGAAGTGTTCCAACCTGAGCATCATTATCCAATATTCTTTTTTGCACCAAGTCAGAAATAGGTACAGTCCCACATTGACCCAAAGGCCGTAGAAGATCCTGAGAAATAATGCAATCATCTTTCTTAGAAGCTGAGCTAGAAGGTCTAGCAGATTCAGGGCCATTTGTAAGAGCATCATGTGCTTTATCAAGATTCCCGACGATTGCTCTGGCATTAGCCAAACCTTGAGATCCTTGCAGTGATTCAGATAGGCTCCTTCCATTAGTTGCACCAGCTAGATCCGCCAGGCTCCTCAATATATGAGAAAGCAGATCCTGATCCTTTGTTTGATCAGAGCCATTTGCTGCAATTTATAGAAGTCAGAGGCTGTAGAATCAAAGGAGAGAGAGTTTGACAATAATGACAACAAATGAAAAGGAAATGAAAACTCACACAGATATCAACTGATTATATTAAAATGAGATTCCTGATTTATCCTGAAAATTACTTCTGGAGAATGAGAAAAAGTCACAGTTATGGCAAGTCATTGAACTAGGTCAGGAAGTTCAGTTGTGGCATAGACTTAGTCTACGTAAACCAGATCAGGACCTATTGCACTAGCCAATTGTAACAGTGAATCAAATGCACTGACTAACTTGATAGATCAAACCTACATGAACTAAGTCTATGAAACATTTATTCCACCTACATATTTTTTATAAACTTCCCTTTAAAGAAAAATTGTCTCCTTTGAAGGACTTGTATGTTAAGATTTCACACTTTTGGCATAACGGACAAGTTCGTTGTGATGAAGGCGAGTCAAAAACCATAATGGATTGCTTATTTGTAACTAGTCCATAATATAGTCAATGAACTTAGATGGTTCTTTCTGTCAATAATTGGTACCCGCTTTGTACCAACATTGACAGTTCTTACACTTCAAAAAAATAGCATCCCATGCTTGGAGACGGGAGTTAAACGACCAAGCCCGACGAAGGAGAGAGAGAAAAGTACCAGGATCTAATTCCCAGGTCTTTGTTGGATCTGTCAAAGCTTTCTTTTATTAAGCGTGTACGTGTACCTACCTTCGGGGAAAGAGATCACAGATAGTTTGACATAACCAGGCACATAAAATTATTAGCTATAAGAATATGCCTTGAAGCTAATGTGTACAAGAAAATACTTTTGACTTTTTTTTTTTTTTTTGAAGTGTACAACTGTTTTTTTTTTTGAAGTGCACAAAAGAATGATACCCACTTAAAATTTTAGATGGAAAGAAAAGGCACTTGTCTTTCTCTTTTATTGTAATTTTCGAACAGAGAGATCATTAAGTACTTCTGCTGTATTGTATTGCTCCTGACTCCCAAAAATGGAACCCTATAGGTAGTTAATGCGGCGGGGTAGCAATACAACAGGAGTACCTGATAATTTCTCTTTCAAACCAACCATAATAGACAGGGTAGACAATTGAGAATTTTAACATTTTGAAACTTGTAAGACAATTGGACCAGCTAATAATCATGGAAATTGTAAGCAATACCCTTGTTCCACATAAAGTAAAATGATAAATAAGAGAAGGCCTCTAATCCTAGTAGTTGCTGCATAGAATCGGTCTTTGCAAACCAGATCAATCGAATTATCTATGTCCATTGCATATCTCAATGATTGGTCAAGCCTGTGTAGACTAAGCCTATGAAACAATTTTTCCTATAACTACAAAACTTCAACCCCCAACCCAACTCACCCCAACAAGTGAAGAGTCGGCTACAACCCACTTTCCCAAAGCTTTTATACATGAACAGCCAGATAAATATCGCTATCCCATGCTTTGATCCTGTTTGAAGGGTCTTTGAGTTATATTTACAGTTTTGGCATAATTGAAATTTTTTTTGCAAGTAGTTGGTTTGATTTAGTCAAGACTTTGTAGGCCATTTCCAGCAATTAATTTATAACAGTTCCACCCAGCATGGGCAAAAAGCAACAGAGTACAAAAACTTGATGTGCTTACAGTGCAAATTGGAGAGAATCCTCAGTAAACTTATCAGCAGATAGCTGCTACCCTTTTCATCATTCAATGAACCTTCATTGACTAAATTTTCAGGATGCGTCTTCCTCCTCCGCTTGTTATGCCCTGCCAAACGCCTGCGACAGCTTCTTTTCCCTTCATCAAACTCTTGAAGAACATGAAACCTGCCCATAAGTATAACCATGTTGGGTCTAACTAGTTTAAAGAAATACATCTTTACATAATATGCTCATGCCCCAAAAATGAGGCTGCATATTATTAACTACAATAGCTTGATGCAAACAAATTCAATGGTGTACTGCAGTTTTTATAACACAGCTTGTAAAGAAGGTACTACAATGATCATGATCAAAGTTGGCAACAATCTGAAATGTTTCTTCGCACAAAGAAACTGCAACCCAAACTGACCTGCTACATTGCTGGCAAAACCGCTGCATAACATTCCCCACCAATGCCTTGCTGGCCTTAGAGTGCGCATTGCAAACCTTATGTCGTCGGTGATAATCCTTGGCATTGCTCAGATCAGCCCTACAATCCTCCACCTGACAAACTGCACGATTTGAAGCAGTCATAGTAACCTTTGTCTTCTTTCCACTCTTTGCATCTTCATCCATTAAGGGGTAGACTTGCTCTCCTAGCTTCAAATTAAGGGACCCAACTTCATTATTCAAGTTTTCATCTTCAACAAAAACAACCCTCCTCCTCTTCTCCAATTCTCTCTTTCCTTTCTCATCCCCCAAGTTGTCATTGTCATCGGAACAAGAAGATGAACTGTTCCACAAACCCGCATTCTCATGAAGTACAGGTCCAGTTGGGAACAACTGCCTACTCCTGCAATCAGATGGTGCAGAATTCAATGGACTAGCTTTAAAAAGATCACCGTCCCATTTCCAGTCATTCAAATCCCATTCTAAACTCCTTTTCCCAACTGCCTTTAAATCCGACACCACTGGACCATAGAAATGACGAGACTTTCCACCAATTGTAGCCTCCATCCCTTTAAATTATCAAAACCCAAAAAACAAAAGCAACTAGAACCCAATTCAACCAAATAAAGAAGCACAACTTGCACAAAAATTAACCAAGTAAAGAACAGGACAGAAATGAAATTCCAATCCCATACACATATCAGTACCGCTTCAACTTAAATTCTCACTAAAATCAAACCCCAAAAACTTGGTCCTAGTCATCCTCTCTATGCCCCCCCAGAAATCCCAAAGACATCCATGGATCCGGAAAAAAAGGTCACATACATGGCCAAAACCCCTCAATTACAGCTCTGATAACCTAAAAATCAAAAACAATAGCAGCCCTTAAATTACTTTGTAAAAAAAGGTACAGAATAACTTGACAAGAAATGGTGGTTTGTTAAGGTTCCAGATCAAGATTGCCTGAAAGAGAGAATTTAGGGAGGAAAGAGAGAGAGGGAAATTAGGAAAAGGTTAGGAAAGAGAGTGGTATATGTGTGATGTAAATGCGGGTTTCTCTTGAGTGTGTGCGTGAGAGAGAGAGAGAGAGAGAGAGGGAGCTAGTACACTTTTTCATTAATTTTATGATGCCACCACGTTTGATTTTGGAATCTAATAAGCCCCACACAAGCCGTGTCTGTTGCCCCCACTCGCTGTAATAAGAACACAACTACTATTTCGTCTTCGTTTACTCCTTCAGCTCAGTTCAACTCAACTCGGGTGTGTCAAGACTCTATTCGTCTCGTGTCTTTTCACACCCTCTTCCTGTGTCTATTGGCTATGGTTGGAGAAATGTCTCTTTGATCTCCATCAACGTTGTACACATCGTCAATTCTCAATCATTACGATATTTATTACCTGGATGGACTATTAATTACAGAGAACAGTCCATATTCTTGGACCTGCTTTTGTCTACCCTAACTCCACGATAACTATGTTTTTTTTTTTTATATATAAGTAATTAATATTGTAATAGTGATTGTTTTTTAAATAATATTTTATACTGAAATATATGCTAATAATATTTTTTTTATTTTTTTAAAATTATTTTTAACATTAACATATCAAAACGATCCAAAACATATAAATTATATTAAATTTTAATAAAATAAAAATTCAATTTTTTTAAAAACACGTTCCCAAACATGTTTTTAATATTTTTTTTTTCCGATCTGAGTCCCCTTTTTCAATGCAGTCTAGGTTTTTCTCTGAATCTACTCGGCCATTAATGCAATAGTTTTTTCATAAATAGAGAATTACTCTCATTGTAATTTTCTAGCCTTTCTC
>Ga0307514_10003148_pt1 | contig 16201 bp, 24 predicted proteins | sample 16_EM_MG_FD_203088 | JGI IMG/M metagenome (GOLD analysis project Ga0307514, IMG submission 203088) | Populus trichocarpa ectomycorrhiza microbial communities from riparian zone in the Pacific Northwest, United States - 16_EM | ecosystem: Host-associated > Plants > Roots > Unclassified | place...
CTTGCGAGACTGTCTCGAGCCCACAAGCATAGAGTCTCGAGATGTCTCGAGAGCACTGTCCCTATCCACGAGACGTCTCGAGACCAAGGCCCTGTCTCGTCTCGAGACGTCTCGTGCCCAGGCCTAATAGTGGATGGATTCCCTGGCATCGCTAAGCCGCATCTGAGCTCGCTCCACCCACTCTTCTATCGCCTCCTTCTGAGGGTTCTCTCCCAATGCCCGCGGGTTCAATATTCTCTGGATCACGTTGTATGCTTGGATGTACAACAGCTCTACTGGGGAGAACTCGGTCGAGATGTTCTAGGCACTGTTGTACGCCAGTTCGAGCAGCGCGAGGTGGTCTGACTAGTCGTCCTAGAGAGGAGAGGTGTAGGCCCTCAATATGGTCTACAGCACCTGGTTCAGGCGTTCAGTTGCCCTATCGGTCTGTGCATGATATGCTGATGACGGGCTGTGGTGGATGTGTAGGGATTTCATCACTACTTGCCAGAACTCGGAAAGGAACTTCGTATCCCGGTCCGTGATAAATTTCGAGGGCAGCTACCCCTGCTGTAGCACCCATTGCACAAACAGGTTCGCTGTGGATAGAGCCGTGTAGTTGGATGTGGTGGGAATGAATATCCCGTATCTAGTGAGTTTGTCTATGACGACCATGATCACATCAAACACTCGAGACTTGGGCAGGTTCACGATAAAGTCCATGCCTACGCATTCGAAGGCACCCAGCGCACCTTTCCCTTCCGGGACATCGATATGGAGGAGGCTTCCCAGGAGTTTCGTACATGACGTCTTGTTGACACAGTATTTCGAGCATCGTGAAACGTACTGTGTCACGTATGTGGATAGTCTTGGCCTGTAGAAGCTTGATGTGATCCAGCTGTACATCTTTTTATTGCCCCTGTGCCACAGGGAGTCATGAGTGATATGGAGCACCTCCCGTAGCAGGGCTGCTGGTATACACGTCCGTGGCCCCTTGGCCGTCACGAACGACATTGTGCCATCGGCCCATATCTCATATGCGTCGTGTGGTGCCCACGATATCGAGATCCGCTTGTATATCGACCGAAACACAGGGTCTTTCCTATACGCTATGTCCCAACTAAAATCGCCTGCATTCTCCAGTATAGCATATTCCATATCTCTCCCACTCTCTCCTATCTCTGCCTTATCCTCAGTGGCCTGTCCTCTCTCTCTGCCCCTCTCTGCCGCTTCCTTCGGGTTGACCCATCTTGATCCATCATCTCTCTCATCAACACTCTCTTCCCTCGTACTTAAGCTATCACCACCAAGTCCAAGCCTATCCCTCTCATCTACTACATCCGCCGCTGTAAGCGTAGAAACCATCACCGCTAGCCGTCTCTGCCCCACTACATCCACTGCCGTAGGCGTTAAGACCCTCGCCCCCGAGCCTTCCTGCGACATCTTACTCTTCCCTTTCTCAGCTAGTGATGTCCCCATCACTCATTTCAACCAACCCGTCGTCTCCCACAGTCTCTTCCATCTCCCGCCATCTGTCTCTCCCTGGGTAGCGGTCAGTAGCTAGGTCTCGCTGCTCATCTCTCACAAGTTGGCGGCCGGCGGTTGGGTTCCAGGGGGGTGGGCACTGGCATTCGTCATCGTGAGGGTCGAGGTGTCGTCCGTCTGAATGTAGTCGTCCCGTGTCCATACCTGACATCGTACGGCAGCAAAGGCCTCGGCTGATGCATTGGTGTATAGGATGAACGGCCTGTCGAATAGAGGGTAGGCGAGTATCGGTGTCGAGCATAACCATCTCTTCAATTCATCGAATGCCGCCTGGTACTGCCCGCTCCATTGTATGGGCTGCTTCGAGTTATAACATGGCTATTTATCTGACTTCTTCCCTGGCCAAGATGTCCGCTCCTCACTCAAGCTGCTAGAGGTGGATTTCTTCAAGTCGTTGATCGGTTTGGCGATCTTAGCGAACTGATAAATGAATGACTGGTAGTACCCAAATATTCCCATTATTCGATGGAGTTCGCCGATTGTTCTCGGGGGATTCAGTGATGTTATCGAGATTACCTTTTCCATTAGCGTGTGCAGACCGTATCTCGACAAGCCATGTCCCAAGAGCTTAATGTCCGCGAATCCAAACCTGTATTTGTCTATCGAGAAGACTAGGCCGGCATTGATGGCTGCCCTAAATATGAGTCTGAGATGGCGGATATGTTCGCTTCATGCGTCGCTATACACCAGTAGGTTGTCGATGTAGACTAGAGCTGCCCACTATCGCAGGCCATCTATCACATGATCCATGAGGCACTAGAACTGCGCGCGGCCGTTCTTGACTCCAAATGGTAGGTGTTTGTATTGGTATAGTCCTTTATGGGATATAAATGCCGTCTTGTGTCTGTCTCTCTTCTCGATTTCCATCTGGTGATACCCCTTGACCGCGTCTAGTAAGCTAAAGAACCTTTTTCCCGCCAGTGTTAAGAAGACATAGTCAGAGCGAAGCATTGGGTACATGTCACCAATCATCACCTTCTTCAGCTGTTGAAAGTCGATACAAAAACAGTATTTGTTGTTCTACCGCACAAGCACCACTAGGGAGGCTGTTTCTGAGTTTGACTTTTCGCTTATGCCCCAGGCTAGCAGCTGATCGATCATCTACTTGATAATCTTACATTTTTCTGGGCCTGCAGGCCTGGGGCCCTGTGGGGTACGGAGATTCCCCTCAATGTCAATTGTTGTCTTTGAGCCACTTATCTTCCCCAGGTGGGATCGCTTGCTGAACGCGGCGATATTTTCCATAATCAGAGCGTATAGTTCATCTTGTTGCGCCGCGGATAGGTTGGAACCCATGTGGACGTCTCCCTGAGATATTGTCTCCCCGTTCGAAGGTGTGCCCATTGGGATAGGTGCAAATAGGGGGTACTCGTCTTCAGGCTCCTCAGGAATGCCTTCGCCAGGTCTCCTTTTTTCTGCAGTTCTAATTTTTCGCCAGAGTTCATCTTCGGAGATGGATCGACTTTTGTACTTCTCCCTCCCAGACCTGTCAAACTTCAAGCGTTCCGAGGGAATATCAGGATCGGCCTCTGAGTGTAGTACATATGCTGCTAGGAAGTCTAGCTCCTCTGCCAGTGATTACCAGTTGTCCAGGAAGGTTGGTGACTGCTAGCTACTCGAGATGACCGCTGTATAGAAGGTCTGGGATACGAACTGTAGTGAAACTAGCCCGGGGTGGAGTCTCCTAGGGCCCGGTTGTATGAGGTCCGTCCAGTCAATGTGAAAACCAGCATCAGCAATCGTCGGAGAATTGCTCATAGTGGCACGTCTGATCACCTGCCTCTTTCGCAGTACCATTAGAGTCGTTAGGCTGTTCTAGAACATCAACCCTTTGACAGATGTGTTTATTATAGCGAATGGGAGTGACAGTGATGGTAGGATGCGATGTTCGGGTTGTAAAAACTGCTGGGGCTCGAAGACGTAGTCCACGTCTGGCATCATATGGGATGTGATTGGGATGTACCTGCACATCCGCCCGTATACCGTCATGTCGTTCTTCAGCCGCACTAGCACTGATCGAAACTTCACATTTGACGACGTCACCTGTTATGTGAAGTCCTCTATAGATCCCAGGTTCCTGGAGATCAAGAAGTCAATTCTATAGTCCTTAATTATGTCCGGCCCTATCTGGACTCCGTGGGAGAAGTTCGGTATGAGATAGACTTCGATGGTCATCCGGATCAGGCATTCGGTATTGAGAGGGGCCACTCCTCCCTCATGGTGAATGCCTTCCATCCATATAGGTATGCGGGCGAAGCCCAAAGACTGAACTGATCCTATTCCATTGATCTCCACCTTAGGCTCCTTATGTATAACCACTCTCGGGTACCTTGCCTTGAATAATCCATAGTCCATCAGGGTGATGTTCGAACAGACATTATTCAGGATGCCGATGGGCTCAGCCTGGTCATGTGACTCGCCCACCCTTCCCCTGGATGACAGCGGCAGGGTCTTCAGGTAGTTACACCCGGGTGTCGAAAACGGGCTCATTCGTGTGGCTTCGTACACCATGCATGAGGTTGGGGCAGTCTTGATGCGAATACTCATTCGTCCTAGTTCCCCCTTTTTAGTCACTCTCAGCACTCAACTCAATGGGATCCTCCCCTCGCACTCCCGTATCACTCTCCTGTACAGGGGTGAGTTTCTCCTGCTCATTCTCGGAATCGAGCTCACACACGTCAAAGTCACCATTCTCGTCTAGTTCTCTTGTCCTTCGCACCCACTCGTCATTGTCAAGGTCTAGTATCTCAATGCCAGGCTCCTTAAGCTTGGAGCGCTTGCCTCTAGAGCCATGGTGTAGCATCTCAGTCCCTTGAGGGCTTAATATTCCTGGGGGTTTTGGTTCCTCAATTCCGAACCCCCTTAGAGTTTTCCCGGCTTGTCTGAGGTCAGGACATCCGGAGTCGAGAAGTTGAAGACATAGCTCATAGGGTTCGTAATGTAGGGGGTCTCGTAGACCCTGAGTAGGTGTTTATCCTTGGAGTCACAACTGGCTGTGCTGAGGATGAGAGTGGTGATGCCCTGACGGTTTGTGTACTCGACGCTGAAGTGCCACTCGTCTTTCTTTCCGATTTTTGAGTATAGCTTGCAAGGCCGTTCGATGAATTTGATAGTGCCATCTCTGCAGAGGAAGTATCGGGCCCTCTTGTTCGTGGTGGGATTGACGCGCTCAGCTATCGACTTGGCTCGGGCCTCAATCCTTGTTTTGTAGGCCTTGGCAGTTTCTGTCTTAGCTCCATCCCTGGGTTTTGACGGGAGTGTGAGTAACCTTCTTGATGATTGTGAATGGCCCATCTGGGGTTGGGATAAGGTAGGAACGGAGGTGTACAGGTATTGGAAACTACGGTGTATGTACGCTCTTGGGTGTAGTTTGATATGTTTGTCATACTCACAGCATTCTTCTCCAAACACTATGATATTGTTCCTTTCCCTAATATACCGGTCGGCCTGTGCATCATTAAACTTCGCCCTGATGCGTGATATGTGCATGGCTTGTAGGGTCTCGGGGAAGGCGGAGGAGAGTACTTTGAGTTTGCTGAAGAAGTACTGATGAAATAATTCTCCCAGCAGCTTCGACCTCTCCTCGGCCTCTCTTTGGGCCACAGCCATTGGGTTCGCCCACACCTCTCTCATGTGGTACATAAAGTTGATCCAACACTCCTCGTCCTTTATCATAAAGGCCTGGGCCCTGCCACCCAGAAGGGTGTACAAGGTCCTTACGGACGAGGATGCAGGAAAGCAGTACCGCCACAGGATAGGGCATACCAGTTCTTCCCCAAACAAGTCAACCTTCAGCTGTATCTCGGATATCTACTGTTCTCGATCGTCCTCTGCTCTGAATATAGGGAGGACCGTGGGGTCGAAATGAGCCTTCTTTCTGTTCTGGGCGTCATTTGGTCAGTTGTATGTTAGTTGCGTGTTTGGAGATTCTTCACTGCTTTTCGTAGGTCCTCATTGGCTTGGGTCACCACCTCAGTGATGAGGGTTTTTAGTTCATCTGGAGTCATTTCGTCCCAGGAGAGGTAAGTTGGTTGTACAGGGCAGCTGGGTTTAGGGGTGTTGATGTTAGGGTTGACCCAGGTTTTGGTCTGTGAATGAAGGGTAGTTTGTGTGTGTAGGGCTTGCGAAGAGGGCTTCCTGCTATCTAGCAGGGCTTGGCTAGCCAGCTTGGGGATGATGTCACAAGCCGTTGTGGCGGCTTGAGTTTGAGCTACCCAACCTTTTGCATATAATGGGAATCCCGACCCTAGGTTCCGTTTTGCGAGAACAGGCGTGCCCGCCACTGGGGTCTCACTGAGCATCATCGCTGGTGAGCGTTGCCCCGCCATGGCGGCTCTGTTTCTGCCCTCTAATACTTCGTTACCACTAGTGGTATGTGGGGTCACTACTTTCGCTGTCCGTCCCATCACTCTAGTGAGCTGCTGTGCTTCCTCGACTACCTTTTCGAAGCCCATGTACTGATACTGTAGGGAGGAGGCAAAGGAGGATATGTTTTCGATGGCGTTTCTAATCGGAGCTACGTATCCAAGAGCGGTGAATGCTTTCCTGGCACCTGTCTCTTTGTTGATCCCCATAGCCTGTGTGTGTCTTCCCGGAAGGCACTCGACCCCCGTAGTCTGTGTGTGTCTCCCTGGAAGACACTCCTCCATCATTGTTTCTGCCGTCAGACGTGAAGGGTCCTATAGGGTGGGACTAGGAGTTCTGGGGGCCCGCAGGGTTGGTGGGTCCGATGGAGCTGGGGAAGGTGATTTGGGGGGTGTCGAGGGATGACTGGGGGGCATGGGGGATGCTGTCCTGGAAAGTCCCTGGCTTGGGTTTCTCAATTCCCTTATTGGCTCCTTATCCAACTTGACACTGGGGGTCTCCACCGTCTCAGCCTGCACCCTTCCAAGTATCAGGATATCTCCCTTATTACCCGCAAGTGTGGGGGGAATTGGTAGTGTGGGGTAAGTCAGTGCTGAAGGTCTCCAGCCTCTCTTCGGATTTGAGGTCTCAACTACCGGAAAGCAGAGCCTCTTTGGGGACCAGTTCAGAAACTCCTCTCTCATCTCCGTAAACTTTGCAATCTTCTTGGGGGAGGGGAGTTCTGGCTTTTGACCACTTCTCATCTCCCTAGTGGCCATCAGAGCAGCCCTCTCCGTGGGATTCAAGCGGTCGATGATGGCCACCGTTTTGGAAAACAGTATGTGTTCCGAGCATTATCTGTTCGTTCTAGGCTTCAAATACTAGTATATCCTCATGGCCAGTCGTCGTAGTGGTATCGAGGGTTGTTCCTGTTTTCGTGGCTTTCTACATGGGGTCTTCTGGGGGGAAGCTGCATGCTCTGTGTTCGAATCCTATTTTGACGCCATATGTGATGATGCCATAGGCGTCATCACAAGTTGCGGACAGAGCCGGTAGGACGAAGCCTAAATATATGTATTCATATGATAATGATCTCTCTAACTCTCGTCCCCCGTCCCTTCTTACCATGCTAGCTAGGTTACATGTGACTATTCTAAATGCTGACTACTAAGTGCACTATATGCTATGCTATGCTAGTGATCCATGCTATGCTATGCTATGCTAGTGATCATTCTATGCTACCCTATGCTACTCCCTATGCGACTGTATCCTATGCAACTGTATCCTATCCTCACACATGCAGTACAGTATTGCCCCCCTGATCAGCGGCATCTATACTTGCGCCCCTATCCAACAGCACTTTGACGACCTCGATATGGCCCCCCTTCGCCGCCGCAGTCCCCCCATCGTTGACTGCAACATGAATGCTTGCATCCTTAGCCAACAGCACCTTGACGACCTCAATCTGACCTTCCCCAGCTGCGAAGTGGAGTGCGGTTCTTTCATTGGCATCAGTGGCATGAATGTTTGCGCCCCGGTCCAGCAGAATTTTTACAAGATCAGTGCGACCTTTCGCAGCTGCAACATGAAGTACAGTTTCATCTGTGGCATTTTTGGCATCAATGCTGTAACTTTTACCGAGCAGCCGCCTGACACCAAATGCAGCTATTAAGTGTTGTGGCCCAGCCATAACGAGAGAGGGGAGAGCGATAAAATAGCGAAGTTAAGCTAGGGGCGAGCAAGTGATTATCTGAATATTAGTCGGACACTGAATAAATCACTTGCTCGGGCCTAACTATGAAAGAAGCTCGAAAGAACAGAACCATATTCCAAGCGAAGGCAGAACTTCGCTAGGGGCTTGCCCAACTAACTACGTACAAGAGTGTGAATATATAGGAAAGCGGGGTTGCTATCTCAGCTAATCTCAGGCCACCCACCACATTACGTGGTCTATATCTGGCGTGCAGCTCAGCCGTAACATTAAGTCTTTTGCGCGCCTTGCTGGTAGGGACAGCACCTCCATCATAACGTCAAATGGTGCGCAGTCAATTCTTTTGCCTTCTTGCCTTCTTGTTTCGTCTCGGAGCCTAGAAGGATCGCTTCCTCATCATCATCAGGTCTGCTCCTGGGGCTGTGTATGCTAGCATTTCAGAATAGCTTGTGTATTTCTTCCTTTTTGGCCTTGATCACATCTGCTGTTACACCATTCATATGCAGCTCCTTTGACAGCCCCTTCCATGATTCTTTCTGATCGATGCTGGGAGCGAATGAGGCAATCGAGTATAGGGATGCAACTGATTCTCTGCGGCGAAGACCTCCGGCCACAAGCAGCTGTCCAAGCTGCTCCTGGATCCCGACAAGTTGTGCTCTCTGCGGCGTGAGCTGGGTGCTTTGGTGTGCGAGCTGACAACTAAATATTTGGATACAATCAAGATTAGTTGGGATTAGGCGAGTGCATGTCCAGAACGTATTTGCCAAGGGTTCCAGTAAGCAAGGTAATATGTGCGGAATTTTGACCCTCTACTCCACTAAATCCTTCTGTCCCCACTTGAGTCGATCAATAGGATTGTAGTTTGACTCTAAACCCTTTTGAGAAGATCATCCAGCTCCTGCATGATAGTTTTCAATCCATTATACAAAATCTTTAGATCATCCTCATCTTTCTTGCTCAAGCTCGCAACTACCGGTAGCTGGCTCCCACTTGCTGTCCCATTTGTGTCGGAGATACCTAGCTGATCTCCGACTTTTTGGATGACAAGATGAAGGGATAGAAACTCCTGGGAGGAATTCCGGAACTGCTCGGGTGCATCTGTGTATGCTCTGTACACCTTCCACACCAGGGTACCGACAGCTAGAAAATCCCCCACCCCATATCTGAAACTCATATTAGCGGTAGGATAGTATTCGAGTTATTCCTCCGGGGTGTATCAGATCAAGTGCGGGTTTCGAACCCCCCACCGTGGTTCGGGGTTGAGTCATATGCTTCCGGGGTATATGAACCGGAGGTGTTTGTGGAGGTAATTGAGATGTGAGTTATTAATATTTCTCTAGCATTGAAGCAGGGGTCGAACTGTCGAAGCTAGCTGGATTCTGATTGTGTTACTTCTTAGATCCTTTGGCTGGTGTAATGATGATTGCGGTGTAAAGTAGGTATATTCATAACAGTTAAACGTAAGGTCTCTAGAGTCTGTTCCAGCCATTCATACGTAGTAAGTCTGAGTTGTCCGTGGCCTGCATACAAATCGGGGTCAACCGTAATGAACTTGTCTACCAAACCTAGTATTTTTGCACCGTCCAGAATATTAGATTGGGTATCTAGTTACGTCCAGATAATAATCCTTATTTTTCTTTGTACAGAGTACAATTTGATACAAGCATACCTCCACTAGTCTCATATAGTACATAAGCATATGTTAGATACTAGAATGTTCTTATTATTTTCACTTCGTCACCATACATATGCTTGTATCTAGAGAAGTGCTGAAATAGGTGTTTATCAATATGAACTTACCTGTAGTATAGAAATATCCATCTCCGCAATAGTTAGAACAATATACAACATCAAGTATCTTCAAGGTGATGTCCACACTTCCTGTTCACCAACGCCAGGCTTGGTCAGAGCTTGAACTTCAAGCTATTAAGACATATGCGGGGGAAAACCCTAAGGCTACCTGGTGACAGATCAGACGGTGGTTTGCATCAGAGCTTGAAAAAGTGTATTAAGACTCTGGAAATTCAACACATGCGTCAGCATATTCAGTGCAGGACCACTGACTTTCTGGGGCCTACTGGATCCCCTCCTCTTCCTCCTCCTCCTCCTCCACGCCTTGAGATTCTGGCCCCAACATCTACTCTTATTTGTCAATTTGTTGCTTGTATACTCTCCTTGTAGTTACTACTCCCCTCCGCAACCTTTCCTACTGCTGGTTAGCTTCATTCCATATTTGCCTATTATCTCTTGACTTAAGAATATATTGGTTATAAGCATATTTCCTTCTGTCCGAACGACAGAGCACTCTGTAAGAGTCCTTGGTCATAGCAAATTTACTAGTCTCGGCACCTAAATTTATTGCAATTTACCACCTGGGGCCCAATCACGTGATCGATTGTGTAAATCCACGCCAAAACTCCATCATATCTTCTGTACTTCTTACACAACGAAACCACACGACCCAGCCATGCAGTCCCCACGCCCCACCGGTGATCCCTCTCCCTTTTCCACTCCGTTTTCCGTTTATTTCCCTCCCTTTGACACCCTTTCACAGCGTCTCATCCTGGAGACCACAGTTGCGTCCCTGTCGGTCTTGGGATTTCCTTCCAATCTGGAACCGTCAGAGTCCTCGTTTCCTAATCCGTCCACCTCACCGTCATCCTCGCTGCCTCGGTCCCCCCCAAAACTCAGAACCCACTTCACCTGATGTTGCCGTGTGTGTCTCTTGAACCAGCCGAAGTGACCACCTCTGCTTGGACAATGTAACAGAGACAAGCGGCTCATCCTCACCGGGGCGGATACGTCAGTGCTCATTGACTTCTGTGGTGAGTGGCTGGCATATAAGAACTATAGGTACCCACAGCCCCCCCCCCCTCATACCTGACACCCTGACATTTACACTAATCACCATGTAAGATACACCCTTTTTCTACATGCGAACACCGTCATAGTAGATCAAATGCCTACGAGTCTGCATGACGCTGCGGGGAATTTCTTCGCAGACCTACTATTCAAGATGGAATCTGCCAGAGCCATAGCGAAAACGGAACGTCAATCTCTGCGTAGGAGCACCAGAGACATATACCTCCCCTGCCATAACGCACCTCATTTACCACTGGTAGGCTTGGGCACGAGACGTCTCGAGACTTTTGCACACCAAGCTAGAGAGAAGACAGAGTGCAGCAGGGAAAAGGCAGAATGAAGCGAAGAAAAGGCACTCTGCTTTTGATATTACATAGGCTGTCACACCGTTTCAGTAGATATCACACTGTCTCGCACGCAGATATGCACGGGGCAACAAATGAAAAATTTCACAAAAGTCTCGAGACGTCTCGAGACATCTCGTCTCGTGCCCAGGCCTATTTACCCGCAGGATTCCTTGGCCAAGCTAGTGCCAAAATTCCAGACCTCGCATTTGAACAAAGGCAAGGGGACACCATACCATTCCTTGTTGTTGAAGTTGGGTTCAGCCAGCCCTACGACAGCCCTAAGACTGAGGGCTTACTACAAGATGCGCAATATTGGCTCGAACAGACCAAAGGTCGGGTGAGGTGCGCCGTGCTAGTTTCCATCACGGAGAGTAAGAGTAGGGGCGAACCAGATACGCAGAACTGCGAGGGGGTATCTACATATACCCTGCATCCTCAGGTATTTAGCCCACCGTCCACGGTTACCACTCACTTTTCGTACATATAAACACCCCCTCCCAGCTGGCCAGTACCACTCTCACTGCACTTTTCTAATACCAACTCAGAACATGCATCATTTCATTCTTCTGGTCATTACGCTTGCTAGCATCCTACATCCCACCCTTCCCCGAATTGCTATCGACCTGGTTACCTGCAGAGCATCATATCAATTCGAGATCGTTCAGGGGGCACTGGTGGGAGCATGGGGCCTGGCTTAAAATGCGGTCGATGGAACAATAGATATTAATAATGAGATGGCAACGGAAAAGTAGGTCCAAAATTCTGTCAAAGACCAGTACCAGTGAGCATGTATGTATATATAGAGAAACTGTGTCTGGGAAGGGGGCATACTTCTCAACAGCTGATCCCAACGTCCAGGCTCAAGCTGCTGCTCGTTTCAGCGCAATTGTGGGGCATTCAATTCCCCGGTGGTTCTAGCGGCTGTTTATTCCAGCAATTGGAATTCGAATTTAACACGAAGTGATCCGAACAATGGTTGTGAGCAGGACCCGGAAAAGTAACTCTTTGGTAACGAACAACATATTCAATATGCACTGTCAGGGAGCGGCAGGGTGTTCAACTGCCCTTACTATTTCTATCTGCCGCCTTTTTCCCGACCCCTGCTGCAGAAAGACCAGGCCACGTCAATGCTACATGAGTTAACGCAGCTTGAGACGATATACTTCCCACCGACTAAGGACATAGCATAAAAGTTATAAGGCACTTCTGAAACTGAATGTGACGGCATCTTTACTAAATGCTGACTCCTACGCATATTATGACGCATACTATGCCAAACACCTGTGCCTGTAATCGCCAACTTGCGCCTATAATCTCTGATAAGTGGTGGGGGGGGTTGTGGAGATGGTCCCCCTTACATCCCGCCAGAGACTCGTTCCAGGGATCCTTCATATCAGGCATGCCACAGCCATCCGCTTTTTCACATCCTGCAAGAGGTTCGTTCCTGGGATTATCCTGTCTGAGATACGTTCTGGGGATCCGTCACATCCTGCCAGAGGTTCGTTCTGGGGATCCTTCATATCAGACATGCCACAGACTTCCGCTCTTTCATATCCTGCCCAGCCAACCCTAGTCCAAAAAAAAGGCTATGGCAATTATTTATATCTGCTGCTGGAAGTAGCCTGGGCCCTTTGCTCTACGCCTGTTGGAAGGCCCTGCGGAAGCAGTGCGGAGAAAGGAGAGGGTGGCAAAGAAGGCGGAGAGGGCGGAGAGGAGGAGGGAGAAGAGGAAGGAGCGGAAGAAGGAAGAAATTGGGAGGGGGGAGCGGGGAAAGGGGGCCCAGGAGCGGGAGGAGAAGGAGGAAGGGGGGGGTGAGCGGAGGAAGTGGGCCCAGGAGCAGGAAGAAAAGGAAAAGTGGTGGCGGAGGAAGATGTGGGAGGCTGACAGGAAGGATATGAGGGCACTGGCAGGGAGGAACGGAGCATTGAGAAGGAGGAAAAGTACCTAAATCTTGAGGGTGAAGCGGGAAGTCGGAGACTGGGGGGGGGAGATTCACTGTGCTGTAGTCCTGTCACGCGAGCTGCGGCACACCGTGCTATTTATAATACACCCCATGCTGATATCCGGACCCAGCGGGGGGGTAGCTGTACCACAATCATGCTGTGAAGTATAATGTATTCATGAGCAGGTCATGTCTAAATCTCTTTTTCGGGTCTGATCATCAAACTCATGTGTTAGGAGAGTTCTGCTGTTGCAACTAAATGAAACTGATGATATTCGGCTACATTGTTCATCGCCGTGAACAGGATACGGCGGGCTTTTTCTGATTTGTGGTGAAGCAAACAGAACTCGTATCGAAGTTATATAGTTTATGACAACGTAGGGTATCCCAGAGATGCGACTCTGTTGCCCCTATACCGTCCCCTTGCCCATAGCCATATATACGTCCAAATATCAAACACCCCCCAACTAAATAACCATTAAGGCTCAATCGAGCTGGGTGTGAAAACCTATTAAGCCCCACCTTGAAACGTAAATTCCCAACATGGGTGACAACATTCGGTGGCAGGAACGTACGCTCCTCACGGAGCTGCACAGGAGTAAGGGGTATATATAAACAAAATAAAACGTACAGCCAAGGCAACCCCCACCAAAAAGCTTTACAGAGTTCAGGTTATGGGAATATTCCATGCAGAAGTGATAAAGTACAGCGGCAGTACTACGTACGTCAGCTTCGTTATGTACTCCCATAACTAGTCAGACTGGACTCTGAACTATGTACTGTCAGCTGCATCACAGTTGGCAGTGTACATGTGTATACCTTTACTTATAGCATAGCATTACCTATGCATGATGTAGCCTCCGGACGGCATATCCCAATCGAGATATTTGTTAGTACCTGAGATCTCTTGCTTACCGTGGCTAAAAAACACCGCTTCTGTGCTCGCGCTGGTTGTGGTCCTCGCGGTGGGTATTTTCCTGCCACGGCCCCATTCATATTGTGCTGTAGGCAGGAGCTTCCTGCCCATCCTCAATTTCCCTATCCCCGGCTTGGACCTCATGTGCCATAGCTAGTATGGGTGACCAGGGAGCATGTCCGGCGATTATCCGTTGGCAGCCATCGGACTCCCAGAATGTGTATTCCTTTATCATTTCCCCTACTCCACCAACCAACCATAGCAGCACCCTGGGTTGTAGCGAAGTGGTTTTTGATCTAAATTCGTAGGCAAACAGTATGCGCCGTGTCTGCTGTCACAAACAAACTGCACGTGCTACAGACGGGCAGTACATACCTACCTCGTGTATAGTTACGTAGTTGGCTATTACATGTCGACATCAAGGACATATCTATGATCCGATCGCGAAAAAGAATGAGACATGTACATGTACCAGGCGATGACCAACACTCGCCATCACGTGCATTAAATTTCCAAGATAACAGTATGTAGCGTATGCGTCTAGACGGTCTGTACATGTGATCAGGGTACGTAGGTATTAATCGCACACCTTCTTAGGCCATGTATCTGCATTCACACACTTCTCTATCACCGCCCCCGCATCGTTTTGAAAATATCCACGAATGTGCTTCTCCTCTGCATTTGAGAAACAAACAGACACATTGCTTCTTGTGCTTCCGTGTGCAATTGTGAATGGTAAACTCCATCGCTTTCCATCCCAAACGCTCTCCACGATTTCACCAGCGGGCCACGACATATATACCCTAGAGCCACTACTGGTACATAGCGCGGCCAAGGGTGTGCCTACCTGTCCCGAGTAGAGAAACATACCTATGGATATTCCGCAATCGAGGGTTAGACTGTGTGTACTATACATATGACTGGCAAAAAAAACGGCATTTAAACATCTGCGTATACATACCAGTGCTCCACCCTCTTCTGCCAGGGAGTGTTTCCCGGATATAACCATCATCTGTCTGATAAAAGACCCACAGTCCTATGCCTGAGGGATGACAGCATGATGCCAGGCAACTCCCAATCCTCGCAGCCGGAAGTGTCGCGCCCTTGGTCCATGTTGAGTCCTTACAGACCCATTCGTGTATCAATGCGGTAGCATCATCTGCTTGGTAGTACACTCGGATATGGTCTTCTTCTTGACGTAACCAGGCGCAGGCGGCAAGTTTGGACTGATGATGAACACGGATATTACGGGAACTGAGATCCCCACGGTACCAACGACGACCATCAGTGCAGCATTGTTGCCGTAGAATGTGGTTTGTATCAACCCAAAAGACGTGGATCTAAACCAAGTGCAATGACCGCTCATGATCATGATCAGTTATCCGACCTAGATCGTAACATCCAGGCTATAACTGTACGCAGCCACTTGGAAGGGTTGACTCACATTGGGATTTCGCCAGTTGGGTTTTAGGACACAGCACGCTGCTAATGGAGTCTGTGGCTTTGCAAGGAAGATTCGGTCCTCTGGTTCACCGCCATGCCACTCACCACCACCACTGGTATCAAGTCGGGATTGTCTTATATATCCTTCTGGATCCTGTGTATAGACACGAACCTGGAGATCACCCCACGCGACACTCGCAATGGAAGTATGCGCAGCGGTCGGCATCCTACTAGTCGATTGTACCCTTCGTTTGAGACAAGCGTACCACACAAGCACCAGAACGCTGATGGGTAAGATGCGATTAATTCAGCTGTTGCACGCCCTATAAAATTGGAAAAGGGATCACAACTATGGAGAAGGCACCAGAATTAGGTAGCAAAGTCAACTCCAAAGCAAAACATATATTGTATATATATATACATATATTTTAGTAGCAACAACCGTCTTCCGAGGCTTCAGCTGCAGCCCCCATGTGTTGGCCAAATGGTAATCTTTACCCCGCACATGCGGCCATGAAATCCTTGTACGTGGATCTCCCGAGGTTAGAATTCATTGGCCAGTTCATTGTAGCTGCAGCTGCAAGTTGCATGCACAACAACATATGTAGTTACCGTAATGCAGTCTATATCGACAGATCATTTGGGAAGTGCACACATCAGTGAAACGAGGAAGCCCTGAACGCAGCACACTATTATTATATGTATGCAAGGATTTCCGAAGTTAGGGAGCTAGACAGACTATCCCTTCGGGGGAAAGGCGTATAGACTCAAAAAAAAAACACAGAACAATGGGATATACCTTGTAAAAGTTGTACAGTACCGGTATGTATGCACGGTGGGCTCTGTCTCAGCAGCCCAAGGGATACCGTATCATACTACCCTTGCAAACCTACTAGTGGGCCAAGACGGTCTAGTTGGCCACCCCTGCAAAACACCTTCTATGAGAAACACATGATATATGCAATGCTGGACGGAATCCTATTACCCTGACCAAATACACAACTACGGAATCAACTATGCTCTACAACATGGTCAACCTCATACCCCACCAAAATGAGCCCAATACCCAATATCTCCCCCTCCCAGTAGAACCTCCCCAATGACCCCCCCTT
>Ga0307514_10003149_pt1 | contig 16200 bp, 18 predicted proteins | sample 16_EM_MG_FD_203088 | JGI IMG/M metagenome (GOLD analysis project Ga0307514, IMG submission 203088) | Populus trichocarpa ectomycorrhiza microbial communities from riparian zone in the Pacific Northwest, United States - 16_EM | ecosystem: Host-associated > Plants > Roots > Unclassified | place...
CCACTACTACTACCACTACTACTACGACTACCACTACCACTACTACTACCACTACCACTACCACTACCACTACCACTACTACTACCACTACCACTACCACTACGACTACCACTACTACTACTACCACTACGACGACCACTACTACTACCACTACGACCACCACTACGACCACCACCACCACGACCACCACCACCACCACCACCACCACCACCACCACCACCACCACCACCACCACCACCACCACCACCACCACCACCACCACCACCCCCACCACCCCCACCACCATCACCACCATCACCATCACCACCATCACCATCACCACCATCACCACCATCACCATCACCACCATCACCATCACCACCATCACTATCACCATCATCACCATCACCACCATCACAATCACCAGCATCAGGTATTGTACTTTTCGATTTGTCCTCCACGAAATTACATGATACACTCCTACCAGCGAAGTCCAATTTCCCGCTACCAGCTTGCTCCCCGGGAAGCCACTTTCACCCCCACCAGCGAAGCCCAATCCACTGCTACCAGCTTGCTCGCTGCAACGCGACTTTCACCCCTACCCGCGAAGCCAGATCCACCGCATCCAGCTTCCTTGCAGCGAAGCCAGATTGTCAGAGAGGTGAGAGTGAAAATTCCACTGCTATCAGCTTGCTCCCAGCGAAGCCAGATTGTCAGAGGTGAGAGCGAGCATTCCACCGCTACCAGCTTGCTCTCAGCAAAGCCAAATCCGCTGCTACCAGCGAAGCCAGATTGTCAGAGGTGAGAGCGAGCATTCCACCACTACCAGCTTGCTCCCAGGGAAGCCAGATCCACTGCTACCAGCGAAGCCAGATCCACCGCCAACAGCTTGCTCCCAGCGAAGCCAGATTGTCAGAGAGGTGAGAGCGAGCATTCCACTGCTAACAGCTTGCTCCCAGCGAAGCCAGATTGTCAGAGGTGAGAGTGAGCATTCTGCAGCTACCAGCTTGCTCCTAGCGAAGCCAGGTCCACTGCTACCAGCGGAACCAGATCCACCGCTGACAACTTGCTCCCAGCGAAGCCAGATTGTTGGAGAGGTGAGAGTGGGCATTCTGCAGCTACCAGCTTGCTCCTAGCGAAGCCAGGTCCACTGTTACCAGCGGAACCAGATCCACCGCTGACAACTTGCTCCCAGCGAAGCCAGATTGTTGGAGAGGTGAGAGTGAGCATTCCACCGCTACCAGCAAAGCCACATTGTCTGAGGTGACAGTGAGCATTCCACTGCTAACAGCTAGCTCCAGGCGAAGCCAGATTGTCAGAGGTGAGAGCGAGCATTCCGCCACTACCAGCTTGCTCCCAGCGAAGCTACATTGTCAGAGGGGTGAGAGTCAGCATGTCAGAGTTGGAGTGGAAGCAAGTATGTCAGAGTTGTTACAGTAAGCATGTCAGAGTTGCAGCAGTGAGCTTGTTGAAGTCATGACAGTCAGAGTGTACACATGTCAGAGTAGTAAATAAATAAGTAACTCTTGAATATATAGTATTATCCATAAATTGCAGTATATAATACATGTGCGACAGTTGCATTACAGTGATAATTCAGTTATGCTATCAGTGAATTACAGGTGTATTATCATGCATTGCCAAAAACAGCTCTGAGGCATTTTTCATTATGTGGTGTTATCAGTGTTATGGGAGGTTATGGTTGGCCATATAGCGTACCATAGATTAGACGTGATAGAATATGTCTTTCCCAATGTACCGTCCTTGTCGACTAGCTGTAACAGAAACTGTTCATGGTGGCAGTAGACTATCAACGCTGCCGAAGGTGCTGGGCTGCCCCTACAAAACACCAATAGATGTTATGTATAATAATAATAGATATAGGTATGATAAAAACGCAATAATAGTTCAGATCGTTTCTTCACTGGTAGGTATTTCTGACTGTTTGCTGCTAGAGCTTGTTCTTTTCATTGCCGGATGAATGTGATCTCTTTATAGTCATGTTTGAGGGTTTGTATGCACACACTTCCATGCTATGATTCCATTGCTTTTCTTTGACAGCAATATTATGTGTGCGATTTACAATCAAACAAATGCGCCAATAATTGTTTGCCACACATCCCTTAGGTTATGATGTCATACGAGCATGTAGTTCCTAAGGGATTACGCTCAGGCCATGTATAGTACGATATCATGCCAGATTATATATCAGATTATAACTTCAACTTTCACATCTTGCAACACAAATGGTTTGGTACTTTGTACATCTGCCGATTATAGCCGGACATTACTTCCACAAATTAATGCTTCACCTTGAATGCTATTTGGCTTGGGTTATAGATTCAATCAGTGACCAACAAATACTATACACATGAACTTTAAGGACACATTGCTTGACATAGACATTCGAGTCTGACATTGCAGTTCTGTTGGACCAATCCTGGCGCAGAGGGAAGCGTACGTCGACTTATGGTGCAGCTGCCAAATTGGTGATGCGTATATTGACTTGTCTATTTATCTATTTGACACGTTCACAAGAAGAGTGTCAGCGGCTCCGCCGCTCAGCCCTAACCCAACGCCACGTGATGACCACACTCAAAGTCCACTCAACACTCCTCCAGGGTGGTATCACGACCGTAAAACTAAACCATAAAGAAACAAACAAAAACCAACGATAGACTGTGCCGAGCTCCTACCAAGCGATCAGCCAAACCCAGAGCTCCTCCGAGGTGTTACCAAGCTCGGAGCTCCTCTGAAATGGTTATTCTCCCAAGAAACGAAAAAACTCAAAATCCCATGTCGGAAATCACATCTGATTCGCAGCACAATATCAAGGGCTTCGGCCTGGACTGGTCAGTCGGCTTCTGCACTCTCGATCTCCATTCAACCGCTCCTCCGACGGCGATGATCAGTCTGGCTTCTTCTCCGATGAGAGCCCGCAGGTGCTTCCCATGCACTCCCGAGATTCCCGTCGAGGCCTGCCAATTCCCGTGTGAAAGAGGACTTCTTGGATCTGCCAATCACTACTGGTGGATCGTCCTCATCCTCATCGTCAGAACCCACGCGATCCATCAATTGACCTGCAGAATTACCTCCTCCGGAATTACCCCCTTTGGAATTACCGTCGGCTGCTGGTCGCTTGATCGCGGGTGTCGATGCAATTGGTACCAATATTTCCTGTGTCTTTGGCTCCTCTGGCTCCAAGATATCCGTATAGGTGTGCTCACTCGGAATCGTATTCGGTGATGTGTATCGCTTTCTCTCCCTAGATACATCTCTCGACCGATGACCCTTTCTTCCAACATCCACATTGAACCGGAATAAACCTCCAACCTGTGGTGCCACGGCAACAAGACTTCCTTGACCTCCGCGACCAGTCCCCATTGCTGGCGCTTTGTCGTATATCTTGATACCGAAGCCATTGACGGGGACAATCTGTAATCCTCTTTCCATAAGCCTTGATTCGGAGAGCGAGTTGTGTGCTCCTTTCACATGCAGAACATCCCTCACAACTACTTCATTCACTCGGCGGTATCCTGGCAGCCGAAGCCTCAATCGAACATCTCCCTGCCCGATGGCCTTGCCTGCTACCCTCCCAGCGAAATCGCGAATCTCCCGCTCGTCCTTCTTGGTGAATCCCGTATACCTAGCGAACTTCCTTCGATCTCCACAAATGTAAGAAGTTAAGGCACAATCCAAGTACCAACTCCCCTTCGATGGGGCCGTTTTTCCGCCGGTATCTGTCACCCAGTAGTTTCTGATCGTAGTCGTCATCTCCGCCGAATCCCTGGTGGTGGCGGTGATGGTATCATCCTTGGCCTTGGCCGCGGTCTCGGTGCTTTCCTTGGTGACAGGAGGATCACCGCGTTTCATGCTAGGGCAGTTCCAAACCTTATGCCCTTCCTTATGGCAATAGAAACACGTCAGTTGACTTTTCCTGTCGCCCTGATCCTCGTCACTCTCGTCACCTTTCCAGCTCTTCCTGCCTTTGCCTTAGCCTTTGCCATTGCCTTTGGCATTTCCTTTGGCATTTCCTTTTGCAAATAGTAGGGCTTCCTGCCCTAGGCCGTTCTCACGCTTGATCGTGACCTCCTTCTCGACCAACTTGATCACAATCTCATCTTGCGTGAGCGTCGCCGTCGCGTTCTTGTCCATCATCAACTCAAGAAAGAACTGCCAATCGTCATTCCTCGGTATTCCGCACAGGAGGTAAAACATGTGCTCCTCGTCGGTCATCTTCGCCAAGGTCCGAGTCATCGCATCCGAAGTCGAGGGCTCGGAACAAAGATTGTAGTCCTTCAGCTTCTGGTCAATCCATAGAGCATAAGTGTCAACATCATCACAATCCTCGAGCCTTATCCCTAAAAGCTCTTCCCCGATCTGAAAGACATTGAACTTTAACTTTGCCTTGTACGCGGTCGCCAGCTTCTCCCAAAGTGTCCACCCATCCGTGATCTCCATGTACGATGCCTACAGCCGCGGCTCCATGCCGAGCAGGATTGTCGATTGCGCAGTACCATGTTGCTTTACCCACTCTTTGACTGCAGCCCGATGTGCCAATTTCTCCGCTGCTGTTGCATCCTGCTCCGCCGGATCCTCGAGCCGCTCATCCTCCCCCGTGACTATACCGTAGACCTGCTTCTGCTCCAAGAGAAGCGCCATCTCCCCTGACCATTGTATTAGGGGGATACTTAGGTACTAAATATAGGTACTAGTATAGCCCTAGATCCTATTTCGGTCCCGTTATATTCGAAGGTAATGGGTTGATTCTTCTTTTCCCTTTCCAAGTCTTTTTGGGATTTCTTTGAGGTCTCGGGTTGACCTGTCCTTTCTTAGTCCTTTTCAAAGGATCCTTAACGTGGTTATGCAGAGATACCCCAGGTAACTTTGTATCAAATTCGATGCTAACGTCTCGAGCAATATCTCTTGGGGTTGTAGATATTTCTCTAACAATAGCTGATTGCCTGGAAGCGAGATTATCGAGGTGTCGTTGTAACCCTTCGTCTAATCCAATAACCGAGGCTATCCACCAGGTACAATTTTCCACAAAGAAGTACTGATATTCCCTGGCGTATGCGATGATTTTCTCGAGAGCGTATACGATAACGTCGTTGTCGTTCTCAAAGGTTATAGTCATTCGTAGGAATTGTTGTATCAAAGGGGCGGGGCTGCCGCTTCAAAAAGCTAATAGATTTTATAAAATAATAGGTATCATAAAAACTCAATAATAAATAAAGGTCTTCTTTCGCTGGTAGGTTTCTGACTGTTCGCTGCTAGAGCTTGTTCTTTCAAATTGCCTGGACAATCGTGATCTCTTTTATAGTCATGTTCGAGGGACAGTATCCTTATCGCCCATACTTCCATGCTATGATTCCGCTGATCACATAATTGCAGTGTTTTGGTTGCGTCTTACATTCTACTGAATGCGCCCCGTAATTGACTGCCACGCTTCCCTCAGGTTATCGTGTTAATATAAATGTGGTTTTAAAGCATTACGCTCCTGATTAAAATCAGGCCATTCATCATATTAAATTATATCAAATGACGTATCAGATCAGAACTTCAACTTGGATATCTCGCTACTCGTTTCGTTCAGTAGCTAGAACATCTGACGACCTTAGTCTTATCAGTGCTTATCGCAATATAATATTAATACCTCTTCACTATTAATTGCCTCACCATTAATTTGGCTATTCGGCATTGCGTCAGAGATTTAATCGGCGACCAACCGATACTCCGCTAGCGTAGATTATGACACGTTCTTGACGTCACAATGCATGCGGTCTTAACTCAATAAGCCGGTTTGCTTCTGGCCTCTTATCTTCAGCCAATGTCATTAATCCCTCAGACACTACAGGCTTAGGTCTCGACCTTCCGTAGACCGGGGAGTGCCGCAAGTGCTCTTACCGCTTTGCGCGTGAGCTTGCAGATCCCTCGTATTCGCATATTGCATTATCGTCTGCTGCACACCTAATTCTGCATAATTGCAACTTAAGTATGTGTTGTCCCGCTAGCTGGTTTCAGTAATTGTGGCCAAGTGTCATGCGCGTCTAAGAAGGTATCTCACTTCCAGAGCAGGCAACATAACTTCATCATCATATTTGAATCCGACAGTAGGAACGTATCCTCACTGCTTGATCGACAAGTGACTCAAGTGTAATCCCGCTAAAGACCACTTGACTGACAAACATAACATCGTATTCGAAAGTAGGTGTTTTGCATCCCATAGGTTACCCTATGACATGTACTTTCTCCGAACTGTTATGTATCATTATCACTGTTAAGGGAGAACCCCTAACACATTGCTTGTTGTTCGACCCATTGAACTTCGCAATCGATATGGCTGTAGAAGTCATTGTGAGGATGTCAATGTCAAAGTCGTCAATTATACTCCACTGCTCATCAAGACGCATCTCCAAATGTCGCATTCCTCTGTAAGTCACGATTCGTAATTACCAATAATACGATGCGACCGGGCTCATAACCTGTTGGACCAATGCTGGCGCAGAGGGAAGCGTATGTCGACTTATGGTGCAGCTGCCAAATTGGTGATGCGTATATTGACTTGTCTATTCATCTATTTGACACGTTCACAAGAAGAGTGTCTGCGGCTCCGCCGCTCAGCCCTAACCCAACGCCACGTGATGACCGCACTCAAAGTCCACTCAACAAGTTCACTATTCTAACTCAAACCAACATGCGGTGTTGCTTCTGGCCTCATATCAACAGCCAATGTCTTAATTCCACAGTCACACCATGCTTAGGCCGAGACTATTCTTTTTAGCCAGACAGTATCTAGAGTGTTCCGATCATGACATAGTGATAGGCATAAGGTGCCACGTAATTCTATATTCCCTAACAACTGCCTAGTCTGCTCGTCGAGATATTCCTCAGTCTGATCAGACATATCCCCAACTAGTATCCTGGCATGAATCTGGTTGAAAATAACACGCTCGGCAGAAGCAAGCATCTTTTCATCTGGCAGTGTTGCTACATTATGAAATCAGCTGCTCATGGTGTATGCTTTGAGTGAATTGGCGAAGTGATGAAACGGACTTATCCAATCAAGACGTGTCCCACAAACTCCGCTAAAGGTATCCGTGACGGGTAATAGTTTGGAGATGCCCTCTTGGGTAGGTGTTTTGCATGTCACATGACCTGGGTCGCGTGACACATACCCATTCAGTTATTTCAGTACCGTGGACACCAATAGATGAAAACAAGTAACATCACCCCCTGTTCTAGGATCGGTGACCCAACGAGTGCTCCATCTTAAAACATGAAGTTGGGCAAGTCTTGAACTCAGAACCAGCATTCTGTAAAACACGGGTATGCTTATGATTATCTTCCATTCATCATTCTTCAAACCATTCTGTTTATCATTCGTCAACTCATTCCGTTTATTGTTTGCGAACTCGTTTTGTTTATTGTTCTATGCAAAATCGTTTATTTTTCATAGTTTAAGTTTGCTTCTTTTTTGTGTCCTTCTCTTAGACTTTAAGACCAGTAACACCCGCTGCCAAGTTGGTAGAGTCTGCACAATGGGCTCTCAAAGATTAGGAATTTGAGGATATGATTCCCATCTACGCTACAGCCACGATCTCTGATAATCATGAAAATGGGATCACAATTCAAAGTCATACAATGCAGCAACCAAGTCTCCACTGGCCGAGAAATGGCATATGCCAATGAAAGAAGATTTAGATAAACTTTGTCTGGTTCAAGTCGCTGGAGATTTCGTGGAGCGTCAGGAAGGGAGAACGGGATTGCCAAGTCACCGGGAACACCAGATCAAGCGCGATGGAGCAGGCAATGTGCACTGGTTCAAGGCCATGCGAGTCTGCGGAGAAAATCACAAAATTGAAGGCATCGACTATCAGGCCACGTATTCATCGACTTCTCGCTTTGGCTGCGTTCAGCTGGCACTCACGATTACTGCCCAGTACGATCTTAAGATCCGTCAAATGGACGTTTGCACAGCTCTCGTGTGAGTCAAGTTGGGAGAAAAGATCTCGATGTACCTGGCCCAGGGATACTTTTGTTTGCGTCAGAATGGAAGCCGATACAATGATTCAAGATTAACAACGACTTCTCAGAAGATGGTACTCTGCTTGAGAAAGTCTCTTCATGGCCTGAAGCAGTCTTTGCATGTTTGGTACGGCACTTTTAAGGACATGATGATCTCGACTGGATTCGAGCCATCACGGGTTGAAGGAGGACTGTACGTGCTCCATGATCAAGATTAAGCTACAGTCATTGGCCCAGTTGTTCTGTACGTTGATGATCTGCTTATGATTACTTACGTGTGCTTGATTCGGCAAATCAGTGACCAGATGAAGAAGTGGTTCTGGATGCATGATCACGGGAGTGTCTCCTTCTATCGCAGTATGAGTATCGAATGCAATCGGGAATATCACATGATTGGCATCCATCGGCACAACTAAATTGGGACGATCTTGGCGAAGTTCAGATTGGATGAATCAAGCCCAATTGCCTGGCCAACGGCAATGAAGCTTCAGCCGAGGAATCCCAACAAAGAAGCCTGCGATTCAGCCATTAACCAATGGATGATCGGAAGCTGTATGTAACCGATGACTTCCACTCGGCCCAATATTGCATATGCCGTCTGAGTTCTCAGCCGGTACAATTATGACCCGAGCACTGAGTATATCATAGCTCTCAACTGCGTGTATTGGTACCTCAATGACATGAAAGACTGTCAACTGCATTCTGAAGTTGCACTTGAAAGAGACGGTGGACTTAAATGTTGTGTCAATTCGGTCTGTGCTGTATACAAGGATGACAATAAATCGACAAGTGGACTGGTCATCACCTTCGGAGCAGCAGTCAACTGGAGATCCAGGAAATAGAAGTTGACTGCCCAGTCCACGACAGATGCTAAGTAGAATACCTTTGGAGACGGCTGCCTGAGGGTCACCCAGATCTCGCATCTGTTGAACCAGCTCGGCATCCCGACTATCCCACATGTGCCTTCTGATTTACAGTCACTGATTCCAAGCATCATGAACAGAATGTATCACGGATCTGCAGTTGCACTCATTGCAATCAAGTACTATCTGGCCGCAGATATGGCTAGAGATGGAGAAATCAACTTGAGCTACATACGGACTGCTGAGATGCTCACCGACTGCTTCCTAAACCCACTGCCAAAGCCCGCCTTATAAAAGAAGTGTGCTCCGATGAGTAAGTTCGGAATTGGAATTGGGAATGGCCTCGGAAGTGGCTCCGGTATACTCAGAAATGGTCATGGGAATGGTATAGCAACAGGAAATGCCATCAGGAATGCCAGCGGAAAGAAAATTCATTTGGTATTTTTGTTTCGAGGTGATCCATGCTGTTCGATATGCTCCTCCTCTCTCTTGTTTAATGCTGTTTGTTTGAAACAGACGTGATAGCCGTCCTGGAGGAGTGTTGAGCTGATTGGAAGTACCAATATCACTATGCGAAGGACGATGATGCAACTTTGCTCTTCCGTAGTTAGCACCATTATTCATCAATCAACCTGATGTTTGATGCCACATGTCTCATTACACAATTCAATAGATACTGCTTCACAGATGCTCGCACACACTGGACTACTCGAGGATACACCGCCGTACAACATCTTGATACATCTGCAAAATGTAAATCAGTCTGGAAGCCATGTGCAAGCTTCCCAGATATTGTGGTCACCCTCACCATTGCTTCTACATACTTCCAGATACTCCCAGGCCCCACTAGAGCTTTGCAATGTGCTCTCGGACTCTGCAAAGACATTCTCTGGTGCTCCTGAAAGCCTCTGCAGTTATGCATATGCATGCAGGATGCTATGACATTGTCTATTAGGATAGTCAAATGTTGGAGCACTTGGGACCTCTGTGCAGGTCTGCGGGATATGCCGAGAGCAGCTGAGACCTCTGTGCATGGTCTGTTGAAGACATGGAACCATATTCTCACAGCATTGGTTCTGAGGGTTCCACAACCACCATGCATTTTGTTTATCATATTCGTCTGTGTTACGATCACAAGATTCGCTACATCATAAAATGGCATGTATGATTCAAGTCTCTCCAGAAATACATATGGAGATACAGGGAATACGGCAATGGACTCGGCAACAGGAAGAGCTTATTTGGCACACTCCATGGTAGATTGACATCATCGCATGATGCATTCTATCTTGTACAGCTCTGGGTTTTACGCACTGTGGCCAAGCTTTCATAGCTGCAGACAATGTTCGTGGTTTCTCACGCACTCTTGCCAAGTGTTCATTGATCCACACAATTTGTGTGGTTTATCGTGGCTGGGTATCCCTTCTAAGCCTCTCACCCTCTGCCCACCCTGCTCGAGCAGGAATAGCTCTTTCTGAAGCATTCCCTTCTGATGCCATGCCAGGTGCCGTGGAATGATGATGATGGGCTGACTGCCAACCAGCGCCACCGTTTCACCGTATTGTGATGAAGTTAGTAATGAGATACACATGCAGACAGTCATCGTGCAAGTATGAAGATGAACTTAGTGGCTGTGATTGTGCAAACTTGGAAGCCATAATCGTGACAGTTTGGAGATACACTTGGAGGCTGCGTTCGAACATGATTAGAGATGCACGCTAAGGCCCTGATCGAGTGAGTTTGGTGAGGCACTTGAAGGCAGTGATGGGGTGAGTTCCGAAATGAACTTGAGGGCCATAATCGAGAGAGTTTAGAGATGCACCATAAGGCCATGATTGAGCAGGATTGGAGAAGTACTTGGACGAGGTAGTTCGGGTGGGAGGAGTGATGCGAGCTGGGACTGTATTGATTGCTTAACTCATAATGGGGGTAATCTAGAAAATTGAGGAAAACATAGTCTGCCAAGAGCTGAGAAACTGGCTGGTGTGCTGGAAACAGTTGATGTTGGAATGATGCAGTGGGCGGTGTACAGAGTACACAGTGTATGCTGTACTCGGAGTATGCTGTAATGAGTGTTAATTCTTGATCGTGGCATGGAGAGATAGTGGGGGATATGTTACCTTTGGGTTCTTAGGTAATGGTAGAATTGATGACGAGAATGCGAGAGATGAGAGGAGATGGGACAAATCATTATCTGAAACTGGGACTTCAGAGAATTTAGTATTCCACTCGATTAACCATACCTGATATGGCAGATATGAGTCCCAATCCAGGGTGTAAGCATAGCACTATGAGGACTTCCCAACCCAATCCGGCATGTCGTGCCCCTGATTCCTCATGTCTGCTCATATCCTCCATTTCATTCGCATCATTATTGTAACGGCAGCACGTGACCTGGGGCCGGGTAACGGCCAATCTATATATTCAGCTCGCCACGAGCCTTAGATCTCTAGCGATAATCTTACTCTACATCTACACCTAATTTCACTCGTATCCACGTTTGCAACCATATTCCTATAATTACCATCCGTATGCCTACGAGGCCGAACACTGGCGTATGTGCCCTTACACTATTATCGCTTTTTCAGTAAACAGATATGTTTCGCAAACGGGATTTTGCGAATTTACCCCTTTTTCCGACGCGTGACGTCACGGAGTCAACAATTGAGAATACAGCCCTCCAAACGAGATATCGAAGCATCATTGCTGCGAAGCATGGAGCATTGATCATTCCATCATTCAATTGAGCCACCTGATGGCAGTGAAGAGTTCAGAGACCAATTGGCACACGAGGCGCGTCACCGGCAATTACGACAAGTATCATGAGTACAAGACACAACTATCCGACCCTACCAACGAGGGAAACAGAATACGATCGATCCAATCGAGTTCGAGTACACTTCCTGCGAGTCAATTGAGCACGATCATCAGCCCGAGATGCTGCAACGGAGTGATCTCACTCACGAATCTGCAATACCGTGAACCAATGGCGAAGTTGAGAGACGAATTACGAGTCAGCACAGTTACAACTACCTTCCTTCTATTTGAGCGAAGTGCACCTATCTCAGTTTGCGTGTACACATAGAGCTCTAGCAACCTCGAAGAAGCCCACTTGCGAAGGCATTCTACGGCCACTTATACCTACGGATACACTATTCGAGCAAAGCATTCCTACGGAAGAGGATCAGTCTACGAATGAAGCACGCTTACTGCCACGAACGTTTCCACGAGTGAAGTGCACTTACGGAGAAACCTACCCCTCAATTAAACCACATTTACGATGAGAAGATTTCCCTCGATTGAAGCGAACTCATAGCGGCGATACATTGCACAGCGTGAAGTGCATTTACGGTCGAGACCTACACAATTCCGCAGACCGACTACAAAGACCACGATTACTACGATGACCTCTCAGAGCACAATTATTATGGACGATCAATGTCCATCTACCATACCAATGATTTTCGACTGCAATATTACATTAACGGCAACGGAGTCTACATATGACTATTATTATCTACGGACCAAATAAGCTCTGGACTTCCGGCATCACCACGACTATGACTGCGAGCGAGTCAAGAAAGGCAACCAAGATTGTCTATATTTGCTACGGGAGACGACATTATGATTCCAGACTACCACCTCCAGAGGTACCACTTTGGGGAGACCAATTGGAGAATCCAATCAATCGAGGAGATATGGATAATACGAGTTTTCATTAATGCTGGGACCCATTCCACGGTACTCAGTCAATATATATCTGTACCAGCAAAATTACTATTATTAACCGGCATACATTACCAGTCCTTATGGTGATATGGAAGGGACTTAGAATTCCGAATGGATCTGCTGGATGTGCCCATCTCGATGTATGTGGTACCAAACTGCCGCGGTTTAGGGCCCAAACCCGGTAATGGTCGATCGGTCACTGTGCCAGTCCTACCATCAAATAAACAATATACTTCTCTTGCAGCCTCCATTATGGACTGCCCAAGAGCAAGTTGATATGCGGATGCTATCGTGCAGCGGAAACATGTCTGTAGTGCGAGATATGGTACCGAGACAATCGTGGTGAGGAGTTCTTCTCCACAAGCATCATCAAGCTTCTGGACCGTCGTAGGACATACCTCTCCCGGGGATACCAACTCGGGGACCGCATGATGACTGCTAGCTAGAAGGCAGTTATCATGGCATTCACCCAACGGTCTGGTGTTTGCACCAGTTTGCTGCGAGCTGCGGTATAGGGACCTATGGATGCGGCATCGTAAGCCAGCAGAAGTGGTAACCCTCGCAGGCTGAATGAGCGAGCAAGGAGCAGCGGCGGTAGTTGCGGCAGAAGGGGGTCCACATGGGAATCCTGAATAACTACTACCGGCTCGCCGAGACACAAAGGGAGTGACCGGACGGTGGGGCTTGGCTCCTTGGGAGCAAACCGTTAATGACAAGGCCTCCTGGATTTCCCTTCCACCGCTTCCATCCCTTCTTACATTCCTTTGGCTAACACAGATGGAGCAGATTCAGAGCCGTACAAATCTGTGCGGGTTTGCAGTTCGGAGATAATCCCCATGGACAAATGACAATTCACAGCGGTAAAGCGCAGTTTACGGCCGGGAACTTATGAACTATAATTGGAAGCCCAGGCACGAGCAGGCCATAGAGGCCGAGCGACGATGAACTCACAAAGTGAACGTTTCAGTTATTGGAACCAACACAGAATGGGATAACCCCCGACAGATATGAGAGACGACGGTCCTGCGGAACGCTACTTTATCAAAGAAAGAGCTATCGTTGAGACTATGAGAATTGGACTTACGAGCGCCGATATGCCCATCCCAGAGATGCATTAATGCTCAGAGACGGATGACAATCAATCAATTTGACGATGGTGATATATACGAAGATATGTGGAATTCTACCCTATCTAATATACTTACTTTCGATGACAATGTACCAGACTAGCAATTGAACACACAGATGCAGATATAGGTACCAGCGGCCTTGCCGTACCGAGTACAATCCCGAATAACATTACGAGATGCCAAATCAAGCAGCCGTATGGCAGAGATTACAATGCCGATTACAATACCGAATACAATGCCAAATTTGTTACGAAGTTATATTACCGAGAATACTATCCCGAATGAGATCCCGACTCAGACTCGGAGATCTCCAGCTACACAACTAAGATGGCAATTGACGACTACAAATCGACTTCGGAATTAACACCGAATCAAGCCCTTCCGATCGATATTCCCTACGAAGCAGAATGAGATTAGTCACCGGCGGAGCAACGATCTTTAAAAGAGGGGGATGACCGTACTAGAATCGCAACCCCTACCGGAAATAATTACCCTACCGGCAGTGCAGAACGAAACACCGTGAGATACATTCACCAATTGAGAAGGCTAGCAGCGGCAAGTGCACCTGGAGACAAATCGACTAGTGGACTCAGAGAACGACGATAAGTGCATGGAGTCAAATGATGGCAAGCACACCTACAGATGAATCAACAAGCACACCCGGTGGAGAGCCAGAGAGCGCGCCTCATGATTAGAGACAATAAGTGCACCTAGCATACGACAGACGTCCAGTATACCTGCAAATGCACCGGAAAGAGATGATAAGTCAAACGAGCCTGATCCATGCTGAACGAGTGCAAATACGGCTACTGAAAGAGTCCCGAACGAGATACCAAATAGGACCACCGAATGAGATTGAATATGACCACCGAGCGTACCGAATAGCCTACCGAATGGCATCAGGAGAGACAGCCGAGAAAACAACCAAGAGATCATCACCGAGACCTCACAGCGACGGATTTCACTGCCGAAGGATGTCACATGGAGATCGAGAGGAATACTGGGAGCCCTACCGTACGAAGCTACTTACCAAGATGATTACCGAATGGCGTACCGAAGGATCAACAAACTATCGCCAAACGGCATACCGAACTGAATACCAAACGACCATACCCGAGGCCTACCAAATGACTACAGAGAAGCCAACGAATATTCTATCAAAGCTGCCTACCGAGATGGCCACAGAGAAGTCGACTAAGAACGCACCGAAGCTATCATCCGAATGACTTTCACCCAGAAACGATCCACCGAGACCCTGCCGAATGCCGAATTAAGAGATGCCGAGCTATGCAAATGCAATGCACAAAGCGGCTTTCCGAGAGCAAAGCGCGCTCCTATCACGGTGAGTATGACCACCTACTGTGAAGCTCACGTGTTACATATGGATCAATAATATACCGCACACGCCCGATGCAATTGGCGTCAATTCTACCACTCTCAAATGGTCACCAGCAAGTCACATATGAGAACCGACAGATATGACGATGCCAGGAGCGGAAGCTCACATCAATGTCCCAAGTCAAGACGAGATCCAAGTGATGATCGACTTCTCCCGATATCACCCCAGCCAATTCCGACGATGGGCTATGCCTAGACTCAACTATATAAAACAAAAGCCGAACCGAATGACGTGTCAAATCACAGAGATTACGATTACAATCCCGAATCACAATTACACTGCAACCTAGCCATGATGGCAATCGACAATCCATATGATGATGAAGTCGTCGACGGAGCAACGAATTTTCAAAAAAGGGAGATAGCCGTATCAGATCAGTCAAGTCCTATCAACAAGTCAAAAGCCAACCTGAAGGCACTCTACCGAGACACGCACCGAAAAGTCTACTGAGTCGACCAAGATTCTACTGAAGTCGCCTATTGAGAGCGCAACCATGAAGTCGACAGGATGGTCACCGAGGCGGACTTCGAAAGACGATTACCGAGTCAATGATAATTACCGATGACTACTGGCTGCAAGAGATATTCCACAGAGCATGCAGTGAAGCACTGCATGTAGGATCAAGAGAGCGCAGACCCGCTCGAACTTGTTAAGAAAAGTCATTTTAGAGAAGCTTACATATTAGATGTCGACGCATGAGACGCGACTACACACGATGCAATTGACGTATACGATTGATGATTACCGATGGCAACGAACGATGCCGGCAGCGGAAGCTTCCATTGATGCCAAGTCATGAGCGGAAGCTCTACCACCGTGATGATTCTGACCAAGAACCACGCCGAAATATGCACTACAGGCGCGGTACTACATAGCAGGCCGGATGCTGGATGAGTTCGGGAGTCGAGATAAGGAGGAATTGAGGTCTGAGACACGGGAGTGGAGGAAATGCGTCAATAGAGTTTCGGATCTCGGGAACGGAGGAAAGTAATCAATTGGGCGTTCCTTTCTTTTGTTTCTTCTCTTCTCTACTCTTCTCCATACTTCTTTACTTCTTTGGATCTCGGCCCAG
>Ga0307514_10003150_pt1 | contig 16194 bp, 13 predicted proteins | sample 16_EM_MG_FD_203088 | JGI IMG/M metagenome (GOLD analysis project Ga0307514, IMG submission 203088) | Populus trichocarpa ectomycorrhiza microbial communities from riparian zone in the Pacific Northwest, United States - 16_EM | ecosystem: Host-associated > Plants > Roots > Unclassified | place...
CGTAAGGGATCCATTGACATCGTTGTCAAATTTGACAACTTTAATCCTTGCCATCCTTAAGCACGAACCCAGCACATGCATTAGCTAGTCTAGTTGCTGTGGTTACAGTCATGTCAAAAAGGTAGTAAAACCTCTCTATTCAGCTTTGTCGGGGGTCGAAAGGAGTTGCCGAAAGCTGTGGAGGAAAAACCTTGCCAGACTGCCTATCATTAGCCAGGCAAGTCACAAGTGAGAAAGGGAGACTATACTTAAGTAGCCGCAGCTGGATCGCTGATCGCTGATCCCAGGTCGAATTAAGCATTCGTTATTTCGTTTGACAATTTCCAGACTGCTCCGGCACAAAGCAGAGTTGCAAACTAGCAATCAACTGGAATATGTGCAATAATTCATTCCATGGTACAGCTTTGTGGCCCCGATCACCATGTGTCAGTTGGGGCGTGATCCAAAAATCACGTTGTGTACGCGCGGTCCCGTGACTACACCTTGTTGGTATCGTGGAAGCTACTAGCCTCATTCGTCTTGTTGGTTGTCGTTTTATCTGCAGATCGATATTCGCTCCCCCCTCTACCAAAAAGCATGATGGGATGACAATTGCTTCAATTCTCCATGTGTTTCACTCGTGAAGGCCACTTGTCACATCTAATTACGGAGTTTTTTTTTTTTTAAGTCTATACGCCTTCCTCCCGAAGGCATATGAGGCAGCCTGATTACGAACTCCTTTTTTTTTGGGGAAGTCTGTATATGTCTGTACGTCTTTCCCCTGATCACGGAGTTTTTTTTGAAGTCTATACGCCTTTCCCCCGCCTGATTACGGAGTAATTAATTTGGAAATTACATTTATGTGACTATCGGCACCTGATGTCGGTAGGTGTTGCAGAATTTTTCCTACTTACAGTACCTACAGTATCCGTACATTCAGCCTTATTAATTGTCATGGTTCTATTTTTCAGTATTCCATATTGACCCCACCATGGCAGCGGGTTTTGTATGGGTAGGTAGATTCATTCGGTACAATAGGTACTTAGGTACCTATACCATAGCTAAGTAAGCCTTAGGGTATAGATTCAAAAAAAAAAAAAAGGTCAGTACCAGCCGGCCTAACAGATTTCTGGGTCCAATTCTTTTTTTTGCATTGACATGATGCCAGACGCAAGCTGCGGAGCTAACTGGTGCATTAGGTCAATCCTGTTTTCTGGAAGCTTTGGTTCAGAAACCAGAGATCATGCGGCGGGTGGGCAGCTGCATGCAGAGAACTTTGTTTGTTTGTTTGTTTATTCCCCACATCCCGAGTACTACTAATATCAACAGCTCCACAATCTATACTTCAATGTTACAGTTCAGTTAAGAGTTTGTTTAGTCTCTGAACCTTATTATATGCGAGCCTTCAGACCACATTCTAATAATACATTATCTATCCCTCCGTGGTGGGCCGTGCAACCAGACTATTATCTATCAGGGCGCGTAGATGACCCATACCAACGAACACGGAAACATTCTCAAGCATGACAGTAAGGAGACTTCAGATCGGCTGTAGCTCTGTCCCCAATCCAGCAATTCAATCGTCGAAACTTACGGCACGAAACTAAAACTTACGTACCAAAGCTCATATATAGCGCGCTTTATCTAGCTGGCGACTGTGGTAGGTCAACAAAGGACTGAAGCATTAACGCACTGGAAATGGAAGCGACTACCCGAATAGGCACTGGCTTAATAAGCACATCATTCTTCAAACGGCAAGGAGGCAATGTTCATAATGGTCTATAGCTACGTAGACCTTCAGATATCTGAACTCCCTCTTACTTTGAAAATCCATCCTCTGGTGGTCACTTAGCTTGTTCACCACAAGAAAGTCCGAATAAGGCTATAACTTGTCCACAACAATTCTCCCAAACATTCAAGGTTATCGAGATTCTGCAACACCTGAGGGCTTCTGATGAACTCACTGTTGGCGTTCGGAATGGTACCAGGCATATTGGATACTGTCGTGAAGCGAGCGAGCGATCTTCTATTATGTATATGGGCCATCAGATCTCATACACAGCAATGGGAGTAAGGTTCAACGTCCCAAACCTGAAGCACCACCCTGTATTACGGACTCACTGTTATGCAGTTTAATGCACATTTTAGCTATAATCCGCTATTCAGGTAAATGCAAATATGAATCATTTCCTTGCGGTATGCAATGTATTACTACATACGTCGCCCAATACCTATAGCTGGAGGCTCTCGATAGCCTGGTTGGCACAAGCCAGTTTTGTTGGATCGTTTCCATTTTCCACCTGATATGTAGTAAGACCTACGACTCCCATACTCCGCTAGGGCAACGGAGTTCATGCTTAAGCCTCCTTCGTTTTAGATATGTCTGCCCTGCCCGACCCTGCCCGACACAGAAGTCCCTGGGTATGTGCACTGCTTTTTGACGAAGAGAGGAGATACGAGACTAAGAGGAGTGGCCCTTTTACTGGCCTTGGTTGGCTACAATTGAGTGCATATTGGGGGATAGTATGGGTTCAATGGCAATTATGGCTCCCCAAATCTCTGTACATAATGTATATACAGTACATCCATGCACATCATCGACAAAGAAGAGGTGGAGGTGAAAACCAGGGTATATAGATATGCATATGTAGGTATGCTCCATACTATACAGATATTCAGGTGTTTGTATTTACTGGGGTTATTTATTTGGGAAGACATTTCAGTGGCCACGTAGGTCCTTTTTTTATTTTATTAAAGGAATCATTGATCGTATTCAGCCTATCTAGACTATGGCGATGGACTGCAGCTCCCAGGTTTCCTCAGGTAGCCTCTCTACTTACTCCCTCTCTCGGGCCAGTCCCTGCCCTCCCCTTCCTATCTACAAAATTGTTCACAAAAGGAAATCTACTACCTGCTCACACCACCTCTCATCCTGCCACATTTGCTCTGACGACCGTCCCTTCCCATCCCCGACCCATGGGCACACAGCTGAAGGTGCACCGCATTTTGGGGTGTCCATCCATCACATACGCACCAGGGTTCCCTATCCCCCGTAGCCATTGTCGTTGCGGACCTTTGTCGGTCACCATGTATACAAATCCTTTGATTGCTCTCGTGAGCCATCGCAGATGTGGCGGCGCTTTGGGATGCAATGGGAATACCTGTCGAATTCCCGCTGGTGTTGCAATATCTGGGGTTATCCATCCCATCTCGGTATCTTCTTCCAGTACTCCCTTTAGTATTGATTCCACGACTCTTCGTAGCTCTGGCCGATGTCTCCCATACACCGACGCTGTTCATCTAATCCTCTTCCTCTCCATCGGCCCTTCTAAATCGCTGATCCCGCACAGTGCCTGCACCTCTGTTGCTCTGCTTCCCCTGTACGCTCCGACTACCCAGCCACGTAGGTACTATACTAGGCTTGAGAGGGTACGCTGATGGGGCCCTGTAATAAGTGGGCAAAGGATGATCATGGATTGCGTCCACAGTTATACGACCCAACTTTACCCCCCAAAGTTCACTTTTTTCAGATAGAGGTGGTGAAGGAATTTCTTGTAGGCCACCAAACATTGGCACCATTGAAATGAACCAGGGTGGTTGATTAATTATATATCTGACACCTGAACACCGTCTGTATATGCCACGCTGGAGGCGGAAAAGCCAAACAAATGGGATATCGATCAAAAAAAGTAAAAGCCTGCGTCTATTGACAGACCCAAGGTACAGCCATAAATCCACCCATACATCCATATATCCATGCGTCCGTTTATTCCATCAAATTCCGTTCAATGTAAGTATAGATGAAGATAATCAAAACCAGATTTCCAAAACAGAAACGCCAGAACAAAATGCTAGCTAGCCAGTATGTATAACACGAAAACCCATTCTTAAGTTCTGAAACCCTTCGCCTTACACATTATTCTAATACTATTCATTCCTGACTCCTGAGTTCGTCTTGTTACTCCCCCACATATTCCTCACGTCCAAAACGTGTCAATCAATTCCGGCCCGTTTTCCTCGCGAAGAATTTCCTCCACTGAAACTCCCGGAAGGCCCAGTAGAGAATGTAGATCAGTGCGATGTTTGAGAAGATGAAGATGGTGAAAATGCCGAGGTCACGCCATCGAAGGTTATACCTGATTGAGGCGATATCAGTAAGTAAACCTGTTTTCATAACATTCCAATACCCCCACTATATGGGTAAGGATGAGGATAGAACTTACTCAAAATTAATCGATGCCATATATTCATCGCCAGTTTTGTAAACACAGTACTCGCATGCTCCGTTCGCAGCCTGATTCATATACCCAGATGCATTCTTGAGCCAGTCTCCAGCGTATTCCATACAAGTCTGCCCAGATGGTGGGGTGAACCTGACGAGCTCCTGGGAAGAGCATGTGACCTCGACCCCGTGAAGGGTGTTACTCATCAACCCCCGGACAAGGTAAGTGAGGGGATTTGCCCAGTAAACCCAGCTTCTAAAGAATGTTAGAAGCTGGTCGTATGGAACCAAGACCCCGGTGAAAGCGTTTGTGATAACGAAAAGGAAGGGGTTGACAATAGACATGATAGTGAGATCGGGGCACATAGCCGCAATCCACATCCCGAATGGCGCAATCCAGATCTGGAAAAGGAGGATGAGGAGAAATTGATACCCTGCGCGGTTAGAGTCAGGGCTCATCCCAACCATATAGTACCACGGAAAGAAGAACAAGAAAGTCCCCAAGATGGCGTATGGGATTTCGCAAATAATCATGGCGGTGATGAATGCTGGGGCGGAGTAGATCTTTGAGCTCCGTTCGCGGGCTTCGTAGAGCATCCTTAGAGTGAGGAATTTGGGCTGGACCTTGGAGACAATGAGAGGGGACAGAATGACGACAAGGAAGACTGCAAATCCACGAGACTGCATCTCTAAGATGGTGTTGCCGGATTGGAGGAAGAGAATACCGGCAATGAGGGACATGGAGAGATTGGAGAAGACCGAGGAGTATCCATAGTTGGGATCACGCCAATAATTCCTCCAGACACGCTGAGTGACCACCTTGACTTGCTCAATGAAAGGCATTGCGTATTCAAGATCCACTTCTGCACGAGTGTCGGGAATATCTCCCTTCTCAGTGATGATGTCCGCAATTTCTTGCTTCAAAGCCCGTGACTCGGGAGACTTATCCCAAATGGCAGGCCAGTCCAGATTCTTCTGAGAAGCTCTGGTAGTCTCGAGGATGTATTCTGCTGGGTTATCATCAATGTGAGCTTTCGGGGCCCCATTTCTTTCAAAGTAGTCAATAACAGTCTTCCCTCTCTGTCCAATGGGGCCAAAGTAAGCTTGATGCCCACTGATTGTGAGGAGGAGGATGTTGTCAAAGTTCCCGAACAAGGTGGCAGATGGTTGATGGATAGTGCAGAGAATTGCAATGCTTGATTCGTCGGCGAGCTTCCGTAGGAAGCGGACAATTGAGAGAGCTCCAGCAGAATCAAGACCAGATGTAGGCTCGTCGAGGAAAAGAAGAGTTTCTGGCTTTGCTGCCAATTCCACACCGATGGTGACTCGCTTCCTCTCCTCAACGGACAGTCCAAAGCCAGGCTCACCAATTAATGCGTCAGCCAAATTCTCCAGCTCCAATAGCCTAATGATATCCTCGACGAACTTGAATTTCTCCTCCTTGCTCACAGTCGCAGGTTGTCTGAGCAGAGCGGAAAACCTCAATGCCTCTCGAACAGTGGCAGAGCCATCGTGAATATCCATTTGCTCGACGAAACCAGTACTCCTTTGGAAATTGGCTTTGAGCTTCTTGCCATCAACAAGCATTTCTCCAGATACGACGCCAACCCTCGACTTCTGGGAAAGAGTATCCAACAGGGTTGTCTTACCGGCTCCAGAAGGGCCCATCAGAGCAGTGAGAGCACCCGGTTTGACATAACCATGGATATCTGTAAGGAGCTGCCTAGTTCCACTGCCATAGGGGATGGTGTAGTTGAGGTCGCTCCAGCTAAGGACAGACGAATGGCCTTGAATGACGGACTTGCTAGTCGGGACAGGTTGGAGTGTGTTGCTGTCAGTGATGGTTGAAGTAGGGAGCTTTTCGGCAACCTTATTCTCAGTCGTCGGCAAGATCTGTTCACCCTTCTTTGCGCGTCCCCAGCCTGTCTTCAGGAAGACCTTAGTTGAGCCACCTCCTGACCCCCAGGACAAGTATTCAACACCGATACAGGCAATAACAATATATCCGAAAGTGAAGAGTAGGATAATACCGAAGTTTCTCCATACGTGTGCCTGCTCATAGCCAAACTGCTCCTTGAGGAATTTAGTGCCAGAGACACTGGAAGATCCAGGCACAGCCCCAACAAAGAAACAGATCTGATTCTCGAGCGAAGCTCCAGGCACATCGGGGATCAAATAGCCAGGGGCACATGGGAGGTCCATCCCATCGTATTGGTTGACCATTAGTGCCTCTTGCGCGTAAGCCACTGGTACCGCATAGAAGATCCACTTGTATACCCAAGATTTCATAGCTGACAAAGGCTGCATGTAGCCAGAGAAAACAGCCATGACATTCAAACCCAAGAAAGCCATTCGAATAGTGGAGTTGATGTCCCGACTGAAGGCACCAACAACTCTGTAGAATGCAGTGATGCAAACGGAGGTTGTGAAGACGAACAGCAACTGCACGAAGAACTTGCCAGCATCCCGAGCCATATCAGTCATGAAATAGAGAACAAGGGTATAGAGCGCACACTGAACAGCAAGAACTGGGAGATCTGCGATGGTCTTCGCAATGACTTGTGCCGATGGACGATAAAAGGCCATAGTGACTTGCTTAGCGGTAATAGTACGACCCATAGTCATCGAAATAGCCTCAAGGATCTGCATCCAGCCAATAACAACCAAATTGAAGAACAGAGCACCACCCATTACGTAGGGACCAGCAGTTGATTTCGGGATTTTGTAAGCAAGGGAACCAGACAAGAGCCCAAGGATAATTGTATTGACACTAGAGTACTCTTAGCAACTCCTTACGCACAGAAAAAGAGTCCTATGGTTTACTTACAATCTGCTCCTCAATCCAGTTTGGTCCTGCCAGACGACCTGTAACTGCCTCTGTAGCAAGTACCAAACTTGCATCATGAAACTGATGGTGTATGGGTTTTTCTTCCTGGTCAATTTAGATTTATCCTGCTTGACCGCCTGAGTAAACTGCTCCGCATCCCCAGCAATCTCTTGATCATACTCTACTAATTCTCTCTGAAGCTGGCCCCAAAACCTACTATTCCTGAAGGCAGCCTCGAATTCCTCGGGGGAGGAAGGCAATTTGCCCTTAACATCAGGCCTTGCCCTGCGCTCGGAGGGGTTGGTGATGGAGGTTAAGAAGTCAGATGTGGTGGTCCCAGGAGTAAATTCGAACCCTAATCCCTCGAAGTAGGCGCGGGCCTCGGAAGCTGGGCCATAGTAGATTTGGCGCCCGGTATCAATCAAGCAAACCTTGTCGAACTCCCTGTAAATCTGCTCACCAGCTTGGTAGAGAGTAACGACGGTAGTAGACTTTGTGAGTGTGGTAAGAATCCTAAGAGACTTGATATAATCCACAGCAGTGGAGCTGTCGAGACCCCTGGTTGAATTGTCGAATGCATTGATGGTAGCACGGGATGCAAGGGCTTCCATGATTGACACACGCTTTCTCTCACCACCACTGGCACCACGAGTAAATTGGTTACCGACTATGGTGTTGAGCGTATGGCTCATCTCAAACATCTTCAAGAACAGCTCAAGCATCTGCTCGACGAAGCGGTCCCTTGAAACACCGGGAAGACGTTTGCTCGGGGTCTTTGCCTTCAAGGCAAAACGCACGGTTTGGCCCACGGTGAGGGTTGGCAAGTGGATATCCTCTGGATTGTGAATTTTGTTGGTCACTTTTATCATTTCAACTCAAGGGGAATGATTCACTCACCTTCACTATTGTAGAGAATCTCTCCACGAAATTTTTTCTTTGCGGTCTCGAATCCAAGCCCTGAATAGTCCACATCCCCCTTAATTGTTGTGAAGTCCCTCCGCTGGTTGGTCAAAGCCCTAAGGAACGTTGAACTTCCAGAGCCGGGGTTTCCAAGTACGAGCAACATCTCTCCTGGTTTCACTACTCCAGAGAAATCTTGAATAATATTTTTGATGGCGGGTTTTTGCCTAGATACGAAGCTTCGTACAAGGTCGAAAAGATCCTTTCCAAATAGTCCCAACAACTCATCCGCAAATGTGCGTACATAGATGGAGCCTGAGCCACTTCCCTGCACTGTGAGATTTTTGAACCTGACTCCTATCTTCTTCGGTACGATTCCTGATTCCTCCGCCTCTCTGCTCGCTCTTGTAAGATACTCTTCTAAGTCAACAAAGTTAGAATCTCGTGCATTGCCACCCTCCTCTTCATCAGTGTGAGCTCCATGAGTTGCCGGACGCGAAAGCTCTCGTTTCAAGCTGTAGATATACTAGTTAGCAGCTTCTAGAGAGGAAAATGGAGAAGTAAATCACACCCTTCGAACTCCGCGATAGCTTTGTCGAGTTCAACCCGCTCACCCTCTCCCTGCTCACCCCATTGGCCTCGACCACTGTCACCACTGGAAGAGTCTTCTGACTGAATGATATCTTGCCCGTATTGGAGAGTCTCCATTGAGCCACTAGTCGGTGTATTCTCCCCAGACATCGTATGGGACACCATGTGTACCAACAAGATGAAATAAATAAATGGAGTATATATGAGTTGTCCCCTCAGATGCTGGCTGGGCGGTGTTACTCGAGATACTGCCGGTAAATTCTCTCAAAGCCCGCAAACCACACCGCAGAAAATTGGTATGTCGTAGCCTCTTGTATCACTTGCACGATTGAATTCGTATTGCTCTCAGAAGAGGGCTTAGAGCTGCGGGCATGATATATATACCAACCCGTCAAGTCTGAATCCTGAACCCTACTGATAATATTTAGGCCGTCAATACATCAACCCAAGAATGTTCCAATTCCGGCAGGCTAGCCTGATCAGGTATCACCCAATTGCATATTTAATAAACTTGGAGACATTGCACATAGCAAACATCATACTGACTAAAGCGGAGCAATTTCTAGTACCTACTCTGCACATGATTTGGTTTCTAAGCAATCTGATGTATTGCTTTGCACTTATTGAACCATAGTCTCATGAGTGGCAAGGGCAAGGTTCTTCAGATCAATGCAGTCGAGATGGGTAGAGTTAGTCACAAGATTAGAAATCCACGCAGCCGGCTCGACGGCAACGTTTAGAATATCAAACAAAGAAAGTACTAGCGGAACTAGATACGGCCGACCACAAGGCCGGGGGCCGATGGACGACGGAGTTACGAAATGGTACATATGTACTCCGTATCAGAATGAGTCTGTCGTGGGTGGTCTGGTTGCACTGCCGGGATTCCATGCTTGCCGACTGATTAAATCTTATTTCAACCTCTTGACCTGAGTAAGGTGTGTTTAGCCTCATGCCAAGTCCCTCTTGAGCCGAGCGCCGCTGTTACCTAGGTAGTCTGGTTGCAGGTTACCTATTCAAGGCTAGTCTAGTGCTGAGCATGGTCCGGCATAAAATATCGGGAATGGAATTGTAGACTACTGAGAGAGTAGGTAACTAGTGTACTTATGGAGAGTGCTAAATAGAGTCCCGAAAGAACGGGTGCTTGTCCAGCTGTCCAGCAACAGTGTTGTTTTATCGGCTGAAAGACCTGCCGAGTTGCGTCTATTTCATGTCCTGACCACTGCAGTATCGAGACAATCGAGACGATCGAGCCTCATGATCAGGGTCCAATCCCACACATCGCCAGTCCAATTGGGAACATACCGAAATCCCTGAATATGAATGGAATTTCACGTCTGACAGTTATTGCTCACACCGAGTCATGGCCACAGGCCTGTGCTTGTCACTCTGTACAGTGCCAATGAATACCCCAGCTTTAAACATATGTGTATGTACTGTGGGTACACAAGGTCAAAACTTACTGTGTTCTGTTATATGCATTTGTAATCTGAAATTACGTAGTCTCGCATAAATGTGTGCACTAAGAAGGCATTTGGAAAATTAAGTAGTCTGGTTTGGGAAATTGTTATGAGAAAATGATTGATCCCCTGGGTTGGTGAGACATACCAGACATGTATGAGAAGTGATCTATTGTACTCTACATACATGCCGATAGAGAGGGATATGACTGATCTTTAGCCGAATGTATGAGATAAGCTAAATAAGAGGTTTGGGAACGAGAACAGTACACCCCCAAAATAAATCGGTCTGGGCACAAGATCAGTTCAAGCCGGAATTCTTTATGTGAAGTGTTCTCGTGCCATAGATCAGGTGTAAAAAAGTAGCGGACGATCGGTTTTCTGTCACACAAAAATAAACCGGTCTGGACACGAGAACAGTGGACGATAAGTATAAAGCGGGGAGGTTGGGATTATTGATAGTAGATTCGGCATCATTCGGGCAGTTTTTTTTTTTTTTTTTGAGTCTGTACGTCTTCCCCCGAAGGAAGCCTTAGGTTATGAGACGGATCGTTTGAGCAGTTCCAATTTTTTTTTTGAGTCTAAACGCCTTTCCGCCGAAGGGAGCCTTGGGCTATGAGGCGGAGCAGTTCCAACGGAGTACATACTGTATATCTATTCTGCTACCGAGTCTCATTCCCTCATGCATATCTGGCATGTCTCACCAGCCAATGAGTTATCATAGACTTCCAAAAGAGGAAAGAGAGAGAAAGGAGTCTGGTTGGCAGTACTCCACTAACGGGCACCCCAGACCACGGCGAGTAGGTTCATTTTTTTTTTTGAGCCTATACGCCCTTCCCCCGAAGGGAGGGTACGGAGTAGGTACTTAGTCTGGTTGGGTCTGAGGATGGTGAAAGATATTAGAGAACCTGATACCTACAGTATATACATAATTGCATATCTTCGCCGCCATATCATGATCATCACATACTAACCTCAGACGTCTGGCACTTCTCTTCATAAGCCTGCTGGAATACATGCTAATATACACGCCTTCATACATACATTTATATTCATACGGGGTGAAGTGTTCCTTCACTGGACACACATCTGTACCGCTGCTCTTTCTAGTCTCATATCATAGTCTGATATTCCAACAGGTTATGAGCCCGGAGAGGTTCACGCAAATACAGATTATCACCCCAACTTATCTCATCAGAGATCGGAGATACCCTAAACCAGCATGTCTTCACCAACATCGCCAGCATCATCAATATACCTCCGAATGATCAAACCCCGAGATCATTCTCTCAACCCAACTCCTCATATGCAGAACTTCAGTACCATATGAAGAGCTCACATCTAATAAATCAGCTGGAAACTTTCTCCAACAAGCTGAATAGCTCGAATTTTACCCCTATGATATTAACTACAGGAAGCTAAAGTACAAACAGGACAAAGCTGCCAAACCCAATGATAACAAACCGCAGAACCCAGCTGCAACACAATCCGATAACCATGGGCTTATACCTCAAGCCTACACATCGGGTCAATTGAATAATTCCACATACCTGGAAATTCGACACATGTGCCAGTGCTCACATGACATCGGACATAGGATTATTCGAACTGATCCAACCACATTATGGAAATGTGGGGGGTAACACTCTCCTGGCAGAAGGTATAGCTGCATCCTACCAGATAGCCACACCTCCTCCATAAGGTTAACATCTGTTCTCTATGTTCCTTCTCTATGTAATTCATTGGTATCATGGAATGCGTTGAAATCGAAGGGTTATGTGATGAAGGCTGCTGGGATAATATTCTTGTTTCTATGGGCATTTCTGGCAATCCTGTACTTATGGCTAAATTTATTGGGGATATTTCGTTTGTTATGCAAACAACAGAACATCATTCCCTATTATCATCAACCTTGCCAGACCCTCATACCCCTCCTAACAGAGCTTCAGATAAGCCTCTGAACCAGCTCAATAATAGAGCTCCGGATCAGCTCAATAACAGAGTTCTGGATCAGCTCAATACAGAGCTCCGGGTCAGCCCAATAATAGAGCTCCGGATCAGCTCAATACAGCCTCCGCTCAAGCCTATAAACGGCCAGCGGAACAAGCTTACCCAAACAAAAGGAGTAAGGTATCACCATCAAACAAGACATTTGCTTACTGGTACAGGTCCTTAGGCCATTCGAGCAAAATAGACCATAAGCTGTATGATGATGGCCATTTACTGCCATAAATACCAGCTTATTTCACCTGTGAAGTATGCATCATGGCGAAATCGACCAATACAATCCCACCAGGATTAATATCGGGAAGTAGGACCACCAAACCATTCGAGCTTATCTATAGTGATCTCAATGGTAAACAGCCTGTACCATCCTACAGCAACTCACTGTATTACATCACGTTCATAGATGACTACACACGAATGGGGTGGATTTCTTCTTGAAGAACAAATCGGACGCTGCAAAAACAGTGCAAGAGTTTGTTAAATATGCTGAAAGGCAGTATAAAACCACTGTCTTGAGCATGATGACTGATAATAGTATGGAGGCTACTACACACCTCACATCACAGGGCATCAGGCATATTCGCACTCCACCATACACACATCAGTCGAATGAGGTTGCTGAACGATATAACCGTACAATACAGACAATGGTCAGAAGCATGCTCATAGACCTCAAACCAGCTGATAACTTCCTCTGGGCTGAGGCATGCTCAGTAGCTGTATATATACGGAATCGTTTACCTCATTCTCAGCTAAAACAAAGGAGGGATAATACCCCCGCGCAGGAAAAGACTCCCTTTGAAATGCTGCATAATAAACAACCCTCGATCTCGCACCTGCAACCCTTCGGCAGCCTCTGCTATATCCACATACCTGAAGAAAAAAGGTCAGCTGGGAGCAAGCTCCAACCAAGGGCGGAACGTGCTACCTTCGTTGGTTATACTGAAAGCCCTAATATATATAAGGTCCAGCTTGCAAACAAGCAGATATTTACTATTCATGCGAGGGGCTGCGCATTCATGCAACCTCCCGTCCAACAAGCTCATGAAAATGGCAAATGTGCATGGATGAACAGATCCATCTATGGCCTTAAACAGTCACCAAGACAGTGGTATCAGAGATTAACCAGATTTCTTATACCTCTAGGTTTTGTGACTGCATATTTCGATCCATGTGTATTAATTCATGTGGATAACCAGGTGATTATTGCAATATATGTTGATGATATCACCATAGCGGGTCCTAATACAGCTAAGAGGGAGGATCTGAAGAAATTGCTGCAAGCTGCGTTTCAGCTTAGTGATCTCGGACCTTTGGACTGGCTATTAGGTATCCAGATCCAATGGCGAGATGATAATAACTCGGTTACCCTCTCACAACAAACATATATTGACCAAATTCTGCTCAGATTCCAGATGGACACATGCAATCCGGTCCACCTACCCCTGAATCCCAACATTAAATTGTTAAAGGCTCAGGGTAGTGACTGTAAGAATACAAGCTATGAGTAGGTGCGGAATTGTAGCGGAGGGTAGATAGAGCGCGCGGAGAGAAGACTTTGACGAATGTGAATTTTTTATTGTAGCTAGTAAAATGCTCGAGGAACTTGAATACTAACTGACTGAATGCTCTAGATAAACTAAATACATTTCGCAGGATCCCGCTGCTTATATGCTCATTGTTTTTCACCAAAGACTTTCCTGTTACGGATATCCACCGCTTGGTTTCCCTATTTGGTTACCCTCCTCAAATCACCGCTCATCCATTTCGGGTTTCCTGGTTCAGCGCTAGTTATCAACAGATAATTGGCTCATTAATGTATCTCACTTCATCCATGGCTGTGGCGGCGATGGGCTTTAGTAGTAGGCCTCTGATTTAATTTATGATGCTACGATAACTAGATTGAGTGGACTTGTGCAGCAAGAATTAATCACCAACTCAACCATGTGATTTTGGTAGGTATATCGCCCTTGCCCCCAGGGCTTCCGCGAGCGTAGCGAGCGGCAAACATCTCGTCTTTGTATACCAGCATCCACTACACCTCGCGCATGCGCAAACACCATCCCACTTCTGGCTGGATAAGCTTGGTATTACGACTAAGCTATCAATATTCATCCCGAAACTGATGGACAAACTGAGGGAATGAATCAAATAATAGAGGAATACCTTCGTTATTATTGTTCTTGGAAGCAAGATGACTGGGAGGAACTCTTACCACTAGCAGAATTCGCAATTAATTCAACATTATCTGAAAGTACTGGCATGAGTCCCTTTGAAGCAAACTATGGTTATTTGCCTCGCCTATCATGGGAACCATCTGGAAAGGTACAATACCATAATCCAGCAAGTGAGTTTCGCTGCGCTCAGCTCCACCCCGTCCAGCCGCTCATGTCAGCTGTCCCCCTTTCATTAAATAGTAGAATCTCTTCCCAAATTAGCTATTCCTATTCACCGTGCTATGGCTATCTACACAAACCCTCTGAGTCTTGCCACAACCTCCATCTCCAACCTCTCCTTTCCATACTTCTCTCTACTAATCACTCCAATCATATCCCCACTCGAAAAATCATGCTCAAAAATTGGTTCTCCCGCTCCTCTCATGTTCGCGAACACCGACTGTCGGAAATGCCATCTCAAAAGCTCGTCTGACACACGATGCGGATCATTTGGATCTCTGCATACTGGATCAAGTACTCTTCCGTCCAACCCATCAAAATTTTCATCAAAGACGATAACCTTGTAGTTGTCCTGCGACTCCGTTAGTATAAATATTCATATACATACCCGAATGAAGTACTCACATCTGGATTGACCGATATCAAATATTGATCAAAAATTCCATGAATGTCTGCACGAAGCAACAACACATTCTGTAGTGAGTTGATTTTCGATCCTCCGGTTCTATCCTCCATATCTGTAATCCAACGGTCGAAATTCCCCTGAATCCACTCTGGGTCCTCCTTTTCTAGCGGAAAAATATGTGCTGCTTCGAAACTAGTCCGGCGATGTAGCATCGTAAAAGTGAATGTTGCGCCCGAGCGAGCTATTGATAGGCATTGTGAGTTGATGTGGGCATCGGCTCTCTATGCTAGGGGAAAGAGGAGGGTGGAGGTGTAAAAAACAAGACTATGAGGGACAGTATCCTGAAGTCCTAACACCGAAGTTGAGTTTTGTATGCGAAAGTGTAAAAAGAGCTTGGATTTGAATCGCTATAACTCTAAGGCGATGAGAGAACTGTTCTTGCTGATACCGACAAAGAAATCTAATTACATGCAAAATTTCCTTCTTTATTTCATAAACGGCCATTTTGGAATACCTTGCCCATTGTTGCAACTGGCCATTTTCGTCCGCTGGCAATCGTGATCTCACGTGATTGCGAGGGTATTTCCACTTATAACCTTTGTAGAGTCTAAACCCCCCAGGCTAACGTTAACATGTATGCTTATGATAGTTATATAAGGGACCCATAAGGAGTCTATTCCTGCTATTAACAGCCAGATGGAGGGAAGAGTGGTCGAGGCGGAGGCACTCGGAATAGAGGGGGGTTTTAGACTCTACAAATGTTATAAGTGCTATAGTGAGTTCGGAGCAACTCTGAGCGGTCTGTCGATGCCATAATCGAATTAATTAGCCTATACTCTGTAGACGCTGTCATTCCATTCCATGAGATAGTTGGATACTGTGAAGAAACCACTGTATTCAACGTCGCGCCAGATTGGGTTGCAATCGATCTTTACCCAGTTAGGTATTGTATAGTACCAGTTCTTCGAGGATGGCAGTGAATTGTGCAGGTACGATCGCTTAGTATTGCAAGCAGTTTTGCCGCTTTAGCTGGTGCTGCTCGTATATAGGAACTTTTTAGAGTGGGTGTCGTTTTTCTGCAGACATGCAAGCTCGATTTGTACGCTCTGGTCGGCGAATAAATCGATCAAAATTTGCACGCACTTCTGCTCTGATCTCGTGCCCAGACCGATTTATTTTTGTGTGGTAGCTAAAATACGAGAACAGCCCAGACTCTTATCAGACTGTTCTCGTACCCAGACTCTCCACTGCGCTGCCAAGACAATAAATTGTGCGGCTAAGGCGGCTTATCTATTCTGCTCTACGGAGGTGCAGAACAAAAGTCTTTATACCTTCCTATTTGGGAATAGTGGCCTTGGCACGCATATGTGGGAACATGCAGACATAACCCTCGCATATGCACGGTT
>Ga0307514_10003151_pt1 | contig 16193 bp, 11 predicted proteins | sample 16_EM_MG_FD_203088 | JGI IMG/M metagenome (GOLD analysis project Ga0307514, IMG submission 203088) | Populus trichocarpa ectomycorrhiza microbial communities from riparian zone in the Pacific Northwest, United States - 16_EM | ecosystem: Host-associated > Plants > Roots > Unclassified | place...
GTTAATAAAAGTATTGTTCTTAGTTCTCTATTTCCCACAATCTTTTTTTCTGAAAAGTGGAAAACACAACCGAAGTGTTATGTCTATAGCATTGTCAAGAACAAGCTGAGCAGCTGTGTAATAAACTATACTAAAAAGGAACAGGGAAAACTTTTTCTAAAAATCTTAATTACGAGAACCGATTAGAAAACTATATATTAACAGAAGATGTTTTGGTTGGACCAGTGATGTTGATACATAGTAGTTATTCTTGTGGTATCATTAACTGACAGTGATCGCAGACATAAACAAATGATAGAGAGATTTATTATATTTTAAAATCTTCAGAGGACCAAAAACATCATAAGTGTTTTCACTTGCCAAAATGTATTTTTTATGATAAACTAAGAAAAAAAAACTAGAAAAGAATCATAGTTAAGAATAGAGAAATATCTGTTTTTCTAAAAATAACAACTTTACTGAATAATTTTAGTGATGAGACATTTAATAAGAACATGCATGTAACTTGCTTCGGAAGTACTAGCTAGTCAAATTGGAGTAGAGTGTGTGGAATCAATTACAAAACTTGCCGATGGAATCTGGCTTTACAAATGCCAGTATAATTAAGAAACCCTAGTTGGCATGAAAGAAATATAATCAAATCCTCGATCATGGCTGATATTATTGAACTCACCTGAAATGCAGGCCCAAATGGCTGAGTACTGGAGTTCAGTAATTGTCTTTTACTGCCACATCTTTTTTTCCCTAGTCTCGAACCAGCTTTGAGCCATATTTTAATTTGCTCAACTAGAATTTTGAAGCTTGAAAGATGGTGGAGATGCTTGCTTGCTAGCCTCGCTGGTAAAATTTAATTGCTTTCAGTTTGTAGTTGACTCGATTTCGGACACTAACCATCAAGTTTCTGACAGCTATTCTATTCTTCGGGTTATTAGAGAGTCGCTTTCTGATGCTCCATCATGTCTACTGTGAGACGGGTTCTCTTGCAGATTGTTTAGCAAACTTTGTTCATGGATTAGTTTTGGGCACTCTATCATGTACCATTTTACCTTGTTATTTTTCTTTCTAGTTGATTGTATTTGAGAATAATATAAATTATATTTTATAATTTTATTTAATAATTTTAAGTTTTAAGTATTTTATTTGACATGAATTTTTGTTATAGTATTAGAGATTTGAGATCAAATAGTTATAAATTCAAATTTTATTCATTTCATTTTAATTAATAAAATTAAGTATAAGTTGATATAAATTTATACAAGTTTTAAGTTTAGATGATTTTCACTTGAAATAATATATTAAAAATTAATATAAATAATATTTTAAAGACAATGATTTAAAATTTTAGATTAAAATAATTTTTTTGATAATTAGTTATAACAAGTAATGCTTGTATTTTGTAAATGATGGGGGAGGGGGGAGAATGGATGGGAAGAGAAGGGATTTACTTGTTGATATAGAGCTTATTTGGAAATGTAGGTTAACTTGTGTTTTTTAAAATTTTTAAAAAAAATTAAAAAAAAAATTGTATATTTTACATCGTTTTGATACGTTGATCTTAAAAATAATTTTTAAAAAATAAAAAAAAATATTATTTTAATACATTTCAACATAAAAAACACTTTCAAAAACAACACTCCTATCAAAAGAGTGCGGCCAAAACTTGCACATTATTTTGCTGAATTAATTAACAAAATTCTGTTCTGTTCCAGTGGTGTTGATGTATTAAACGATAATCGTGAGCTGGTCCAAGCCCAGAGAACATGGCCACGGCCCATAAAAAGAAGAGATGAAGATAGAAATGGGCCTGACCTAGTTGCTGGGCAGGGAACAAAAGAAACTTGTCCTGAAATCTGGAAATAGGCAAAGCCATGTTCAATCCTTTTTCTTCTTCTTTTTTTTCCTTCTATTGGCCCAATTTTTGACAATTGACAATCAAAATATTAAATTAGAACTGGCCAGGTGGGGGTAGAGCGGGAATTTCACAATTCGAATATCGATTTTGGTCAGGTTTCAAATCGAATTAAATGGAATTAATTTGATTTAATGAAATGTTAGCTCGATCAAATCCAGTCCAAATCAAGCTGGTTGAACTTTTAAGTTTTTATTTTGACTAATATGACTGATTTAAATGAACCTGGTGACGTACAAATTGAGCCAGTCCGAAGCCGAGCCGACAACTATGCAAGAGGTATAATTCAAGGGAACAACAAAGCTCGTTTTGATTGTTCATTTCTCTGTATCCTAACAGATAGCAGAGATGGAGGCATTATTAGCATGGTTTTAAATCACGATTCAGGGATCATATTACGACAACTCAAGTCCCGAGCCAAACTGAAGCTCAGCAAATGCTCCTTAACTCTGCGACTATGTTACTAGTGATACCTGCCGTTGGGAGTCCGATGCTCCAAGCTAAGTTTCCTGCACACTATGCCCGCGGTCATTGCCTATTGCATACCATATGAATGATCTATAACAATAGCCCAGTTGTTCAAATTTGGGAATTTTGATTTAGAAATTCTATGTTCCAACTCCTTTATCTTGAAGATTTTGTAGGCCTTTTACCGAGTGAAAAGGGGAGCAAAAGACATCTATAAACTCTGTTTTTTCGCAAAAAAAGTCTTGCTTTGCTGTTAAGGTATGTCCTAAAACTTTAGAGAGTTGAGGAAAAGGGAACAAAAGAAATGCTGTTTCCCAAGAAAAATGAGAAATAAAACAGCAGGGGTCCAACATCATGAAGCAAGTATATAGCATGTTGGGTCCAAATTCATTTCTTTAATATAAAATGCTAGTGGGAAGTATGATGGCAGCTTTACCACTCTGACTTAACTTTAAACATGGACATGCTTGTGTTCATCTCAAGTTTATCCTCTTCATTCAATGAGATATCATTGTGGTTTACCTGGTGAATCTGTGGCGCACGTTTTAACCCTTGTGTAGGAGTGTTTTCCATTAAGCTTCTCCCATCTCTCTCCTCTATTTTCTCTTTATTCTGATTGAAGAAATTCTTTTTATGGAAGAAGCTAAACCCATCAGTCAACCTCCCCTTTTGTCTCTCTACTTGTAGAATCCAACACTTTGAATTGAAACCCATTTACCTATGGCACCAGCACACAGACAATACTACATTCATGCCTTCAGAAACCAGCAGAATCTTATCTATCAACAACCTTCCCCTACTTCAGACCATGCTTTCCCTCTATTAGCTATTGCTGTGTTGAGCATCATGGGCACAGCTTTCTTGCTAGTTGGTTACTACGTCTTTGTGAACAAATGTTGCTCCAACTGGAACCAGTTTAATCTTCTAAGGTGGTTCACTGTTTGGAGAGCTAGACGTAACGAAGATTCGTTTATAGCCCTCTCTCCAACCATGTGGAACCGTGGGCTGGACGAGTCAGTAATTCGCGAGATACCAACATTTCAGTACAGGAGAGAAGAAGGTCGGGAGAGGAGTAGCTGTGGCTGTGTGGTCTGTTTGAATGAGTTCCAAGAACAAGACATGCTTAGAGTTCTTCCAAACTGTAGCCATGCATTTCACTTGGATTGCATTGACATATGGTTCCAAAGCAATGCTAATTGCCCACTTTGCAGAACAAGCATTTCAGGCTCTGGTACTAAATATCCAGTTGACCGCATCATTGCTCCTAGCTCATCACCTCAAGGCTCACAGCCATACACCGATAGTCTTATGGGAAGTGATGAAGATTATGTGGTGATCGAATTGGGTGGAGAAGATGATGGAGCTTTGTTACCTCCTAGGCAACATGAAAGAAACACTTCAAGAGAAGTTCAGATGAGACTCAGAAGTCGATCACCAATGAAGATGGAGCAGAAGCTTGGAAAGTTGAAAACAAGGAAGCAACACCATGTCTCAATTATGGGTGATGAATGCATTGATGTAAGGGGGAAAGATGATCAGTTTTCCATCCAACCGTTGAGGAGATCTTTCTCACTGGATTCTGCAGTGGATCGACAGCTTTACTCAAGTGTTCAAGCAATCATTCATCAAAATATCCATCATAGGGAAATTAGCAATACCGAGGAAAGTAGTAACAGAGTACTTAGGTCTGTTTTTCCATTTGTTCATGTCCGAGGATCCAGAAAAGCAGTACGTCCGGTTGAATTTGAGATATAATGCAAGAAGATTTAGTCCGAAATCTTGTCTTTATGTCCTGTTTGATATTTCATTTTTTTCGAAGGGTTTGCTGGTGTTTTTCATATGATTGAATAGTTACAAATGAGGAACTGATAAAAATCTAGGGTGGCTTCGGATTGATATCATGCATAGAATGAACGGTATACACGGACTCCTACTGAGATGCAAGCATGCTTATGAGAATCATTGCTTAAACCACTTAGGGTGGACGCCTCTTTTTTTCTGTTTTGAGTTCCTTTTTTCTTAATGAATAGAAATGATTGTTTTAACACCTCTTTATCCAGAGAGACTGTGTGAGACAAAGACGGGGGGAGGGGGCAGAGTGGAAGGGGGGAGCTATTATGTAAGTCATGGCAAGGGGACCGGAATAATGAGCAACTATGAGTGAAAACCGCAAAAGGGACCTCCTCTGTGAATGATCACCAACCTCTTTTGTCTTGTAGTAATTATACTGGTGTTGGTAATGCGCAGAAGAGATTATTCTGCCCAGGTTCCATTATGGTTTAAAGATACGGATTTGAGTGAAGGTCTGCCATCTGTTTCCAGATGCCAAAAAGCAGCTGGAGAGTTTCACTAAGAGCATCCCAGATATCAGTTGAAATAAAAATCTCAGTATTTTTTATTATTTGTAAGGGAACAATTTATTTGCAGCAAATACATATTTTGAAAGATCTGAATAATTTCTCCTGTTTTTTAATTACAAAAATTCAGAAGAGAGACTAACAGCTAACTCATGATAACTTACATGAGTGCAAACTACATATTTAGAAACAATGCCAATGTGAGTCCTTGGGATGGTCTAACGGTTAAATTTGGGATTTCCACTTGAAAGTATGATGTTTAAATCCTGGGAAGGATGGATGAAATTTGGGAGTGATGTAAGGCTACCCCCACCTGTGCAGCTCAAGGTTCATTGGCCCTCATCTTTAACCCCCTCACCACCCACAAAAAAATATGAAAAGGATAGAAGAAACAAAAATAAAGAAGTAAGCAAAATATCACATACGAAGATTTTCTACGAGGAAAATTTTACCCTGTCGTAGCTAAACATTATGCCCTCAGTCTCAGTTGCAAACCCTGCCTTGCAAGCATCATTCCATGTGTTCCTGCCTCAGCAAAGCTACATAAACATAACAATGTAGTGCAGACACTATAACAAAACCATATCACAAATTCAGTGAATCATAGCCGGATGAAACTCCAGTGGGACACCTATGACGAGTCTACAGTTATAGTTTCTCATCCTCAAAATGGTTTTTAGGGTCCTGTTGATTACGAAGAAACAGGTTGAATTTCAAAGTCACCAAAACTGAATGTTTAGAAGCACGTGTAATATAATCATATTATGTGAAGTAAAAGTTGAGAAGAATGGTGACATTACATGGAAAGCATGATTGAGCCTTCTTTATCAAGTTTTCCATGAACATGGATTTATTCACAGACAACTCTAAAGTCAGAATACAGATTAAGATGAATGTACAAGTTCCTTTGAAAAGAAAATTTAGTAGTTAAAAGACACAAAATACACTAATTTCAGTGTTTATCAGGCAAACACAATCAAAGAAAAAGCACACATCCCCAAAACCAATTTTCACATCGAAACTGTGTTTGAGTTGCTTAAAGAACTTGAACTCTATAAGCACATATGAAAAGAAAAGGCACCACAGATAGCAATAAATTACCATATCTACTTACAGGGAAAAGCTAAGTGGAAAAAAAAAACACCCTTATAGAAAGAGAGAAGCTAACCAAACAAAGAAATGTAACTCAGTGCTGGATGTTTATCAGACTACATCATGCTTGTTCGATACTGGTTGAGAGGAATGTCAAGCTGTAAGTTTCTTCCAGAGGGGCGACTGTGAGGCATCTATTGGTCGTGAGCTCATGTTGCCTTGGTCCATGACTTTCCCAGGCATCTATTGCTCGCCGCTGGAATTAAATGGCAAGGGTATAGCTACAAAATCCAAGAAAGATTTTTTAGAAACTACAAAATTCTAATTTGAGATCGCAACATAAAACCAAACAACCTAGACACCAAATTCCATGTCATTTGCTTGCTGCCTTGATGAATGAATGTGGGCATATAGACAAGGAATGCTTGATAGCACCAGAATTATTAACTTCAATTACCATGATAAGCAGCAACACAATCCACTGTTCCAGAGCCTTCATAAAAAAGTAAAATTATACCTCTATAAACCTTACCTTCAAATGGCATGACGATATCCAAACATGATGCTAAAATATCTTTTTTTATCTATCTATATATAAAAAATAATTTATTTGCTCGCTCATGTAAAGGTTGAGTTAATGAAGTATGTTATAATTTGGCTTATTGAAGCCCTTTGAGAAGTGCCAAAGGTGGAGAGCCAAAGGTCCAGATGATGAAGGAATATTGAGTAAGTGCATGCATTCATGCATATTCACATGCTCGACCCAACATATATGATTTTCCATTGATAAGGGCTTCATGAAGAGGAAGACACCATCAAAGTACTCATTTTAATCAGAATAACAGATTTGGAATAGCAACACAATAATGATTTTTTTAATGAATCAAAGCAATGCGCCTGCAATAAAACCAGGAACTAAGGGAATGTTCTTATCAATTACCATGATAAGCAACAACACAAACTACTGTTGCAGAGCATTTATAAAAAAGAAAAGTAAAATTGTACTAGCCTAACCCACAAATGGCATGAAGATATTCAAACATGACACATGATGCTAAAGCCTTTTTTTATCTACTTATAAATTAAAAGAGTTATTTATTTGCTCGCTTATGTAAAAGTTGAGTTAAGAATATGTTCTAATTTGGCTTGTTAAAACCCTTTAAGGTACCAAGCGTGATGGCCGAGAGCCAAAGGTCCAGATGAAGAAGAAATATTGAGTTTGTGCTTGCATTCTTGCATATTCACCTGCTCGGCCTGACGTATATGATTTTCCCTTCATAAAGTGAAGAGGAAGACAGCATCAAAGCACTCATTTTAATCAGCATAACAGATTTGGAATAGCAAATAATGATTGCTTAATGAATCAATAGCCATGTGCCTGAAATAAAACCAGAAACCACGAACCAGGAACTGAGGATATGTCCTTACCTTCCCCTGGCACCAAATGCTTTTGAGAGATTCTGACATGCGTCAAATGAATCTGTATGATAGCAACTGCAAAAATCTGTGCAGCTCACTGTGGTCTATCCAATTCCAAATATCCAGCCCCCAAATTGTTCTAGAAATATCCAATTCCAAAATGTTTGGGACCAAAGCTTTCTTTCAAAATTTCAGCAGCACTCTCCAAGTGAGGGATAGCCTACGTCACCTTACATGTCAACAAAAGTAACCACCCGATTATAGCAGAACTTTCTTCTGCGTGCTGTTCTTGTAGGAGCTTCTCGAGCATAGACAGGGTTCTCTTTAGCAATGAAATTGCCGTTTCAAACCTGTCCCTAGTCTCATATTGCATCGCTATCTCTGAGTGTGCCCCAGCGACTTCAGCTGCAGACGCCGTTTCTTTCTTGTCAAGAATTCCACAAGCAATCTCCAGACACCTCTTCGCATCTGCAAACTTCTCTAGATTACACGGTGCCTTTGCCATAGAGATAAACACTAATGCTTGAGTCCAGCTATCTTTCTCTGTCTGCTGGACAACACCCTTCAAAGTATTAATAAACTCGTCATACTTGCCCAATTCAATCCCCATATTAGCAGCATCAATCTCTCCATGAAGCAATTCAGAACTAAGACCCCAATTCATCAAAACCTTCCGTGACAGTGCATTCTGCTCCCCAATGCCTTGACATGTTCCTCCAACCCACTATAGATGACCCCAAGAAGCTTCCTATCATGTGTAAACTCCTCGGAATTATTCCCAAGTCCACTCTTATGTATCCCAACACCTTCAAACCAAACGGCAATGCCTCCTTCAAATTCAGAACTGCAACATAAGCCGCCGCCAGTTCCCCATATCCACACCCAATTCTTTTCTTCCTTTCTCCACAGCATTTCCTTTATCTCTAAACACTTCTTAAAATTATATATAGCCTCCTCTCTCCTCCCCATCGCAGTCTTCACATTAGCTAACTCAAGCAGCACAGTGTGCAACACCGGCCTAATATCCTCAACATTAACATTCCCCTCCTCCTCTAGCCTCCCCAGCATCATATTAGCTCTATTGAAACACCCTAAACTATCATTAAACCTTTTTAAACTACAAATAACAGAACCCACTTATTGTAAAGTCATAGCAACAAGAAAATTAAGCTTATCTTATCATCGCCACTATCGAGAACTTTCAAAGCTCTGTAGCAAAAGATAAAGCCTTTTCAGGGTTCTCGCCTTGTTGGTCAAGTTAAAGTCCAACTTTCAGTAAAGCCAAACCAAGTTCTCTCTCATCAAAACAAGCCTCCATGTCTTCAAAAGCTTTGAGCATGTCCTCAATTGTCACTAAAGACTCAAAAGCCTCTTCAAGTTGAGATCTTTCCTCCTAGAGGAGATTTGAGGTGTTCCAACAAGGGTGTCAATGTTTCGAGATGGGTTTACTTGGAATTGGTGGGGCATGACTATAAGGCTATTGGTTTTGGTGCAGGATTTTGAGATCATGGGTAGGTGAATGAAGTGAGGAGGCAGAGGAAGGTGTATTTGTGCGGTCAGATGATGTGTAGTTTCTGGACAGAAGAGGGGTTACTGTTTTGGTTTTTTGGCGAGTAAAATGAGAGAGAAGTGAGATCAAAGCTCTTTTCATGGTGGGAATTCTGTTAAAGTTTGCTCCTTTTTGGTTTTGGTCTAGTCTGTTGAATTGCTTAAACCCTTGCAAAACCCAAAACCCTAGGGAGATTTCTGGTTTCCCGAGTCTTATCTGTTGACAACAGTTCAAGCCTTCAAAAAAGGGGTAGAAAGGAGCTATTGATTAAAAACGCTGTGGTTTGGCTGAGTTGAATCGAATAGTCTCCACAGAATTCATAAACTCATCAATGTCTGAGGAGGTTTTATTTTCATTAGGGAAAAGAAAAAACAATCTTTGGACAGACCCTGTTGGGTTGAGTTGAATAAACTTCCCTTTCGGCTAAAATCTTTCAATTTTGAAGTACAGCTAAGACCAGACTACCTGGGACAACTCGAGAACAAAATTCACTCAATCGACGGCAAACAAATGATCAAATGAACTAGTTGATTAGAATAGGATTTGAAATAGATCAATAGATGGGAAATGTTTTTACAGTTCCATAAGGGCTGCAGTGACTTTAGAGCCTGCTACCTTCTAAAATGGGATGTGGCCTACTTGAGAATCTAACCTCGTACTGAACCTTATATACAACAAAGAATACATAGTTTCCTTTTTACACAGAAAAGAAATCACAGTCCATCTTCGGAAACCCATATGCATTCCACAAATCTAAAAACAAGAACCTCTCAAACAAATGGAGAGGTAATTGATTGTCAAAAGGTTGGGGGATCTCGAAATGCAGGGGGCGTTTCAGGCGGTCTGCTATAAATGTCGTCAAAATGAAGACTCACACTCCTTCCTGCGTCAATGTCATCATCCAAATAAGTAGTCCGGGACAATCCGTTAGAGTTTCTCCAATCCAAGTGTTGCTCTTGCTCCTCCAAGCTTCTTTCTGAGAAATTATCATGATAATTTTCTGAAGCATAGCGGTTGAAATCAGGAGGCTCAAGGAAACTTGCTTGGTGGAAACCAGGAGGCTCGAGGAAACCAGGAGGCTCGAGGAAACTTGCTTGGTGGAAACCAGGAGGCTCGAGGAAACTTGCTTGGGGCTGTGCATCACGCGGGCCACTTCTAGCCCACCAATGGCTCCTAGTAGGATGTGCAGGGTTGCTGGAGTCATCATGTTGAAGCACACTTTCCTGGAAGAATGGGGCAGACGTAGAAGCCCCCAAATGAGAGACTGATCTGTCCTGGTAATTGTGACCCCATAACTCTTCATCATACCGTGCTTCATTTTGTGTCAAGTTGGATGGCATCCAATAATCTCTTGAATGTTGTTGCTCAGCTGCTTCAAATGGTACTGCTGTGGCATCTCTTGTATTGTCCGTGGAAGTATGAGGTCGAGAAGTATAATAACAATCAAGAAGATATGGGTGATTCCTCTGATCTATATCAAGTAGCCACAAAGAACCCAGCTGAAAGCCGGGAGTATTAAATGGCATTTCCCTTGAAAAAGGGATATTTCTATCACCGGGGCCTCTATAACTGGGGCTCCCTCGCCACATTCTACGAGGAGAGTACACATGTCTAACTCCCTGTCCTTGCAACTTTTGATCCCTAAAAGTTCTAAGATTTAACAGGAACTGCTTTCCGTGAATGTTGGGTTCCCATGAAGGATAGCTACTTTGAAAACTGCAAAATAGACGATGCAAGATGAGAAGCAACCGAAGGGAACAATTAAAACAAAACGAAATTAAGAGAAGGCACCTTGCAATGGTTTATTTCATTTTCCAAGATAGAACATAACAGTGGCAAGTATACAAAACAATTATTTATATGTCCAAAATGACTTGTTCTCCTTAAGGAACATATAGAAGACTTCTTTGTGCTTGTAAAGCAAGCACAAGGACAGTAATACAAGGCTTCAAAAGCTTAAATTGAAACGGAAAGAATCTACAGGTACAATTCTACAATAATACCTCAAAAACGATTTCTCCATCTTCCCCTGACAACTTCTCTGGGAACGAAGCATGTTATAGGGAGAGCCATAATTGCTATTTCCATGCTTTTGAAAATTGAAAGTACTAAAACTGTGAAAGATCAATTAGAAGTCAAGATTTGAATGATTTCAATGCAAAGAAACAAAGCTAATAAATGGTTTGGTGTCAAATTTCTCAACATAAACTCGGAATTTTCAAACATAAGAACAAGTGCACACCTGCAAACATGGCCAACACCTTCAACATCCACTGTGAAATCAGCAATGAACTGTAAGATGTCATCCACATGCTGCAAAAAATCACAGCACACCACCTCGAAATTAGCCAATATATGTCATAAAAATAACCAGATACACAGTCTATTGAGAGATGACATGGATACCTTTGGGACAACAAACAAAAGCAGGAATGGAGTGAGGAAAATTGATGCCATCTCCTCAAGTAACATCATTCCAGTATACTGCATCACAAAAAACACATAGAACAGTTAAAATAAGTGACGGGAAAAAACACATAGAACAGTTAAAATGTGGTAACTCATATCACGGGCATCCCAGGTAATTCAGTCTTATGGTTCTTCATTATCTGCGTATGGCCTTTTTTTCCTAGGCACTCACTTTGTATGGGCTTTTAGTTTATTGTTTCTATTCAGCGGTTGTGGTTATTAGCAAGAACTTATTGAATCAATCGTTTGGGCTCATAATAAATTAAAAGTTGCTCTTGCTACTCAGCCTAGAGCCTCGAGCATTATACAAGGTCGTGTTGTAGGAGTAACTCATTACCTTCTAGGTGGAATTGCCGGAATTGCCACAACATGGGCGTTCTTCTTAGCAAAAATTATTGCAGTAAGATAATGGCAAGGAGGATTTGAAAGGCATTATGGCATTAAGATTTCTGAGGCTTAGCTCAAGACCCCGCTACTCGTCGTATTTGGTTTGGTATTGCTCCGCACATGACTTCGAGAGTCATGATGATATTATGGAGGAACATCTTTATTAGAATATTTTGCTTCTCATTTCGGGCAATTAACAATAATTTTTGTGGACTTCTAGAAATCTGTTTCATGCAGCTTGGCAAGGAAATTTTGAAACATGGGTGCAGGACCCTTCGCATGTAAAGACCTATTGCTCATGCAATTTGGGATCCTCATTTTGGTCAACCGGCCATGGAAGCTTTTACTCGAGGGGGTGCTCTTGACCCAGTGAATATCACTTATTTTGGTGTTTTTCAGTGGTGGTACAAGTGATCAAGGGTGGTATAAGTATATTTGGTCAACACTCTTTCATACAAATGCATGAACTTCATCTGCATTACCTGAAATAAGGTTTCAAACTCCATGCGGACCCTCTCAGTATTTTCTTTGCCTCGCCATTTTTTTGGCATGTAGTGTGTGTGTTGGACAACCATAGACATAGCCCCTTCTTGATCAAGGACCAGGAGTTCATCTGTAACAGCAGCCCGGCTGATAGCTGTTATAGTTCCAAAAACAGCAGCATACCAAAACAAGTTGCGCCCAAATATCTGCATTACAATTAAAATTCAATATTATGAAAAATACATATTATCATCCATTATCACTGCCAGTTTTGTATTATCTAATATTTTTATAAGTATTAGTGAGAGTATATTACATGGCCCTCTAGCAAAGATTCCTCCAGAAATGCAATGATGATCAGGATAGCAGCAAAGCCTCCAGAGACAAAAGAGATGAATTTTGCGATGATTGAAATAATAGGTGAGGGGAATTGCTTTAGATATTCTGAAGCATGCATCACACTGCTATTGATCCGATGCTTGAACAAATGGTCAACCTGCAACATAAATATACACCATCTTAATTATAGAAGATGAGTTCGAGGCAGATCTATGTGTGAGAAATAATATAAAAAATTATTACTACCCTCATTCTTTTATTGAAATAAAGCTACAGTAAGGAAATGAACTCTCATCTTACACGAGAAAATGGCATATAGAACATTTTCTTGTGATGAAGCAAATCTCTCAATCTAACATGCCAAAAACACATTAATTTAGACAGGCATAGCCCTCATCCGTACAATAATTAACAACACCCAACAATATCTTGCTTCTGTTCATTAAAATCCCATCAAATAAATCAAGTTCTATTTCATGCACATGGGAAAATGGGTTGTCAGAAAAACACATCCTCTTAGGACTATAAGCAATATAAAAAACCACCAAAATAAGTTCAACATATCAAGAGGCTTTTCTAGTTTATTACAATGATAAGAGGCAAGCATTAAAAATTACAAGAACACATTCAAACTTTCTTACTAAAACACATTCAAACATTGTACTCAAACAGATATCCTTGCCAACATTTCAAACGCAGGCATATCAACTATGAAAAGTTTTGCTTGAACTTAATGTGAGGGAGAGAGATGGTGAGTTCGTACCTCATTGAATTCTCTAAAAGTCCACCTTGACAAATTTGACCATCTTCGAGATGATGCTGTGCTTGGATGATTATAAAATTGTTCAGCATGCCTTAGGAAGAGATACACCAGCATGAATATAACAAGAAATGGTGAAAGGACAACCATTGCAAGACCAACTACCATAAGCCTTTTCTTTAATGCATTAGGATTATAAATGAAGTCCCTCCTAACACAAAAGTTTCTGCAGAAAAAGTACATTCTAATGAGAAAATGCAATATAATCAGCATTCAAACAGGTAATCGTGTGAAATTAAACATACCGATCAAACATGCTCTGTAATATGCACCAATTTAACGTCCACTCGAGGGGTTTTGTCAGTATTAGGTGATGCTGCATTCCATTTGAACCATTCCTGACAGTTGGGCCAGCACCTGGAATCCATGAGGAGATAGGAAAAGCAAGCACTCCTTTGTTGAGCATTCCAATCAAGTAGTTCTCCTTCCGCATCAATCGCATCACCACGTCATGAGCAGTAAGGTCCTTAACCACACACAGTTGTTGTGAGTGTTGCAACTCAACAACCTTTTCAAGAACTGTAGCCCATGGCATGGTTTGAATTTCATTGTCTGTGACATGGAGACTGCAAAAAGATAACATCTTTTTCTCTTATTGAAATACAAAAAAAAATTGAAAAACAAGAAAACCTTTGTACTGAAGTAAAAGCAATGCCACCGACAAAATTTTATACAGATAAGATCAGCCACACCTGTTATAATAGAAGTGCCGGATACCAAGAATGTCCTTCAATTGAGCAAAAAACCTTAAGAAACAGAAGATCCAACATATAGAAAATAACCCCAAATAACCAACAATGATAGCTTTTGAAAGCGTTAGAGGGGTTACTGGGTGAGGATGGAGAGCTTCTTTAGCAAGATCACAGGGCTTGATTCCAGATTCTACAGCATTCATCCCACACTTAGCATTACGAAGACCATTCCAATCAACATATAATAAGAAAAATCCCGAGAAACCAATGGTGAAACCCAGGCTAAAAAGCTCAACTATCCACTTTATAATAATACACCAGAGCCCTTTCTCACAATAGTAATTGTAGAGTCTTTCAAAGAAAAGGTCCAAATCAGCAATTGGTTCCACATTCAAGCTCTCGCCATTAAGGAGCCCAGAAGGGCTCTCGCTACCAGGACTTGGTACCCTTCTATAATCTGACAATTCAATCTCTGGTGGAACATCGTCAAGCAAGCTAGTTGTCAAAGATGATTCACCACGCCATTTCCACTTGAATATGCTCAGAGCATTAAACTTTTGCCCACTGAACATCATTCACAAACACTTACTATAGGCAAAAGGATCCAGTCCATTCCCCAAACCACATAAAAGGTTAAGGCAAAGCTCTGAAAAATAAAAATAAAAAGGATCAGACTAGTCATGCCTTCTATAGCAAACTATGTTTAGCTTGCAAAATCCCCTGTTTCCACAATAATCAGCTAACATTAAAAAATTGAGAAACTAAAGAAGTTACATGACAAACTATGCCACTTCTACAGCATTTACAGAACCACAGTATCTTCCACTTCTCATTCATCACATGCCACTTCTACAGCATTTACAGAACCACATTATCTTCCACTTCTCATTCATCACATGCCACTCAGAAATGAAAATAAAATCTTCAGGAAGGAAAGGGGGTGATGGAAGAAATTTTCAGACTTGTTAACCACCAATATTACCAGTGCTCCATATTAATCAGTATGAAGATGAACACGACAAAGAATGTGTCGAAACATAATCAAATTATAGCATCATTCTGGAGGTACTCTTACATTTTGAGTATCCTAAATCTATTAGGAACCACTGAAACAAACACTTTTAATTAATGGGTAAAAGAAAATTTAAAAAATAATAGAACCAGATGTTATTCTTAACATTGTGATCAAATATCTGCCTGTTCATCTACCAAAGTCCTAAAATGCAATCAATTTTTACCCAATCCCGCAATATAAACAAGAACTTTGCTACTCCCTGTATGATCTCTCTCTGTACAGGCATTGTTTTGCTTTTACAGCTACTTAAATTCAAGTGCACTATTCTTGCTATCCCTGCTGCTCCCTTTAATAAATTAATTATAACCTAATCTAAGATCAAATATTTGCAAGAGAGTAAGAATAGTGAATCACTTACCACTTGAAATCAAGCCAAACAATGTAACAGTGAAGGCTATGAGTTGGGTTTTGACGGAGCCTCCGATTCAATCTGTAAACAACAAGTCACGAACTTTTAAACTGAAAACACCACAGAGAGCAAAACCCAGAAAGGAAAAACCAAAATTAATTGGTTAATTCACTGAAAAAGGGAGGTGGGCAAGCTTTATTCGATCATATAATCACTATATTGAGTCCAAAACATAGTTTGCTAAATTTGGACAGCTTAATCCCAATTGCCCATATTGATTAACAAATTAAACAAAGCATTCAAATCAATAAAAAGAAAAGAAATCATGTTGTGCGATGTTATCATCACGTAAAAGTAAGAAAATAATTAATCAGAGATACGACAAGATACGAAATTACCTGGAAACCCGGAAAAGAATAACGATATAACCGAAGGGAAGAAAGAATCAAGAAAAAAGAGTGAGGATTCAGGGGCGCCGACTAAAAGAAACTGCACTGAGATCAGAAACAAGTAGCGGGCTAAGATTATCGTTGGAGAAATTGAGGGCAATGAAATATTTTGTTTTGCCAAGAAGAGAAGATTTCGGAGAAGAAAGAAACGGCAGAAAGAGAGGTAGCTTGGGAGGGGGTTTTGTTTGGGTTGCGTGGAGGAAAGAGGGATTTTTTTTTCCTCTTCTTTTCTTTCTTGAGGGAATTCAATTGGGGTTTCGTTTTCTTCTAATTTAAATTATTATTATTATTGCTAAGAAGGAGAAGGAGAAGAAGAAGAAGAAGAAGAATTTAAAA
>Ga0307514_10003153_pt1 | contig 16186 bp, 16 predicted proteins | sample 16_EM_MG_FD_203088 | JGI IMG/M metagenome (GOLD analysis project Ga0307514, IMG submission 203088) | Populus trichocarpa ectomycorrhiza microbial communities from riparian zone in the Pacific Northwest, United States - 16_EM | ecosystem: Host-associated > Plants > Roots > Unclassified | place...
CACAAGCTCATCCTCTTCGACGGGTTGGAGTGACTACTATATTTTCCACCGCCTCGGTCCGTTCTTATATTCCGGCTTCAGGAGCCATTGTATTATACAACTTCAGGCCGTTTCCTCCCCACACAATACAAAAAAGTAACAAGAGCAGTCCTCTCCCCAACACACTTACATACACCTGATCCCACGACCGTGACATGAATCTACCAAGCATTGCCGACTACACCCCAAGGCCCGAAGCCCACTACATACCGTCACACTACAGGCCAGTAGCGGATAGAGCACAGAGATCACCGATGAGATCGTATCCCCAGCCGCAGCATGGAGGATTCACTTCACATCCTCCCCCAGTGCCCCCACCATCGCCACCAGTCGAAGAAAGTGCAAAATGCTCGCTGCCATCGATATCGACACTCCTAACATTTGCGGACGGAGGAAATACTGGTTTGTTACCTCTCTGCTATCAAATGGTAATAACTAACATTCCCCAGATCGCCAAATGTACTCCCCGCTCCCTCTGACCCAGAAGCCAGCACCACGAGTCGCATTGCCCCCGACTCCGCCAATGCGGCCGGATTCCGTGTTTGATTCTCCAATGTCTTCTACAACCTCATCGCCACAGTACTACTATTCCCAGACAAACCCCAAACGACAGTCGTACCCCCCAGCAGGCCCTGCGTCGTACAATCCACCCACGGAGCATTATCTACCAACCTACTACTCTCCTCAGCAGCAGCATACTCCGTCGCCCTATGAGCGTCCAATTCCCCACCAGACTGCTCCAATTATGGTCCCCGTCAGCGTCGCCCCACCATCTGCTTCTAACCCATGGCAACACCATCATCATTCTTCACCAAACTCCCAAGCTGCATTTCCACAAAGCCAGGATCGCTATATTTGTCCAACTTGCAGTAAAGCATTCTCGCGACCAAGCAGTCTACGGATACATAGCCACAGCCATACTGGTGAAAAACCATTCAAGTGCCCTCATCATGGCTGCGGGAAGGCCTTCAGCGTGAGAAGTAACATGAAAAGGCATGAGCGAGGATGCCACCAATGAATCTAATTATACTAGTACCCCTAACACAAAATGCTGTTTTTTTTTTTTTTTTCTCTGGGGAGAAAAGTACCTGGATTCACCTTCACCCTGTATAGCTTTACCTTTTCCTCGTTGTGGGCCCTCAAAAACTGGAATCTTCAGCGTCTGCGCCATTCTATCTACTGCTACAATAGGGCAATTCGATACATACTTCTAGTACTTAATGTCTTATTCCCTTGTTTTCCTTTGTAAAGCATGCATTTACATAACTCACCTTGCAATTTATGGGCGCTCCGGTCATGGGAAGAAATTTTTTCTTGCAACAAATATAGATATTTTCGTTATGTCTACTTATAAGTTTTTTATTATTATTTTGGTTGGCAAGGAAATGGATATCAAATCAAGGGCACAAATGGGTTTTTATTTATTTACTTACTTGTTTACGCAAAGACGAAGCGGAGACCCTACTAACTGAACAGAACTACTTGTACCATAGGAATCTGGTTCTGTGAATTTTCTTGTGTAAATGGATTTTCTTCGCTGGGGCGGACAGAAGTATGATATGGGTAAAAGTAATCTCCTTTGTTTCCCCCCTTTTTTTTCCGTATTTTTTTCATCAAAGTACATAGGTTGCTGTATATGATTATATTACTTGAATCCCCCCTATTTGCAAGAGGCAAATACATCCTCGTGTATGACTGCCCTCCAGGAAATCAGCACTGGTCGTACTTCATCTGTTCGGGTTGCCAGATATCTGCTCTCTTTTCCCCCAGAAGCACATCAATACAAAAAATTTGGTAAACATGGGGAAAGGCTGCATCGATCGGATCTCACTTCCACAAAGCAGCACGTCCGTTTTTACCCAAAAACAAAGGGCGAGGACCAACCTGATTACAAAACCCTGCATGATCAGACAGATATCCACAAGCCCCGCAACAGAAAAAAGAATTTCTGGAAACCTGTCAGAGACCTGGGTTACTAGTTCTGGCTTAGCCAAACCCCTAACTTCAAATTACCGATCAGTGGAGCAGCATACCTTTTTTGTTTTTTTTTGTTTTTAAGTCGCCCTTCGAGCCTTAGGCTATGGGGCGCTAGGTTGGGTATGTAGCACTGAATAGGTAGGGTCTTCTCCATGTAATAGAACAAGGAAGCCGTTGTGCTAGGGAGGGAAAACGTGCGCAAACATGGGGATAAAAGAAGTACCGTGCCCTTTCCTCATCGTTGTTTGACTGCGGCGACCCAGCGGCTCGGAATCGCCTTGGCAGTTTTTATGCAGGTGGGCTATGGAGTATCTTTGATCATTTATACAAAAAAAAAAAAAAAAAAAAAAAGAGGAAACCAGCGCTCGGGTTGTTTGAGAGTATCTCACACAGACCCTTTTGCTGGGGCCCTGTCTTAGGTAACACTTGTAAGTGGTTCACTTCAATGCGGCTAAGTAAATGCCACTGAGGATTTGAATGTAGTTTAGCACCGTCAACATCAGATAATTGTCGTTTTTCGGCATTGCATCACATCCAGATGCTGCACTAGATTGAAGGTGCATATCAGTGTAACAGGTTATTGCCACTAACCATTATTTATTAAGGGCGGGGGATGGGCCTTTCAGTCTTAGACTTCGGTACGATATTGACCCGCGCTGGTGATCTATAAAATTATCTGAGCAGCCGCGGTGTGCGCCCAAAAGGCAATCCTGGCAGGCTTGATGACACAAACTTTTTGAAACAACAAGTGAAGGATATCCACCAAACGTTTTTTAGTACCGAGGCATCTGAGATCGTGCGCCAATATCACAAAGACCAACCCTCAGCGGTGCGCAATCCTGGGGTGCAAGTCTCAGCAGTGTTGAATGCACGGATCCAATCATGGAATTACCTAGCTGAGAAGCCTGCGTGGAGATCATTTGTTTCAAGATTGGTTGATCATTATTTCCCCACCAGATCGACATAATCCTCCTGGATGCTCCCCCCAGATCAGTGTTTATTATGAAGTACCTACATATTGGTCGAAAGCTTCCGCGGACTGCGGTTTTCGCACCAAAACACACCTACTTTGAAAAGCCATAAAAGCCAGAGCTTGGCTTACTTATGGTACAAAAAATAAGTACTTATCAAGCCCATGAGGTTTATGTGATTCACACCCTACCTGGTATACGTGAGAGATTGTGAAAGTTGTCAGTGATTTTGCCCTGTAGGGCAACGCCATGTACCCACTCTTCAAGCAAATACAGGCCATAACTGGGCCCGGGTGAAATAAAATCTATACCTCAGGAACCCTAGAGGTCTTTGTGGAGGATGTTGACCTGACGTGGAGAGTGTCACTTTGGCGGTAAAAATGCAAATTCGCAACCTATAACCATAGTTAGCCAAAGTTCAGGAGTACGGGTGCTGCATAGGGTAGGTATATTGCGAGAATGTCACCCTCACCACGCTGTGTAACTTGAACCAATCGCTCCGTAAACCAGCCATTGGTCGTCTCTCATTCGTGTAAGTGGCCTTCTCTCATGCAATCGCTAATACTGGTACCTCGCTGGTCGGTTGATCTATTAACTCGGCAACAGGGCTCCATCTGACACTGGTTTATTATTTACACAATGTCTTTTGTCCAGGATGGGCAGATGAGAGCCTCGCATAAGCTTTCCTAAAGTTGTGTGGACATTGTAAGATCCTGGCGCAGAATACCTGCCTGGGGCTGCCTTTTTGGGCGCAACTAGCTCTTTTGCGGCCTGGTGCACCGGCTGCTCGGGGGCAATCTGCCGTTAATACCTGCGGTGGGCCATTTGCGAATGGCAGTCCCTGCATAAGCAAGTCAAGCCTCACAACCGTGATAGGTTGAATAGTTTCTGAAACCACATCTTTCAGTGGCCGGAAATCCTCATGTACTCGATCAGCCAGATCAACCAATGTACCTCTAGCAGACCTCTCCACACTGCTCTAATGACTTCAACTACCGCACCGTGCTGTGCGTGACGGGTGCAGCCCCCATGACTTCATGCAAAATGTGCATGCTTAACTCTCGTGCAATCCATGGTGCTAAGATAAAGAGACTTTATCTCAGCGCCATGTAACCAACCGAGATTCGAATGCACAAGCTTGCATCATTCCCTTTTTTAAAAAAAAAGAAAAGAAAGAGCAGCAGGAACTCCCCTGTTATATCCGATCCTCCCAAATCCACATTCATCATCTTGCATACCCCCGCTCAAGATAATAAATACTCTAGTAAAGTACGTGCATGTCTGTTTTTCCTTTTGCCAGACCTTGGGGAAGGCCCTTGGGGATAGGCAATGCAACTCCAAGTTAGCCAGCGTCTCTTCAGGCAGCTTGACAAGGTATCTGGGAGGCAGAGCCTAGCAAGAAATAGGTATGCTGGAGTGAATTGCCAGCGCAGAGACGCAACTATCATTCGTTCCGCGCAGCCTAAGATTGCTGGGCATCACCAAACAATGAGATAAAGCGGGTATCTGATACGTAATGTTGGAGGCATCTACAACGAGGCAAACCGCACATGTCTAATACCGCGCGTCAAGGTGTGTTAATTAAGAGACGTGGAATGAATCTGGAATAAGGATGCCAAAGGAGGGTGAGCTCCACTTGATCTCAATTAATCTAGAGGTATCATATGAGACTTAGTGCTACTACCTCGGATAATTGTGGGTGCTATATCGGTGGGGGGAAAGTTGGGCCCTGGATCGACAATTCAAACACAGACACACCCCAGTCGATGACGTACAGAACGTAGTCAGTAGATTCGAGCAGCTGTGCTGCTTTAGAGTACGCAGCTTGCATAGGCAGGGGCCCTTGCTTGACAGGGTACAAAAGACGACTCCACAATCTACCGGTACTTGAGCAGACCGGGCATGCGTCATGACAGGGGCGATAAAGTCCCTGCGAGGTGGGGGGAGGAGGGAGGGGGGAGGAAACGGCTGTAGATGTAGCTGCATCATGTAAACGAGGGATTAGCAGTAAGGAAGTCGAGAATGACATATTTGACTGTACTCTACTTGCCTCGCCTGCGGGGATTTCTGTGCATAGCATAGGTAGCTGTGTTGTAGTGTTGGAGGGCAGTCTCTAGCGGGCTCTAATCTATATAGCCCAGCCTGGCTACGTAAGTATGTAGCTCTAATCAATCACAGGCAGCTCTAACAGCCAACAACACCGTCCTCCCAAAAATGCAAAAAAAGAGAGAGAGAGAGAACTCCACCATTGCCATCATGACATGCATCATATCCACAGAGGGGCCTGCTTCTGCCAGAGTGCACAAGACTCCACATAGTAGTGTAGGTAAGTAGCCAGTCTGCGTTTACACAACATGAATATATATAGTGCGGAGGTTACGTGTGTATTGTATTGTATTTGAGTGACTCAGGCCTCCTCGACCACTCGGAATCCAACCGTGACCGTTTCCGAACAGCCATGACATAATTGACACCGTGTAGAATATCTAATATCCCAGTATACTGCGCGCATGCAGACCAAGCCAGACACTGATCACCCCATTCTTTCATGCCTGCAGTTTGCATGTGATTGACCGTTGGCCGGACAGTTACCCTGAACTTGCTTCGTTTCGTGTGTGCTGTGCTGTGCATCACGTGGAGATAGTAGTTTCTTATCGTGCACCGTACCCAAAGGAGCTATTTACTTACATGTACAGTTGTCGGCTCTCGACTTACCAGGCGGGGCCCCGCCGGGCGAGTACCTAGAGCGCTATTACCGCGATCCCTAATACACCACGCCCAAACCTACCCCACATACTGAGTATAGGTACACCCAGCCCTCCATCCACCCAAAGTATCATGCGCTGATCAATTTGCCCCTCCATCATTGCAGGGTTTCACATCGCTGTTTGATCCTTTCCTTCCCATCGTCCGAACCATGCCACCACCTCCCCAATTTTCTGGTTCCTACGGGAAACACCGCCTCTCCACTGCCCCCTCGTCTACAACCGCGCCTGCCGCCAGCAACAGGCATCGCCAACTCTCCCATCTTAACTCCCAACTCACCCAGCTCTACACGCATCTCTCAGACCTGGAAGATCTCGTGCGTATGACTGCCGTGCAAGCAGAGCACATTCGAGCATTGGGAGGGATTCACGGGGCACTGTACGTAGCTCATTCCTACTCTCCCCGAATACTCAAGGCCCCCTGGCTCCTATATTTCCTTCTTCCATTCTATAATCCTTTTCCATTATTCACCCATGGCCTCACTTTACCACTCCCCGGCCTCTTGATGAGCAACCTCCCCCTCATCTTTTAACTCAAGAAAGAGGCATTTTGCAACCTGTCCTAGGCCCATTCTAAACTCGCCCGAAAATAAGATGTTCCTCTGCCACCCGCCTCACATTGTCTACCACAAACCCCTGATTACCTCCCCACACAATACCTATTACTACCACTCTTTGCGCGGGTTTACTAATTCCATGGGGGTACCCAAATTCATAGACTCATGTCCGCCGCAAAAATCCTGGGGGAAGGCGGCGCGGGTGCAGGGACAGGGTCTGGAGAATACGAAAGTGGGGAGAAATAATTTCTGGGCGCTAAATCCTTTTTTCTCCACTGTCTGAAACGCGGCCAACTGCATGTAGCTATTGATGAGCACGCTGGGCTGGCCCTGGCTCTGTTCCATCTCATCGTTCAAGGCGAGCCTTGTGCATTTTCGGGTGGTCGTGATGTCACGAGGGTATACCTCGTTTCTTTCACGGCTGAAGCCAAGCCGTTCTTCAAAACCGGATAGTAGCACTTCATATTTGTACTGGGGTTTGTATCGCTGAGTTTATATACCATTCAAGCACTGTTCGGTCCCCAAAAGAGGAAGGAAATAAAAGGATCGCAACTATATACTGGCAGAGAAGAAGATGAATGTATGTACTGGGTAGATTTGACATGACATCCGCTGCAGTCTACCCTCAAGGCTGGCATGGATAAGTGCTTATTGACCCACCCTTGCTTGTACCCCCCACCCCCTCATCCTAGCATCTCCCTTAAAGAAGCAAGAAAAAGAGGAAAAAAAGAAACGAAACGAAACTTATCCAAACCCAATGAGGAAGACACAATATATGAAAAAAAAACAGTAAGTGGCCCGTATGAGAAAGAAACCTGCCCCTATGCACACAGAAAAAAGGAAAAGATTGTAAAATCCAGGCCAATACCGGTGATGGTAAAAAAAAGTACACCGTGCGGAGGAGAAATGAGAAAAAGAAGAAAACTGATGGGGATAGCTCGGGGTGAGGTTGGTCGTTGGAAGCCTAATGCCCAAAGCCGATTCTGTCGGTGGTGGTGGCTGTTCAACACAACGGGAGGATGTGCAAGTAGTGAAAGATGTATAAAAGGACGGTCTGGAATGTAGGAAGATGGTGTATGTTGTATGGTATCCAGCTGTGTAAAAGGACATTAAACGAATCGTGAATTGTGACCACTGGGCTTGTATTAAGTGACGTTTGGTAGGTAGGTTTAGTAAGGTGGAGGAAAAAATAAAGGGGAAAATAGTAATTCTGCCCGCCTAGTTCCAAACATGACCACATCCAAGGAAAGATGCCTAATCGCGGTTGTGGTATATTAATGCCCTTTTGTAGAGTAGTGAAACTCTAAAGAGGCCAAGAGGAGGTACAATCAACAGCCAAATTAACCCCAGCAGCCATGTTGAGAAAAATGCCTGCAACTCTATCAGAGAAAAAAAGCAACAAACGAGAGAGACAAGCAGCCAATTTATATCGTGCACCAAAGTAAAGACAAACCGATTATGGGAAAAGATGATTGAATCTCTGGGTGAACAGTCCAAAGCAACAGAAAGACCCAATAAATCTTTGACCAGCTTTCAGGACAAAAACCAAGCAGCAGAAACCATGGGAAAGGGAAAGCAGCCCGAAACAAAAAAAAAAAAAGCATTAAAACATAAGAAAGACACATTTCCAATCAAGCACTGATCTGTCGTAATCTGCAACACGAGGGGTTCCCACTCATATACTGCACTAAAGCAATGTACGAACCAAGAATCATCGATTTTCATACAGTGGCATTAGAGTAGGTTCGTGAGTTCGTTAGAGTGACATTGTAAGCCACTCCCATTCCTGGGTGCCCGCAGAGGGTGTGACTACGGATGCAGCCTGAGCATGTTGAGCAATGAGGGATGATGAAGGGGTTGGGGCCATTGGTGCGTCCCTTCTGCGACTTCTAGTGCTCATGGATGCATATCCATTCCCTGGCCCTGGATCGTCGATCATAGCATCGGTTCCCCCACCTACTTCGGGATCGTGTTGTGGTATGACGTATGGTTGCCCTTGGCTCTTCGAGAGCCTCCTCTGGCGTTTTGGCTGGACAGCAAGCTGTCGTTGGGTGATACTAGGTGGCCCCAAGGTGCTTTTAGGGGGGGCAGCTGCAATTGGAATAGCACCACCTTTCCCTCCAGATGGTCCCGCCGTGAGAAGAGGACCCAGGCCGGAGGCATTGGAGACTGAACCACTGGTGATCATTCCTCCTGGTGGGGATTCAGAACCCATCACGCTGGATGCTTTGGATGATCCAGGAGTAGGAACTGGTGTTTGTTGTAACGAGTTTTTCCTCATACCTTTTTTAGCAGCCCTTGTAGCAGCAGCACCCACGGGCATCGAATTACCACTACCCCGATTCCTCTTTTTAATGACATCTGTCTTGAGAGATAGAGGGCGGACCACGCCATGCAGCTTTAAGAAAAGACCGCAAGCATTACAAAGTGGATGACCCTCAGGATTGCGTCTCCAAAGAGGCGTGGTTTGAGTATGACAATTAGTGCAGGTAGGTGGTGCACTACTATTTCCATTAGTGGTTGGTGGCTTTTGACCATCTGGTGTTGTAGGTCTGGAAGGGTCAGTTGAGCTGAAGCCAGACTCTGGAGGAGAGTTAGGGCTTGACTGAGCACGATTGTTCAACGCCTGCTGAGCAAGGAGCTGTGCATTTGGAGTTGAGCTGGTTCTCGCCATCTTTGATCTTCTAGAGCCCGCAGTAGATGGACGCAACTCGGCCACGGGCGCGCTGATGGAGTGTGATCGATTATGGTGAGTACTCATTCCCCAATTCTGTGATGGGGCAGTTTCTGTACCACCGATGGTAACTGTTTTTCTTATGCCCTGTGGAAATCGGCCATTAGTATTGGCCATCGGGAATCGCTGGCTGATAGAGCCATCTGTCGTTCCAGTGTTGGTATTACGATTCCATTCAGAAAATTGGCCATGAATAGAAAAGGGATTTTCCTCTATCGGAGAGAAATCTGGTTGGAGATTCATTGAACTGTCGCCATCTTGATCCTCGTCCTCAACGTCGGATTCCCCTCCAAAGGTAAACATACTCTCGGTTCGGAAAACGGAAGTAGGATTCACATGTTGGTAGCTGAATCCTGGCGAGGGAAATCCACTATGGGTGCTGGATGAGGTTTGGCTAAAGAGAGGATCGTTTTGCCCAAACATGAGATGCTGAGAGTGATGGCTGCCAGTTAGATTTGCGGAAGAGCGAGAACGAGACCCGTACCCGATAGTACCACGGCCTTGATTCCGGATCTGAGCCGGGATAGACTCGAAGAAGGACTGGTCTCCCGTGTTCTCAGGGATGGGGTGTGGTGTTGATGCAATTGAGGGGTTAAGGGATCCAGGCGGAGAATAGCAATCTTGGGATGTTACTGACGACGCCATAGGCGTGTTAAACATTGAAAATGGCCCCGTGGAGACCATAGGAGATGCGATTGGGGAGAAGTGGAAGCTTGTCTGGAATGGGCCAGCTGAGCTGAGATAGTCTGTCTCCATATTCATTGGTTCACTGTAGCTGATGTGCTGATGGCTGTGTGGAGAAGTGAGGCTTGGGTGCTCGTGTGGTTGCTCGAGAGTATAATCTGCAATCTCAGAGTCTGGATCAGGGTCGTTGGGGATGGTGATACTTGCAACGGGGGGAGCGTGTGGAGAGAAGTCGGCGGGGCGTTTCTTTGACTGCTGTGACTGCTTTTGAAAGAATTAATGTACGTTTGTCACCAGGTAATATGATACAGATAACATACTCGACGTGCCTCTAAGTCCATACTAGATTTTCTCACTCGGCGTTGGACATAGTTGAATTCTCCATAGTAAGGGTTCTGAACGATCGGCGCAGAATGTAGGGGGTTCATGACAAGCTCGTGCTCGCGAGATGTCTTGATAGGTATGGCACTGGCTACAGCATGTGACGATGTGGGCAGATGCTCTGAGTTTGGGGAATGGGAAATGGCACTAGAAAGTCCGCTGGGCGACCCAACCATCGACGACGAGAAGGACATGTCGTCGAGAAATATTGCATCAGAGTCGTTTGTGTGATTAGTAGTAGTGCTTTTCTCGGTCGCCAGTTGAGCGGCAGCGGCAGAGATTCCTCCAATCCGTATAGTTCGGGGAGTGTTCGAGGGTGGCCCAGTGGCAGTAAATGTGGAGGGAGAGCTGTCCCTGCGACTGACAGCGTTGGTGCTGGAGATAGCAGCGATAAGGCGGCACCCGTCAGTACAAATGCACAATCTGGAACAACCATGCTCTGAGTAATATAGCAACATGTGTGGACTGCGACTGTTGCTATTCAAGTGTGCTACCGATACTACCTGTCCAAATTGTGCAAAACCATCACTTACCGGGCGTTGTGCTCTCGCTTTAAAGCCATGGCCATCATTCTCCAAGTCAGATTTTCCATCCGCTCAGCATTGGGTAGACTTTGCTTTTGTTTGCTATACAGCCTCCATATCTGTGTAGCGAGAGGATCCTTCTTCTGCAGTGTCTCCGGGTCCTCCTCTTGAACCAGGGACTTTGTCCAAGGATGTGGATCCAGACTGTTGTTAAGAAGCTCCTTGCGAGCTTCAGCGGGTAACACTGGGTCGTCCAGGGTGAATAACTTATATCGTTGATGGGATTTAGGCGATGACGATGAGAGGGCCGAGTATGGTGAATTAAATGATGACAGAGGTTGATGCGGAGAATTTGGACTTCCACTAGGTGTGGTGGTGGAGTGGGTGGGTTGCCGTGCCGAGCCCAGCTGTTGTGGAAGTGGTGTTGCAATGCTGGTAATGTTCCCCCCACGTCGTGCGAGTGCTTCACTCATTTGAGAGGCGGACGGCAGATGAGACGATCCTGGAATGCTACTACGTTACTCTACTACTCTACTTCGCAGAGTGGAGGGCGTTAGCTTGGAGAATGCGCCTAGGGGGTGTTGATGTAGAGGGTGGCACAAGAAAACAAAACCGCTGCGTGTCGCGGGATGCCCGCAGCACCACCAGGGGGATCAATGATTTCCTCAGTGGACAGCCGCCGCCGAGGATGGACGCCCGAGTAGGCCGCAAAGTTCTCAGCGGGGATCTTTGCTCCTTGTAGATCTGTAGGTATAGGTACCTCTAGCAGCTTACCTTGCGATCTGGGAACGCACCTCTAGATCTGCTCTCTTTTCCAGCTCGCTTCTGACAGCTGTAGACTGTGTGGTGGATACGAACACAGTGCTGTACAAGCCAGGCTCTGGCGTTAAGCTTGGCTAAATGAACGTGAAGTGCTGTGCTCGAATCTAACCGCCTAAACGCTGCACACGCGCACAGGCAATTATTTGTCAGGTCCTGAATTAACTATTAACTCCACTTCTCGGCTGTGACCAAGGCTGTCACACAGAAGATGCCAAAACATAAATGTATGTGCACGATTTGACCCCCTCGCACCATTAAGCGAGCCACACTCCCTGCGTAAGCGTAAAAGCAGCGGCCGGTCAGAGGACATGCGGGGGGGAAACACTCACAATCTACTAAAGTATCTCCGATGGTTTATTTATTAGCGATACTGAGATTCTCGGCGCCCAGCTGGTAAATGCAACGGGGCCTGTAATACAAGTGATGCTGAAGCAGATGAAAATAATGATGATCATGACGGACGACAGGAGTTGCTGGCCTCCCCCAGCTCTAATAAATAATATATTATTACTGCAATTCCTACGACTGTCTTCCTTTCTGTTGCACGGGCCTGGGACTGCTAATGCCCCCCAGCACGCTATGTCTTTCTAGAGTAGGTAGAGGGACCTGTTACCACATGCCTCACCGCGGGCGAAACAAACCCTGGGAGGCTTCCAGTCTGCCCTACCACTACTGCCATGCTAAGTGCCCGTGCAATTCAACAACTCACCCTGAATGTTCCGACAAACACAAGAGCCAAAAGGGTATTATTGACCAGGATAGCTTTTGCGGAGTTGTGACACCTTTTGATGTCGCCGAATAGACTTTGGTACACTGTCAAGCCGATGGACACCTAGGTACTAGCATTTGTGAGCAAGGTGACAGATTTTTTTGAAAAAGGCAAATATAAGAGCAACTTGCGTGTGAGTAGTGGGGGGTTCATTCTCACGAGCTACCTCTTGTGCAGTGTCTGGTTGACCTGAGACTGGGTCAATTTCGCTTCCCAGCATGCGAGTAATAGATCTTTGATGTAGAAAGAAGCGTTGGGTAAGTGCTCCAATACTTGGGGATGAAGCCGTGTCCACTAGAGCATTTGGATATCCATCAATCTATATCGTCATCTCTGCCAGTGCCAATTCATCATCTCCCCAGCCATTCCCAACGAATTGTTTTCGGAACACTGAAATGTACCCTACTGCTGCTGCAGTGCTCTGGCCATGCAGGACGCACAAGTAGAGCAGTGATGTAAGGCGGATAAGGACACCAGACGATAGTGGACAAACCAAACCGTAGGACCCGAAGACAGTCCTAAACTACAACACCACGCTTCTCCTATACCTCATGCCATAGCGAAGTCGAAGAATAAACCTTCAAAGTTGCCAAGATATCGAGCTAATCACAGTTCCTTCCGGCCGAAAAATTATCGTATCCTGACGTCTGGCTCAGAGCACCCGTGGCTCCGATCTCGTGGTTTGTCTGACTTAAGTTGTGTGCCCCACACCCAGTCGTTAATAAAATCAGTTGATGCACCAAGGGCAGTGTGGGGGTGCAAAGAAAACAAACAATCTACTGTTTGTTTTGTAGAATGCTTAAGTAATATAGAATCACAGCAGGATACTTAAGTTTGCAATAACTGAACATACTTACAAGCCACCAGGATCCATCAAGTCTTGCCACCCACACATATCCTAAATGCCCCTCTTTAGTTGTTCCAAAAACGCTCGGAGCCAGTGTACCTGTAGGGCCAGGAGAGGTTTTCATGCCTAGGCAGACTCCAGAAGACTGGAGCCAGGTACGGTCTGCCTCTGAAAGGGTAGTTGGGTTTGGTAGCCACGAAGGATCCCTTTCAGAGGAAGGTCATAGGGCAGATGTTTAGGAGGGTTGGGGTGTTTGGGATGAAGGGAAAAAGTGAAGTCTTTTATGACCACCTCTCGCCAGTCGCCTTCCTATCACTATCGCTACCGCAAGGCTGGGAGCGACTCATGTGAGGCGGATAAGTAGCTCAGAGACAAGCAAATATATCAGAAAAAATTTGCTGCTTGTTTGCTGAGTGCTGGATTATCAGAGATAAGTCGACTTCGGGAATCTGGTGGGGAGACCCCTTTGGTCTGCAGTGCAATGATAGTCTGGTATGACGTCCAGGGCTGAAGTGTAAACAAGGTGCCCATGACTTTTAATTCCACCAGATCAGCGTCGGGAACCAGAAATGCTTTGCGGACCGCAAGGAGGTCAGAGCAGGTACTAATGATGTCCACCCAAGAGATAAGAGCACAACAGTATCTTCGAATCTTTTTATCGTGAGTCATTGATCCGAGTCTCATGTATGCACTTAAGTATTGTTCTGATGATGAGGGCAGAGATTTATTGATATACTAATGTGTGGGCGCTGGGGTCCCAACTCCCGAACACGGGTACCATCAATGGATGAATTTCTACGCTGAGATTTCTATCTAATCCCATGCAGTACTATTGAAGGCGAGAGCATGAGCACTTTATCAGAAATAGAGTCTTATATTCCATGCATGTGCTTAGCCCCAAGCATCCAGGCCGATGCCTTACTCAACACTTTAGTATGAAGGAGCCCAAAGTTAACACTCCTTCGAAGACATGCTTTTACTGGCCTCAAGTGTATCCCTACCCGTCACACCACCACCGGTACCATCACCGGTACCACCACCAATGCCACCGTCAACAAACCCATGCAAACGAACATTCCCTTGAACGCCTTGACAAAAAATTAGAGGAGCCCAGCTGGTAACGATGAGAAGGCCAAGGTAAAAGAAAAAAAGCCAAAATGGTAAAAACAATTCGCCGGATCCAAGAACAGAAAAGCTTGAAAACACCAAGGTCCTTAGCACTCCATATTTAAAATAGCCACTCGATACCCACGCTATAATGCTCTCATCAACCATGTGCTCTTACCCGGGCCTAATAGCCCAATCAACTGTGCTGATGGAATTATGTCTATAGAAAGCCATGCAACCCTCAAACCTGAGAAACGAACTTGGGACTATGAAGTGGGGAAGGGAAGATCCTGGAGTTGTCATCCACGGCCTCCTGGTACCTGACATCAGGAGGGTAATAGCCATCATATGCTTCGCTCTTTACAGATCCATTCCCATTCAATTCTGCCCCAATCGGGAGGGCGTCGACCCATGGAGTCATAAAAAGTTGATTGGCTATCGGGGAATCTGCAAATGGCGATATCTCAGGAATAGGCGCTGGTAAAGATGTTGTAGAGGCGCTCGTGCTTATGTTATAGAACTCCGAAAGCGCCCGATTATAACCCACGTCAGTGGAATAGTTTGGGTATGCCGTGGGTAAAAGGCCATTATCGACAGAGCTCATGCGTGATGGCCATATTGAATCCTCGTGGGAATCTGAAGGTGTTGCGGAGTGTAAAGATGTCATGCTTCCTAAATTAACATGGTGGGAATATATCGAGTATGGATTTGGTGACATTGGTGATGCTAGGCGATAGAAAGCAGATTCTAATCCCCGTTGATCAGGCTGGCTTGCTGATAGTTCAGAGAAAGCATTCATCCTAAGCCCGGGCACCCGTGGGAAATTGGGACTATCCATGCCTGGGCTCGTGAGATAGTCATGCTCCTTCTTTAAGCTCGGGATAATATGCGCTAAACTAGGCCTGCGAGAAGCTACTGGATGTGATATGGATAGCCTTCCACTAGCTGCACTTGAAATACTGTTGGGTCGTATACTATCCTCGAGTATTCCATGATGATAATCGTATGTTGGAGTAACAGGAACAGAGGCGGCATAGTTAGCTGGGATTTTAGGCTGAGGCAACTTTCCCAAAGCAATCCCTGGTGATGGAGATGATGTAGACGAACTCGCCTCATTTGTAGAAATGTCAGGCTTTGAAAGTGATCTTGGACGCCTATCAGTCGTTTCAACTGGGTAGAAGTTACATTCTTTCTTCAAACGAATGCAGTTTATACAGCGGCCCTGATTATCGTCTTTTTGTAGCAAACACCTAATTTTTCGTCGACGGCAGTGACCTGTTATTATTAGCACAACCTAACAGATACTGAACAGTAAATCCCGACTGCAAATTGAGAGAATTGAACATACCACAGGCTACTGAAGTGCGGTGGTACCCAAGCTTGTTCCTCCGCTTTTCCGCCAGCAATTGAGGTCCTGTGGGGTTGGTGGACATTGCTGCAACTTGCTGAACATTTGGTGTAGATGCCGAACGCTTTACAGTTCTAGCATCCATATTCATTCGAGCCTTCGACACCCGATTCCAGATGTCTTTCTCCGCAAATGATAGAAGAATTGGCGTCACAGTGGTATTGGATGGCCCCAGGCGATGCTTTCCCTTAAGCTTGACAGGATGTCGAATGACAGACTCCGGTGACGGATAGGTGGTAGCGTAGGCTTCCGAGGGAGTGAGAACTGTTGATGTCGAATGACAGTTCTGACTTAAATTGGACCCTAAAACCTCGGGTTCGTTGGTTCTCTCACCAGGGGATAGTGTACTTGTCTGATATCGGTCAATGAACAATTCAGTCTTATTCTCAAGAAAGGAATTAGGGAAGAATAAATCACAGCAGGGTGGGCCTCTGCACAAGGAGAACGCGTACATCATCCACTTCATGCATCCTGCCTCAGGAAATTTAGACCTTAGTGCAGAGAACAATGTTGTACCAGTATTAACGACAGACTTAGTACAGGAAGTGCATAGGCAGGATTGAATTGTAAAGTGGGGAATCAAGAGCAGGGGTGCCCAGAA
>Ga0307514_10003154_pt1 | contig 16185 bp, 18 predicted proteins | sample 16_EM_MG_FD_203088 | JGI IMG/M metagenome (GOLD analysis project Ga0307514, IMG submission 203088) | Populus trichocarpa ectomycorrhiza microbial communities from riparian zone in the Pacific Northwest, United States - 16_EM | ecosystem: Host-associated > Plants > Roots > Unclassified | place...
CATGTCCCAAAAGAGGCTGATGAATAGGAACATTGAGGTCGAAAAACATGTTCGCGAAGTCGTGACATCGTGTGTCACACACTGCCTGTTCGATCGATCATCGATGCTCGAGCCTTTCGAATGAGAAGTATGAGCCAGCTGGGACTTGTTTCACAAGTTTTGTCTGTGATTTGAGGGTACGAAAAAAATAAAGTTTCAAAAATTCACATCTAAACACCAGACTGTGGCAGTTTCAGAAAATCGTTTGCACATGGGATTTGTGCGGCAATAAGTAATCCAATTGTTGACAGACCGAATGGTCGGAATGGTACTTCGGAAATTGGAACCACGTTTCTCTTGCAACAGTATGAAGAGTGTGATGATTTGGATGATACATATGGCTCGTTCAATTTTCTCAAGATACAGCAGAGGACCACAGACGCCTTCGAGCTCATACCCCTTCTGTTGCAGTGGAGACAATGATATCATGTGGGGGCACAGAGAGGGACAATCACTGGAAACATACTAATCATTGCCCTGAAGTCACTCTGACAGTCTGAGGCTTATTCGGATGTGTGGTGGCACCAAGCTTCATTGTGGGACGGTGGGTTTTCTGTCGTACCTTTCCAGTGGCAAAAATTCAATATAATGTATATTACTCGTACGGTATGATATAAAGAAGGTGACCTTACTTATCGTCAAAACTAATCGGTCAAATACGAGATAATTTTGAAACCACATGAATGCGACTTTCATCCATGGGATTACCTTCTTACCGAAGCGGCGTGCTAATGTACGATTGGCCTCAACTACCGTGTCGCTCGTGGATAATGATGTTTCCAAGCTCGCATACGATCTATCGTGCAATTTTGAGGTCCTAGATCTATTATTCAGCAATTTTTCTAAAAAACGCAACCCGATAATCTCCTTACAATACATGGTGCAAATCTGCTGTGGCTCCGAATCCATGGCCCAAACTTCCAGAACAGGAAGGGGCAAGGTACAAATAGAAATGCAAGAACGCCAATCAAAGTGCAAGCAAAGTTCACCCCCAGCTATAACAGCGTTGTTGAGTACTTACATATGGGAAGGAGAATCAATGATACCACGTACTCGGGTGAACATTGGGACCGTGAAAAGAGGGACAGCGGCAGCAACTGCAGAACGAACGAAGGTATTCGCAGCAAAGGCAGAAGCACTATACATCAGATACGTATCCACAATATAACCCTGCGGGTTAAAAGTAGTTAGATGGGAACCCCCCACAGCGATACTACACGAAACTTACCAAGAAGGACGTGAAAATCAAATTGATGCCCATTCCGATGAAGATCGTGCTCATGGCCGGGATGTACCACGGAATAGTGGGATAGTGACCCGTCCAACCCAACCAGAAAATACCGATTACGAGGATAGGGCCGCCTATCATTGCGCCATACAGGCGCTCTTCAGGAGGAGGAAAGCCATTCCACTTTAAGATCAAGCCTTGGTAATGCGTTGTAGCTCTCCAATTGATGATTGATCCAATGATGGTACCTATGCCGATCCCAACGAACACCAAACCGTTCTGGGCAATTGTAAACCCCCGTTTTTCAATGAAGATAATTGGTAGCGTCTGAAGCACTAAAGGGAGGGGGTGTGAGTACGTCGGATTTTCTGGATTGAGATATTACCCACAAACATAGATAAGTCCATAAACAACGGAGGTGTAGAGGGTGGTCAACAAAAGAATCGGTTCCAACGCAAGCATCTTGAAAGGCCGAAGAATCGTACGACTGATAACAGCTTTGAGTGACCAATCCTCCTTCTCAAGCCGCGCATACAAATTCCTATTTTTGACTGGATCTGATGTTCTCAGTCTCCGTGCCTTCTCCATGAGAATGACGGGTGCATAAGTTTCAGGGATCGTGGGCATGACAATCAGGGTACAGATCCCGGCGAATATCGTCATGACCCAGAAAATCCATCTCCAGGAAGCGCCACTGTCGAGAATGAAACAAGACACAATGGGACCAAGCATGGGACCAATAAAAACACTGGTTGTGAAGAGACTCATTGCAAGTCCACGATCTGCAGCCGGCCAGATATCTGCAATGAGACCTGAAAATTTCTCAGCCAAGGGAACGACTCGCGAAATCAAGATAAAATAAAATTTATACCTCCGAAATTTGTAGGGGGCGCAACGGCAAAAAATCCAGAAAAAAAACGAGTGACAAGTAGAGTTTCGATATTCTGAGCGAAGACTTGGCCTAAGTGAAATAAAGTATACGCGGTCATTGAAATAATGAAGATGGGTCTTCGGCCGACTTGTTCACTTCCTGAACCCCAGAAAATTGGCTGAAATTTTGAGACATTAAGAAGTTGACCATTAAAATGACAATACTCACTCCAACCACATATCCGAGCAGGAAAGTTGTTGTGATTAAATACGAAACCTCTTTTGGCACTTGAAAATTTTGCTCAATTTGAGTCGAGGCCACAGCCGGTGCAGAGGATGCAAATGTCCTATTGAGATCGTCAACCGACACGAAAAAAGAATACGACGAGCTTCGCCAAAAACGCACACATTCACCGTCATCAAAAGGCAGATGAAGGTGGTAAACCACTTGTACTTCAAACTCCAATTTTGAGGGTTTTCCTGGTCTCCGGGACCGTCCCAATCCACCAAATCGGAATCTTTCAAGTCTGACGGAGTTGTTATGACTTCGGTCTTCAAAGGAGGGCCATAAATGTCATCATTTCCACCGTATCTCTCGAATTCCTCCTCTGCACGCGAGGCATAGTAAGTGAATGAAGACCGGGACGAATAGACTTCTGATAATGCATCCAGTGCAGATTCAGAATCCCAGTGGCTCGTTGCGTAACATGCTTGAGACATGGTAGATATTCTTTGTCTCCAAAGGGCAAAAGCGGACTATCACTATGTGATCCTAGTCGGCTTTTTTATCCTGCTTTAAATATAACAGCTCGCGGTAACAGCCATTGACAGCAACACTGCGTCCATTATACAACATCACAGTTTGTCAGCCTTGGCAAGCGAATATGTCGTCAACCCGGCTATCCTTGCCGGTCATTTTACAGTTTGATATTGTGCGTCTGATGAATCTTGTGGAGTGTGGACACCGACTTGCGAAGGAGAACTAAGAATCAGTTCTGCTTAGAAGCTGAAACACAGAAACTTGAAGGTTGTGTTGAAAGGTAAGCTTGCCTTTTACGACTGCCCCATACAAGCCTTGCAAAAGTGCAGAATGATTCCTTCCATAAATGGTAGGATCCAAGGACACAACTGCGCAGTTGATCTGTTTTTGGCTGTTATTCGACTAATTTGGTAGTGATGGTGAAAATCTATTTTTGAGCAGCTGGTGTTGATTGCAGCGCTCGCACAAAGTTACTAAACTGCCATTTAAAATTCTAGAATTGAGTAGCTGGATTCTGCATTTACCTTGCGTCGGACGTTCATCCCTATTTTCTTTAAAATTTCTCATACTACCTTATATTTTCTCATTTACACAGATATGAGATCTGATAGAAGCTTGGTTAATAGTCGTACATCAAAGTATCTTGGTTTATAGACAAATATACTGCCGTTGCTTTGTCGAGTAACTAGATTTCCTGTCATCAGCAACTTCCACATGGTGAATATAAGAAGAATCACGTATTGATATTGGCGAATATCCTGTCCACGCAGCTAATGCCGCTGAGAACGACGTCATAACACCAGTGGAGGCACGAACGATTATCGATTATAGGTCGTCTCAACTGTCAATGTCATTGTCACTTTTAAGTACTTTGTCATCATAATGCCAACTTCCTGCATATTGGACACCGCAAAACCAGCCAAAAAAGTTCCCCGAACAGTTCATTCTTGTGGGGAACATTTGCAAAACAAGCGCAGAAGTTCAATGGCGGTAGAATCTTCTATGCCAGTTAGCATTGAATCGGAAAAAAAAAATGTGCGAAAAAAGCATTCTATAAAGAGCGCGCTTTTTTGACCATCACTTTTTCCGATATTTCCCATCCAACCTTCCAGACTCTGTGGCAACCTCGTCCAATTTCTTTCTTTGCATTTGTTTCGCCCTTTCGTTAATATCGCCCACTTCTTGTGTAGTTGGAAAACCAATGTCCCAATATCCAGGCGGTGTCTTTGCCCTTTCCCATGTATGTCTGTGCCTCGAAATCGTCTGCCGATGCGCGTTGATCTCCGTTTCGCGAAGAGCTGAGTCAGAAGTGTTTTGATCAGAATGCCGCCGGCAAGACTTAGACGGTGTCGTTGACGGAGATCGCCATGGGGGGGGCTGCAAACGGTTCGGAAGTGGACCGACGTTCTCATAGTACTGGTCTGAGGTCAGTAACAACAGTTGGCATGGTACAAATGATCGGACCTGTCGACAACAATCACAGTCACCAGCATGCATCCTTCGTCTGTCCTCCTTCGATCTTATAACCTCGTCATATTGATAACTTCTACCGTTATTTTTGGTGGGATCGATCGTGTATAATGCGTTGATAGTTTTCTCGGAGTCCCTTACGCCGAGAAATAAAAGAATGTCGAAGGTGACAGAAGATAACTCACTGATTTTGGCCACCATACCGACCTCGGCCCTTGAATACTGAGTAGTCGTGTAGTTGCTTAGGGATAGCAGGTGTTTTTCCAATCGCGTGTTCCTTTTGAGCCTTCGAAGTGCTGGCAGGGGTAGACGCCTTCTTTTTATAAGGGGGAATACTGGATTCCGAAGGCATATCTTCGCTCAGCCTCCGAACCTTAGAAGGCCTCTTGTCGGATTGGGACTCAGTCCCAGAATATCTGAGCCGCATTATCGCCCCATGTGCCGATGATGGAGGTGTGAAAACACATTCTGTTCCTTTTCATTAACGTTAGGTCGAAACACACCACAGCTAACTCACGAGATGGCACAGTTTCAGGACGAGTGATCGTTGGTGGAGGTGCTGGCACTTTGAAAATAGATGCTTTCCCAGATTGAGGATTGGTTGATGGCATAAAAACAGCTAGTAGACATGAGCAAAATTGTTGTGAACACCGAGAAGACCATACCTTGTGAATCGTCTTCCGTATCTGAACTCGGTATATGCGGATAAGCCCGTTTGACCGGCTTATTTCGGAGAGGACTAAGCGCCGACTCAGGTTCCTGCTTAATGGCAGTTGTGTTTGAAATAGGGTGGAAATCAAGAGGAGCGCGGTTTGTCGCATTGTGTGACGTCGTAGTAAAAAAGACCGACGGAGACGAAAAGGGCGGGTCAAGATTTGTTACTACCTTTAATGGAGTATCTCTTTGCTGTGCAGGAGGCTCGTGGGCCGCTGGCTCCTCAGCGAGGATGTTGGCTTTCCTTGGTGATGGAAGACAAGCTCCGTCATTTTCCTTGTCCCCGTCCCATTGTTCCGTGTGGCCTATGGGTGGAGGAGTTGACGAAGCTGCCAAGAGTTAAAGACATAACATTTAACATAACGAGAGTGGAGGAAATAAAGGTCAGACCTGCAACACCCTCTAGTTCTCCTTCAAATCGTGCGAGGTAAGGCCCTATTTCAATCATCTTCTGTCGCTTGCGCATAACGCTTGCCAGATCACGTCGTTTTCTCTCCTCCTTTAAAATTCCCGCTTCAGTACGGCGTTTGCGATGTTCGTCATCTTCGGCGAACAGCCATTTGTTGAATTCTCGCCACTTTTTGAAGTCAGCCTTGTAACGCTCGGCGGCGCGTTCCTTATTAGCCCTTAACGCGTCGTATCGTTCGTTTATGCCTTTCAGCACCTCTTTATGACGAATCTCGGAATTACTGGGTTATGCTTGTGAGATATTTTCAATGGACGGGTAAGGTGCACTTACCTGAGTTCCGCCTTGACTTTCTCCAGCTCTGCTTGCACGTTTCTACTGTTTTCCGTTTTTGCTAATTTTGCTTGTAAGACAGCTACCTCCTTCTTTTCGCATCTCAGCTCCGCTTCCAGAATCTTGAACCTAGCCATGCAATCCTTGAACGACACTTCATGTTCAACCGAATCGATGAAAATTTGAGCTTCATACACGTCTTCAAAGCCAAGAGAGCGCGCGAGCCTTCTCCCGCGATTAACAGCGTCAAAGAGTTCCTTTGCTGTTTCCTCGGAAGAGTGTTTGATTTTCTGAAGCCTTCGCTCTAGTTCCCCTTTCTCCTTTTCATACTTCTCGATGATTTTCTTGTCCCTTTCGCGTAAAAGAGGGCCGGTAAAAGTGACATTATTGTCGGTGGGCATACAGTGAGAACCCAGTCTACCCGGTTGTGAATCCTTACGAGAAGACTTCAAGAAGGAAATTCAAATTGAATTCGATGTATCTTTGCACGTGATGTGCGTGGCGTGGCGCGTTGATTCTGTTTGATGTCGAACATGTCGTCGTCGAGCGAAATGCACACCGCGACATTCAACGGCGCTCCAAAGATGTCCAAGTTATCACCTTCTCATTCCTTCTCCACTCCAATTAGGGCTATATCATCGAAAATATCGGTCGGGCCAACCTCCTCCGGACCTCCATCGTCCGACTCTTATGAACGTCTTGTAAAAGCCGTGTTCCGGCATCGACTTGAATTTTCCCTTTTTTTATCGGCTGCATACACCTATGTTCTTGTTAATGCCTGGACTCTATGGCAGGCGGGAGGATTTGCCAAGATGGGCTTATGGGGGGCAGTTTGGCTTCCAGTCAACCTTTGGACCATTTGCATAACGCTTTTGGTATGGCTTACTTTGCCTGTTCCTGTAGTTGTGTTACGCAAGGCGTTTTTGACACGTAGGCATTTTTATAAGTGTTAAAGGCCAATGTTTTCATTACATTTCCCAACTAGCTCAACGTTTGTCGGCATCGACGCCTTTGAGTATGGTGAAAACAGCTCTTTCTCAACGAAGCGTGAGGTTGGCAATGTGCATACACTATGTCTCTGCTATTTGTGCCCTCGCACTTTATGTCTTGAATGGCTATCTGCATTCCTTCGACGATCCCAAACTAAAAGTATTTGTGAAGTCACGGTATGTCGGTCCAAATCACGTCTCAGAATTATCCTCACTAACTTTGCTACAGAAAACATCCCTATTATTTGAATGGCCGGCTCCTATTTATGATCATTACCCAAATATTTACTGCACTGGCATTCGTGCTCCGAGGGGCGTTGGCCGATCGTTTCGTTTACCGTTGGTTGATGGCGACGAATAATCCAACAAATTGGGTTTTTATGGTCATTATGTCATTCCTTGTTTCCATTGTTAATGCCACCCTGGCTTTGGTTGGAGGAATGTGTTTTTTTGGCCTTACCCGGGTGTTACTCCCTTTCTTCTATAGCATTCCGCTTCTTTCCATAATTTTCCGTCCTCTCACAGCCCATTTTCTCAAGGGCTCCTGGACGTTGGCATTGCCCTTCCATCATGTCAACTTGATAGCTCAATCATTTATTCTTTCCTTTGGCACTGTTCTGGTTTGGGAATTGACGGATAATCTATTTGATCGGGTTATCATAGAAGTAAGTTCAAATCCCCTACTTCGTGGCATAGTGTTCACCTTCTAAAGAGAGCGAATTTGTCGACCATTACTGCAGATCCAAACACGACGCTCGTCTCGGGCATCACTTCCAGCAATCAAATATTCAAGTTCTTCGCATACTCAGAACTTCGTCGTCTGGCTATGGAAGAGACTTCGCCGGCTAGTATTCGTCGGACAGCCCTTTTCGGTGATCAGAAGACAATACCGAATCTCTGGACTTGTCTAAGCCGAGAAAGCCTGGTTCTTCTCGGGCAGCATTATCAACTTCTCCTTCGTCGGGGAAAGCCGCTCATTGTCCCAACTGCACCTATACCAGTCAAGGAGGAATTCACTATTGGTCGAGATATAGCTACACCGACCAAGTTGCTTCGAAGGCCCATCTACAAGAACGTAGTGGAATCCCCTGGACAAGCAGCCTTGGATGCGCTTGCGTCTGACGGACCGATCGCTCAAGCTCTTGACGCAGGTGCCGATGCCACTCACATACCAGAATTGTTTAGAAGTGTGGAAACCAAGGTCTTAGTTTCTCCTGTCGCAGAGGAAACCAAGAAGAACGTGGAACACGTCAAAGGGCTTGGAAGCAGGATGAAAGACTTGGCAGTCTCCACTTTGACATTCTACACGTCGCGGTGTATTCCTGAGTCAGTAGGGGATCAAGTAGGACAAATATTGGAGTGGTGGAAACGAGAGAGGATGAGTAAGACGGTGGAAGCATCATTGCCATTTCGCGAGTTGGATGTTGTCGTTATTGACGGTACGTTTTCTCCAGCATTTGATTTCTTAATTTCTCATTTGTTTGTTTTGGTGCAGTTCTGTCGTATCTAACCTGCGCTTCGTTGACTGAGGACCGTTATGGCGTTGTCCAACGGGACATACCAAAAATTTTGGAAGCGATGGTGCTGCTTCTGTCAGCCATAGAAGAATACCAATCCGAAATTAACTCTAAATATAAGCCTGCATCATCGACAATGTCCGTGAAGGAACAAGCTGCCTCAAACACTCTCGCTCTTGAAGTGGCGAGATCTAACGAAATTCTGTCGTATATGGTTGATAGTGAGTATTTTTCATTTGTCTCATCGTCCTACCTTAAATGATTTTTCACAGGCTTAAAGGAAGGAATTGCACGAATAGCACGTACATTTGGGGACAAATTACTCGCTTTCAAGTTCCCCCCACCGGTAGCCCAGAAACTCCAATTGTTCTTGGAGTTTGCGTAACGATGCGATATTACATTATTTGTCTTTTTCGAATAAATTATTCAAAACCCTGGATCAGCCCTAAATTCAGGAAATAAATTATAACAGATTATGTATATTTAATGTTCCTCTTGTTCTATTCGCCCGAAGTTCTCTACCAGACGCTGCCAGTCCTTTTCTGAGTATGCTTCCCAATAGTCCAACCACCACCTCTTCTCCCGTTGTAAGACTATGCTCGGACCACCAAGTGTAGCCATGTAGGTCTCCAATGTTCGAACTAGTGATAATCCCTTTGTTATGTCTGGACAAAATGTCCTCAACCAGACCAAGTCAACAGAGGGAGGAAAAACTGTCATCATGCCTTCAGCACATAATTTGACACGGTCGCACCGCTCAATCTCTCGCCCTCCGGCTATCCATTCTTCAAATCCTTCAAACACTCCGCATGCAAGTTTGAGATTATCAACGTTCACATTCATACCAGGTGCGCGGCCTTCCGAGCTGTCTAGGAGAGAAGGCGATAATATTTGGTGTAGTAATGCCCAAGCCACGACGAAGTCCAGGGTACGCAGTTGACTTCGCCACTTTCGCTTCATAAGGCCCTTCATACATAGGAGGATTTGAATCCTGATCTCGGGATTTGATAAGGAGAAGGGCGAAGCAGATCCAGAGGAGGTCATTTTTCCTGTCAATTCTTGGAGGATCTCTGTAAGCCAATCGAGGAAAGGCTGAGGAACCTCCTGTGAGTTCAATATTCGGAGGAGTGATTCGAGGTAGGACGCCTTGACTTCACGGTGTTTGTCTTGATGAAGGTGCAAATAATAAGCTGAAAGGATGTCCCGCTTCTGAGGCTCTGTAGGGGAGAATCGATCATCTAACATCACTCGTAAAGTGGTGTTATCAATGAGACCATCGAGATAGAAGCCAGATATTGTATGTGCCGCAGCTGAAAGCTCCAAATCGTTGATACAGTGGTAGATGGGGTAGACAGCTTCTACACTTTGTGTAAACGTGTCATTGATCCACTGCAATCCGTGGACGATGTCTTCAGAATCCCTCAACTTCTTCGCCGTACCTCTGACCACCTCCTCAGCATCGCGTAGTTGTCTCCACCGCATGTCAAACGTTATCCAATCGTGATCTGCCGTCGACTTGACAAGCCGATAGAAACGGTGAGATTCACTCGCCCAATGAAGACTTAGAGAGTCGAGAAGCCAAAAGAGCGTATGGCCAAATTTGTAGGCAAGCCATGACTGGGGGGATTTGTAAGGGCATTGATAAACGCGGAGGTGTTTGTCTTTAACAAGAGCGTGCTGAATTGCGGGAAGAGCTGTTGTGACACCAAGGAATATGATGACTATGCCAACGGTAGCGGAGACACAAGCTGCCACAATTTTATTTCTGGCCCAAAGTAGATCCAGCAACCCGACAAAGAAGAGAAGTAAAGCACCTTGGAGCATGACGGGCAGAGCCGCTAGGATCTGTGGAACGCGCCAAGCCAAGAGACCTTCATAACGCATTTGCCGAAGGGCAATGGCTTCTTTGTGAGGAAGCGCTGCATCTCGTCTATATTCTCGTAGCCACTGGAGGCACATAATTCCAATAAGCACGGTTGAAAGGGAGAGTGTAAGACTCAAGAACCATGCAGCGCTGATTCGAACCTCGGAAGCGCTGACGGCGAACGGAGGTACTATGAGATCGAGTGGTACGGTTGAATTGGTGACTTGAGATGCGATGAAGGCCAAAAGACGAACCGACATGTCGTCGTTGGCCTCGTGGAGCCATTTATATGCTTCCACTGTAAATGCAGTGACGGTCGCGCTAAACAAACCCGCCTATTCTTTCTGCACTCAACGAGCAATAATGTGAAACAGTAAGACAGTACACACGAATATGAGTAACTTATCAACCTCCTCTTTCCATGCGTCGCACATCTCATCGTCGTACTTCTCCGTTAGCTTGTTACAGTTGGCCCATGCATCGCCATTTTTTGGGGTGCCATATCGATAAGGATCCGCACAATTCCATGGTACTTCGCCAAACTGGTAGGGAAAAAGTTGAGAGAAAGTACAGTCAAAGTAATAAAACAAGCACTTGTTCGTGAAACTCTGGCTGTGATCCAGGAATAGGGGACGGTCCCTTTATATTAGGAACTCCACTTCGTCGAGGCACCTATTTACAGCAAGTCAACGGGTAGTCATCTTTGTAAATGATTACTCGTACAGGATTGTAGGCATTGTCAGACGCCTGGTTGAAGCTAAATCGTACAAATGATTCATTCAAATTCCGTCCTGCATCCCGTTCGTGAGTACTCTCAATCTCTACCCGAGTCTCCTGACTGTCAAATCGTATGGGTGATTTCTCTCTGTCCAACGGCTCGGACATGACCTGTGCTGTGAAATTCTGAAGAGGTAAGAATCTGCCGCAAAGGACTGCTTTGGCATTGGGTTGCTAACAAAACAACTACGTTCGTGCAAATATTTGATTCCTAATTCTCTTTTCTCTGCTAGGGGTTCTGCCACTTCCTAGAGTGCTTGGGGCGTAATCACAGTGTTCACGATGTTCACAACTCAATTTCGGTCGTTGCTAGACTTGCGTCACGTCGTTCGCACAACTCAGATTGCGATCCTCTCGATACGAGAGGATCATGATCGAATATTACACTGGTTGGCGGAAACCTAAAGAGGAGTTCGATCATCGGTTCCCGGAAACTTAGGGTTTTGTCTCAAACACTCAGCTGCAATGAAACTTTCAGTCGAAATACTGGACCACATTTTCAGCTTTGTGGAATCGCGGCGGGCTCTCATGGCTTGCTCAGCGGATCCAGTGCTGGGCCCAATTGTCGAGAGGCATCGCTATCACAACACCACTCTACACTTTGGCGACGGATGGAGCGATTGCGACTTGATACCAGATTGGCTCTCCCAGCTCGTCTCTGAGAACCCTCGCATCCTCAACTATGTTCGAGTTCTGGATATTCAAGTTCAATTCGATCGCACTAGGAAACAAGAACAGGTCATTAAAAAGCAGTTGGACGACTTTGCTAACACTCTGCTCATGTTTCCTTTATTGGAGTGCATAATGCTCACCACGCCTAAAAACCGGATATGGCATTGGCCTGATGTCTTTCGAGCTGCATTGAAAGACCGCCTCAATCTTCCTACCGTCAAGGACGTCCAATTTGAAGGAAACCAGGAATTCCCGTTTTCCTTGATAGGCAATTGCAAAAACATCGAGAATCTAATACTTATGGGTTCATTTGAGGACGCCGAGGAAGTGGATTCGACTCCCCTTCAGTTGAAGTCGCTGGCACTGTCTCATCATTCATCCCCGGAATTGGTCAATCTCCACATCAAACAACTTCAGTCGTTGAAATGTGCGGAGTCAGCTGTGGACGACCTTTCAGAGTTGCTTGAGGTATGCTTTGAGACCTTGAATAAGTTGGACATTGACCTCACGTATTCTTCGTGTGAGGCCCATGTTTCTTTTGATAGTCGACGTTGCTACAACTGAAATTTTAGATTCTACCACCTACACATTTCCAACTGGCAAAGTCAACAACCACCCTTTCATGGAATTATCACCCATTCCACCCAACCTCCAACAACTTATTATCCGTGCGTCGGTCTGTATGGAGAGCGAACTTGATGAAGATTCTTGCTGGACACCGAAACGTTGCGAGTCATATCTCCAGGCGTCCGCCGAGATCATCAGTTTATTCGTTTCCCCACCTCAACATCTCGTCCTCGATATCAATATCCATCTTTTTAGCATCTCCTCCAATCTCGCTAATGTTGACTTTTCTCCCCTTGCGGCTTTGGGACCCGCTGCTATGTCGATCCCACGCATCGATCTGTATGTCCACACCGGTATTTTATCTGCTAGCGCCACCCTCGCTCAAATAATGTCTGCGCTGGCGGATTATGAAGACATAATTAGGTCGGTTGAAAAGGGCATACTTATCATTCACTCGGAGAAGAGTGCTCCAGATTATTATGTGGAGGACTACTTGGGTATCACAAGCCACCTGACCTCACCAGATTTTTAAAAATCACAAATTGTATTTTACACGTGTACATGTAGGACTTTATCAAATCTTGAAGTTATGAGTATCCCAATCCTGGTAGCTGCAGTTTCAAAATGTTTCTTCTTTTACCAGCATGTAAGAACAATTTCCGCCAGCCAAATAACAACTCTACCTGGCGATGGATATAAATTTCAACACCCAAAGTCGCACAGAAATAGGAATATTAATGCGAGTTCCAACTAAAAAACAACAAACGAGAGAGTTGTAGGACTGAAATGCCTTTCTAGAATTCATGTTCTGGTAAAAAAAAAATTACATGTGAATAGGTTTTCCATAAGCAGCCATTGCAGCTTCTTTGAAGGCCTCGCTGAGTGTGGGCTAGAGAAAGTAGAATAACAATTCAAAACCGAAATTCCACGCTTTAAAAACGAAAACAAGAATCTTACATGAGCATGGGTAGTCCTCGCCACATCCTCTGCGCTGGCGCCATACTCAATGGCAAGTACACCCTCAGCAATCATCTCTCCCGCATTCGGGCCCATAATATGTACACCCAAAATCTTATCCGTTTCCGCCTCCGTCAAAAACTTCACAAAACCCTCCGTGTCAAGGTTCGTCTTCGCTCGTGAGTTGGCCGAAAACATAAACTTGCCAATCTTGTACTTCACACCCTCCTTCTTGAGGTCTTGTTCCGTCTTGCCGACCCAAGCCACTTCGGGGTGCGTGTACACAACAGAGGGAATAGCGTTGTAGTTGACGTGTCCGTGACCGGTTTTGATGTACTCCACGGCGGCAATGCCTTCTTCCTCTGCCTTGTGCGCGAGCATTGGACCGAAGGTGACGTCGCCGATGCACCTAATGTTCTTTTGGGAGGTGTTAAATTGATGATCGATGACAATACGCCCCTTGTTGTCGACCTCGATGCCAGCAGCTTCAAGGTTAAGGCCTTCCGTGTAAGGCCGTCTACCAACGGCAACGAGGACCACATCAGCTCCCAACTACAGAAGTCAGTTTTTTTTTTCTAAGAAAAAAAAAAGGAGGGCCAAACGAAGGACACAAGCTCACAGTTTCTGTTTTACCACCTTTAGCAGGCTCTGCCTCAAGGTAAACTTTCCCGTCCTTCTTCTCAGCCGAAATAACCTTCGTGTTCAACTTGAATTTCAGTCCTTGCTTTGTTAAACTTTTCTGAAACTGTTTAGAAATCTCATCGTCGATACCAGCACCTCCAATCGATCCTAAAAACTCCACAACCGTCACCTCCGAACCAAGACGACTCCAAACACTTCCCAATTCCAATCCAATAACACCACCACCAATCACCACCATCTTCTCAGGCACCTCCTGCAGTTCTAATGCACCCGTTGAGCTTACAATTTGTTTCTCGTCGATTTCGATAGTACCACCAGGGAAGGGCGAAACCTCAGAGCCAGTCGCGATAACAATGTTCTTGGCCTCGATCTCACTCGGGGAGTCGGAATCGGATATAGGTTTGATGGCGAGACGGGTGTTAGTCAGGAAGGACGCCGTGCCTTTAATGTAATCCACCTTGTTCTGCTTGAAGAGGAACTCTACACCTTTTGTAAGGCCGTTGACAGAGTTTTGCTTAGCTTCAAGCATTTTGGGGAGGTTGAGAGAAACGCCCGAGACTTTCAATTTGATTAAACCAGAATTTGGGCTACAAAAAGGCACCGAAAAAGAACACACACCATCAATACCTCGACGCTCGAAATCATGCTTGGCTTGGTGGAAGAGATGCGAGTTGTTCAACATGGCTTTTGAAGGAATGCAACCGACATTCAAACAAGTTCCACCAAGCGCACCGCGCTTCTCCACGCATGCAGTCTATACCGTAAAAATGTTGTTAAGGACGACACTGTAAATAAACCATGCTTTAAGACGTACACGCAACCCAAGCTGAGCGGCTTTGATTGCAGCCACGTAACCTCCAGGACCTATAAACCGGATCACAGTAAGCCCGCTCTCAACGTCGAGATCAGGATAACATACCTCCGCCAATTATAACGACATCATATGGTTCAGCAGACGTAGCAAGCCCACGTATACCCGGACTTCCCGTCTTACCCACCCGGGTGAGGTTCTGTAATCGTTCCTCAAAGCAGTATCTTAACCAAAGACTGAAGTACGAACCCTGCATGCAACGCGTCGCAAATGAAGCATTGGTGAACTTAAGGTAAGAAAAGACTGGTGTAGTCGACTAGTGAGTTTTTTAAAATGGTATTCTGTTACTTCATGGATCACGTGCAGGGGTAAAGCATGTCGGCCCGAGTCCCGACGTTTGATCCTTCATCCATTCACCCACTTTCTTCCAAAAAACTGAAATAATGAAATTTTATATCTTCGATTTAACGATCTTTTCCAAGGCTACCCCCCAGATGATCGACTATGCGGAATGAATAATGCATAGTCTGGTTTCTTTGTCAGCTTCTTTTTGGGTGTCGGTTGCGCCGCAAAAGTACTAATGTTTGCCATCCTAGCCATCCAATTTTTATCCCAGAGAAAATGTTTCGATACCCACCGCGAAAGAGTTCTTCCTTCAAAGAGTAAGACATTTGTATCTCGTTTTGGACAGGGGTTGAAACATTGAAAGGCGTGGTGCAATGATTAGCGTTTCAAATGTTTTTCAGAAGGCTAACACTAGCAGAAACAACACTGGATTAAAACTTGTGGCCAAGTATAGGCCAAGTAGAGGCCCCCCCAAAAAAAAACATGACTACAGATCACAAGAAAACAACAGAGAGGAAAATGCGTTAATGAGTAAAGAAAAATACTTTGCCCAATCAAGGCTCATGATTTGAATTTTTTTTCTCCTCGCTCTCAACATCAAAATTCGACGGATTCTCGGCCCTTTGTGGGGCAATACCAGCTGCAAAGAGCACGCCAACGGCGATGAGGGTGAAAAGAAGGGTAAACCATGGCAGAATCGCTTCGAGTTTGACTAATCAGAAAGTTGCGTCCGAGTCAGTGGTATCTGTAGAGTGAAGAGAATCCACAACTGACGATAATGAAATTTCTTATATACTCCATCCATGCCACTCGCATTCTGGACATTCTTTACGACGCCATCAGGGAGTTGTATTTGGCCTATGAAGGCCTTTACACTTGCCCTGCCGTGCAGAAAGAGGGACATATACGGGATCATTGATCCAAGCAGGAATAGCGAGGCGAAAAGTAGTGATGCAGCTTGTGCTCGTGGGGGGACGCGAAAACGTATAACAGGATATAAATTGAGCCAAAAGAAAATGAAGGCAAGGACAGCAATGAGGAGAGAGGCAGTCGTTGCACATATTCCAAGAGTGAAGATATCTGAATAAATCAGTCCTTTGTTACACGGACTCTGCATTTTATACAGGAGGGTAACTCACCGGTTGTGTCTATTTCAAGTCTAGTCGGAGGTGGTGCAAGAAGTTTGAATCTGGTCTTGTCTCTATTCGATTTTATTAGAGCATT
>Ga0307514_10003155_pt1 | contig 16181 bp, 19 predicted proteins | sample 16_EM_MG_FD_203088 | JGI IMG/M metagenome (GOLD analysis project Ga0307514, IMG submission 203088) | Populus trichocarpa ectomycorrhiza microbial communities from riparian zone in the Pacific Northwest, United States - 16_EM | ecosystem: Host-associated > Plants > Roots > Unclassified | place...
CCGACTATCCTGCTCCGCAGTAAATGACACTGCCAACCTTATTGTCATTGGATCTGACTCTGGTAGAGTTACTTTCATATCTATTGATTTTACCGCTCTCCCGGCTGCATATCTCCAGCCATCTGTTCAAGTTTCTCTCATAGCAGGTAGGCTTCCTGGACTTATTGGCTGTTAAAGGTTTCGATGAATTAATTCACTGGTTGGTATATTTTAGGTGCAAGTTAAACCAATGGAATGGCCGCTTGGGTATGGTAGGCCAGGTATTGGATGTTGGTGTGTTTTTGTGTGATGATTTGTATATGAGCAGCGGATCATGTCCAGGGAAGAATAACTTTTCAGTAGACTGTTGGGGGTTTCTCAAGACGGCTTATGGATCCTCTTGTACATTATCGATACTCCAGGTCGCATAGGTGAAAGTGATGTCGGGTGGAATTTACAACTAGCGAGGCCGTCATATTCACAGTCAGCCATATGGTGAAATTTACTGCTTGCCAGGTTATTTTCCAACGACAGACTTTTTCCTAATAAAATATAAAATATCAAAACGAGTTTCCCCAGTTTCAAAATCTTGAGAGCGAATCATCAGAATGAATGGATACCCGACAACCCTGCTCTCGAGCCCAAGTAAGATTTAGGACAATTCACTTTTTGCCTCTACCTGGAAACCCCCAATTGATAGCCAAAGCCGTAACGGAAAGAACTTCCAGTACTACTGCGTTATGCCTACCGTCAGTTCATTTGTGGTGTTGCAACTGGTGGTTAAGAACCCCGTCTCGACATACAAGTTTATGCGGTAGTAATGGTCACGTGTTATATTTCAAGAGCTCTTTAGCTTTAATCTGGCTCGACAGCAACGCCACAGTAAAGGCAAATTGTGGCATTGTACAGGGTAACCCCCCCAAATGGCAAATTGTTAAAACAGACGAAGGATATAAGCGCAGGCCATTCACATGTATCTAGTGCTCTGTTCGTTAGAGAATTCCTAGGAGTTCAGAGAACAGAGAGCGCAATAGTTTAGCTGTCAAACTAGCAAGCTCAAATATATCGAGTTTATTCCATTCTTGCAAACCAGCGGCGATTCCTCTGTTCATAACCTCGGTAGGGAAATTGATTTTTTTTTGACATTCATTGCCAACGCCATGCAATCTGGGTAGCTAGTCTGGCTGCACTGCCCCTCGTAGACTGGGTAGCAACCGTAGAATCTCGCCTATACGAAACGTTTCCTAACCAATAGCTAAAAGGGAAAGTGTACGGCCTCAGGGGGGTTTTCCCGTGCTAGATACTAGTCAGTGAAGTCATTACTGAGACTAGTCCCAAATGGCCTTGGTAGTGGAGGTAAAGGAGGGAGGTGTTCGGGGAGCTGCGGTAAAGGTAGTCTGGTTGCACGACCCCCCGTACGGTAAAGGATGTCATTCTCCGATGTATGTATCCATCGTAGCGGAACAAATAAAGTCAAGGTGCTCTCTGGGGCTAGTTAGTCAGTGACAGAAGGTAAGGTGCTAGTCAGTTAGTGAGAAAGCCTTGAGGGATAAAGTGGGGAATCAGGGTCATAGATGGTGAGTATAACATTGATCACCCAAGACTCCGGTACTGAAAGGTCCTGAGCCCTCAGCGCTTCCGTTGAGCAAATCTTCTACTACAAATAACGCTTTTCTGTTTCTTTCTTAATCTCTTACAAAATTCCACCACGAAGGAGCATAAGGAGGAGGCAGGGGCGAATACTAGATCCACTTCCAGTGATGACTGACCTTAAAAGGGAAGGTCAGTGACAGAAGGGAAGGTGCTGTTGAGGACTGATCACATGATCTGCCACACACACGTGACTTAGGGTACCTGTGTGTGATAATCTGCCTCTTTCGGGCTAGCCTGTACAATCTCGGGGATAAAATACTTTTGGGGGTTCAGTCTGTTCTTCTTCTCTCTAGCACGGAAGATAGCATAACACAAAAATTGCTCTCCTAGAGGTGCTAGTCAGTTAGTGAGAAAGGATCAGATGGTTGATCGCCCAAGACTCCGGTACTGGGAATAGCAACAGTACGGAGTCCGACCCTCCAAAATTTAGTTTCTTATATTCGGGTTGTTCTTATATATGTACGAGGCCTTTTGGCCTAGGCTATATACATGACCAAAATCATTCAACAATCTCTCCAAGCCTGAGCTCACGTACGACAGCTGTTTCCAAGCAAATTTGGGTTCAGCAACTTCCTGTTCCGTGATATACTATGCCCCAATCATATTGTCTTCCTCCTCACCAGATATCTCATTTCTGCTGCTTAAAACAGGTTCAAGGTCTGAGTCATCAGAATCAAACTGACATTCTGTAGGCGTAGTACCGTACGCTAAGTAGTTGCCCAGGCACTGACTTGCTTAGTCGACCAGGTCGGATCATATTGTCGTATGGAATTCTGATGTACCGATCTCCATTGATATTTCCCCTCAATACTTCTACATCTTCCCATATGCGCTAGAAGAATCTTCCCTGTTTCTTACTTACGGGATCTAGATAAGTGCAAAGCCCGGTACCATGTCGTTTCTTATGCTTCAGTACTTTCTTAATCGTGAGTACTTTCTTATAGGCGAGATTCTAGGTCAGATTATGGGATGCATCAACAGGAAAGCAATGTAGAGTTTGGAAGGCCATATCGGCAGTATCAGTTCAGCAGTGTTTTCACCCGATGGAAAGCTTGTTGCCTCTGCATCCGAGGACAAAACGGTCAGATTATGGGATACATCAATAGGGAAGCAGTGTGGAGTTTTGAAAGGTTATACCTGGGCTGTCAGTCTGGCTGAGTTTTCATCTGATGGAAAGCTTGTTGTCTCTGCATCTAAGGACAAAACAGTCAGATTATGGGACACAGCAACAGGAAAGCAATGTGGGGTTTTGGAAGGTCATACCGACTGGGTCACATCGGCTGTGTTTTCACCCAATGGAAAGCTTGTTGCCTCTGCATCCTTTGACAAAACGGTCAGATTATGGGATACATCAACAGGAAACCAATCTGCAGTTCTGAGTGGTCATACCCGTTGGGTTCATTCGGCTGTATTTTCACCCGATGGAAAGCTTGTTGCCTCTGCATCCGAGGGCAAAACGGTCAGATTATAGGATACATCAACAGGGAAGCAGTTTGGAGTTTTGGAAGGTCATACTCATTTTGTCCTTTCGGCTGTGTTTTCACCCAATGGAACGTTTGTTGCCTCTGCATCCTACGACAAAACGGTCAGATTATGGGATACTAGAAACAAAACAACCATAGTCATCATAAAAACTCATGCCAGCATCAGCATTATTATAAAATTTTCTAATGACGGAACGCATTTACATACGAGTCACGGCATACTGCAGCTCAAGTCATCTCCTCATAGCGGCGGCAATCAGGAACTACCACACTCGTTAACTCATTCCCTGTATGTTACTGATCAATGGATCACATGCAACATGAAGAAATTGCTTTGGCTTCCTGTTGAATACCGACTACCCTGCTCCGCAGTAAATGACACTGCCAACCTTCTTGTCATTGGATCTGACTCTGGTAGAGTTACTTTCATATCTATTGATTTTAACGCTCTCCCGGCTGCATATCTCTAGTCATCTGTTCAAGTTGCTGTCATAGCAGGTAGGCTTCCTGGACTTGGCTGTTAAAGGTTTCGACGAACTAATTCACTGGTTGGTGTATTTTAGGTGCAAGCTAAATCAATGGAACCGCAGTTCAGGTATGGTAGGCCGGGCATTGGATGTTGGTGTGTTTTTGTGTGATGATTTGTATATGAGCAGCGGGTCATACCCAGGGTAGAATAAGTTTTCAATTGACTGAGGCTGATGTTGGGGGGTCCTCAAGACGGCTTATTGGATTCTCCTGTACATTACCGATACTGAAAAAGCTCGAGGCCGCCACATATGGTGAAATTTACAGCTTGCCAGATTTTTTCCAACGACAGACCTTTTTCCTAATAAAAATGTAAACTATCAAAATAAGTTACCCCAGTTTCAAAACCTTGATAAAGACCTTACCACTGCCTCATGCCTACCACCAGTCCATTTGTGGTGTTGCAGCAAGCAAGACCGCATAAACTCTCAAATGCTTACAGCGGAGAGATAGTAGTAATGCAGGTCCCGTGTTTTATTTCAAGTGTGCAAATCCCGAAATGCCCACTGCTACTGCTGGCATCACTGCCTCAGCCACTACCTCTGCCGGGACTATCTATTTTTTTGGCCTTAAGTTATGAGACGGTATCAAAATTTGATGGCCTCCCCAGATGTCAATATTTATCACCCCTGTGAAACCTTGACTTGCACGCAATTCCCCCGCGGCTCCTCCGGAAGGCCGCACGGGTCCAGGAGCATAATTTCACTATGTTCCCGCCATGAAGGCTTACTATGTTAAACCAGGACGGGGGGGCGAGTCAGTTGAGCTGGCTTTTCTTTTCCAGGGGGGTATCTGGTCTTGTACGTAGATATGGGGTAGGGAACGGTCGAAAGGTGGGACGATATCACTTGGGGATGCACTCACCCGCCATAGGCTAGATAGTCTGAATGCGAGTAATGACTTTCAATAAATAAATAAAAATAGGGCTTGTTCAGAATCAGGACCCAGACATGTTCAATTCCACTATATGGGTCATATGTGTCAGGACGGGGTCATGTGACCCGTCCATGTTGAGTCGGCTGCGTCACCTGGGTTGTAGCATTAGCGTGGAGAGGGACGAGCGGAGGACGGAAAGGACCAAGGGGGCAATACATCTCTTGTCAGGTTTGAGCCCGGCGTTTCCAAGCGCCAGCATTTTCTCGTTTTTTTTCTCCTCGGCTCTATTTACTTACTTTGTTTTTTTTCCATGAAAATGGCAAACGAAAAGGGTCAGCTGAAGCTTGTGTCACAATTGAGAAACTCGATGGTCTCAACTATCAGCCATGGAAACGGGATATACAGATGGTGCTCATTAAAAAGTGGGTTTGGGATTTTCTGGGAGAACTACCTATGTATGGTAGGGGAAGGGAGACAGTGGAGATGCTGGAATTTCATCTGGCGTGCGAACCTGGACAGAAACAACTCATTTCTGAAGCTGTGGATATGACAGATGCTTGGGGTTTGGAAACTGTAACCTTCTACTGAAACCTACATCCGGTGGGTCCATTACGCAGTAATCAAAATTACAACATGGTTTTTTTTTTTTGAGTCTATACGCCTTTCCCCCGAGAGGCGGCCCCGCTGCCGCACCTTTAAAGGATTGGGTTTACACACGGAACAATATGCTGCTTAAACGCCCTGCCTTCCAAACCTAAGAAATAAAGAGTCTTGCCTATCCACCATGCCCCCACTTCAGCCCACATTCCCCAGAGATTTTAAGCGCAACGCAACCCTTCCGCCTCGTTACCCGGCCATCTCCCCATAAGAAAATGCCTCCGCTGTTAGATTGAATTACTCTCACGTGCTGAAGGTCACGTGGACTGCAGGAGTCCCAATATGGGTAGTTGGACCAAAATGGTAGTAGACAAGGGTCCCGTATATAGGTAACTGGACTAAACCAGAATTGATAAAAAGGCCCGATTTCGTTGTGGATAATGGGAACAACCGAAGAATTACTAGATATGATAGCCTTTAGTCTATAGTATAATCTACGATAAATTTGACCATTCAAATACTTGCCCCTTCTATTCCCATCATTCCTTCACTCATAGCCTGGTATCTTACATCCGCCATCGCGGCCCTTCCTGGCCACTCCCCGTGAGTAAATAAATACATGAAACAAAAGGGATTCGTAAATCATAGCCCCCCGCCCCTTATCTGAGATAAATTCTATCTCGTAATCCCCACCGGGGTCCTTCACTTTCTTCTTCCATTTCTCCGGCTCATCCATCGCTTCCCACGTCCCCCGTCGCCGCCCAATATCATGCAGACCAGGGCCACATGTCTGCGTACCTCCCACCGGTGCGACAATGAACGTAGTTGACCCCGAACCTTACGGTTCCACCGAACCACTCTCCCCATCCCCGTCCCCTTGACCTTTCTCTCCTCCGCCCTTCTCCGCTTCCACTTTTGCCTCAACCCCCCCCTCCGTAATCACCGTCTCTACCCCCTCATCTTCACCCTCTAGCTCCGCTCCTGCCTTGGCCATCTGGTCAGCCTTCTCATTGCCTTGGGTTCCGACATGTGCCTTTACCCATGTAAATCTTGCGGCGTTTGGTCCAAGATTTCGTTGCCCCTTCCTAACCTCCTCCACCACCTCTTTCAACTCCCCCGCCCTGGCCCTGCCGGTTCGTCCTGCCTTTCTGACAGCCGTAATTGTAGCTTGGGAATCCGAAAGAATCAAGACTTTCCGGTCTTCCAGTACCATCTGTAAACCCCCCCTCATCCCCACTACCTCCCCACCCCACACTGTCGCCAATTTTCCCATCCCTTCCTTCCACCCCCCTAAGCCCTCGACGTATCATCAATATGGTGGGCCTCCGGCATATCAAAGATATGCAAATCAATATAGATCGTCTCCATATGCAAGAACTACACCTTCTAGAGTCGTTGAGATGTTATTTCTGCGGCAAACTCGGTCATACTCAGAACATTTGCTCTAATAAATTTCCTCATTTAAGACCACCTTGGAGATAGATGAGGAAAAACAAAGGAGTTTATTTTCGGGTCGACAGGTAGCCTTGGGTGCAAAAACGAGTCCTTTAGGAGAACAAGGGGCTAGTAGAAGAAATCAGACTCAGTTATAACATCGGATTGAATTCCCTCCACAAAACACCTGACAGGATACTCCACATCAAACGGTGGCAGTGGCTTCTGAGTCAACTTATTCATGTGACATCTAATAGGACACCCTCCAGTTCGAATATATGTTTATCCATCAAGGTCCCTTTGACTATTCCTTGGAAAATACTAGGATGACAATGAGGACTTCAGAGAAGTGGTTGGGGAACTCAGGTGCTTTCTCATATTGTTCAGCTAATGAGAGGCTATTTCTCCATTTGAAACCTATTGACAACACTCCCGTATTGACAAGAAATGAATAGCTGATAGCTACAGGAAAGGGCACTGTTCCTCTGGTAATAGTGTGGGATGAAAATGGCATGCAGAAAAGTAGGAACCTATTCCTGGAGGACGCCCTGTATAATTTGAAAGGATAGATTTTTGGAAGGATGGAACATACTTGGGCAGGGTTTCAGATTGTAGTAACAGTTAGATGTTGCCGAAAGGGGTAACCACCATTGCCATGTCAGCCTGTGCCCATAATACACAAACAACTGAGACATGGCATCACTGCCTTGGACATTTAAACAAGAAGCATATACAATGGCTTCCTAATATGGATTCGGAAATGACTATCGGTAGTCAGAGAGCTGAGGGTGGTTTACAATGTGCTAGATGTCTGGTTAGGAAGTATCAACGTAAAGGCTCGAGAATACCTATGCTAACGGCTACTAAGAAACTGGAAAGAGTTCATTGTAGTAATAGGATTTAGCATAAAGGTTGTCTTTTCAAAACAAAGGATGAGGCTAGGGGTAGGTAGAGGTGCTTTTGTCACCTTTAAAGCATTCACAGAACAACAGAATAGAAATAATATCCTTGTCTTGCACATGGATAGTAAAGGCGCTTTATGGAGGCGGGATTCCCTGCAAGGTTATAGAGTATTGGTCTAGTTTTAGAAATGACTTCACCAGGTTGTCTAGATATGAACAGTCTGGCCAACAGGACAATCCAAACTATTGTTTGAATGTCAACTACCATGCTGTACACGGTAGGCATACATGGGGTTTTCTGGACAGATACAGCTCATGTAAGAAAAGGGACGGTATCCTGAAGTTTTAACACCGAAGTTGAAAAGAGCTTGGATTAGAATCGCTATAACTCTAAGGCTATGAGAGAACTGTTCTTGATGATACCGACGAAGGAAAACTCTAATTACATGCGAATAAACATCGACCTTATATCGTTCACATATTTACCATATCTATCCCCGTTAGGAAAACCAGAATATTGCCCATCGCTATCCCCATTAGGCACTTCGGTTTATATCACGTGAGGGCGAGAATATTTCTTACAGCTCACATCACTGTGTACTTGAAAAATCAGTGTCCGAATGCCTCGGCATTTGCGAGTGTTTGGGTGTAGATGTTATGCACATGTCCAAGAGAAGGCTAGAGAGGGGAAGCTAGGGGCAAGGACAGTGGAGGCTGTATTTTTTGGCTATTATGATACGGATAATGTTTTTGCTATGTTTGATGTTAATGCAAAGAAGCTAATCAAGAGGATAGATAGTGTATTTCATGAGGATGTTTTAGGCCACCCATCCCTACGTTACAACCAGGCTTTGGCATTTTCGGGAATATGATTATGGAAGATCCCCTGGATATTGTAGACCGTGACGATGACAGTGCGGAGGAAGTGACCTTGGCTATATTGAAACCTTTCCCAAGAGAGGTTGCGTTGGCTACCGTGAGATCCCTGAGCCTGCCTTGGACTCGGAAGAGGCACTACCAGAACAATTGGAAATCCTAGCATCGGAGATGACTTTAATGGATGGAACCCCAATGAAAGACCAGCGACAAATGGGCGACAAATGGCAAGAAGGGAAAGACCAGTGGCAAAAGATGATTTAGCAATTCGAGGATCTTTTCAAACGGATGGCAGCAGAACAGAGAGTGGGCTTGAGTTCTGTGGATATCAAAACTGCTCTTGACGAGGTCAACGTCCTGGGACTCAAAGGTCATGAGCCCTCGTGCTTCCGACTGTGCTTGCAATTTCATTGTCAAGAGAAGTTTTCTCTTCCTCTCTGCAACGAGCCTTACCGTTTTACTTTATACCTCTTAATGTACCTGAGGGCCCTTGTCCGTCACCAACGCCCCGCAATACCATCCTCAACCACCTCAGCTGGTCCGGCGCTCTGGCGTGTAGTGGGAACTGTAGCGGGAAGGCTTGCCGAATGCCAGCCGGTGTGAGGCCTGTGCGTCCACCCTCCCATCCACACCTCCACCTTCGCCCTGGCGTCCGCTGCTTCGTTCCCCGCTACGCCGCTATACTCTCGGTCTCTCCGCCATTTGTCTTACTAGCCGTCCCTCAACCCAAGACCGAGGTGCCTGGGACATTAGCCCGTGGATACGTTGTATCACTCCTTGGCTATCCAGCGCAACCCTATCACACGTATCACAAGCCAGCGACACTCCCAGCTCTTCCGCATCCAAAATCATGGCCATCTCTCCCAAGTATTGAGCCACTGTTCTTGCTGCCCCGGCTGCTCTTCCGTCTATCCTGCTTCTGTCTGTCCACTCCTCTATCCTGTCTTCGTCAAGTTCCTCTATCCTCACCATCCTTTCCCTAGGGCAGCCTTCCATCCACCTCAGTTCGGCATCTTCATCTATCCACTCCCTCACAATAGGTTCCGCCACCTCTCTCAATTCTAGTAGATGTCATCGTATACCGACGCTGCCCACCTTATCCTCTTACACTGCGTCAATCTCTCAACCTCCGCTATGCCAGTCAGCTCTTCAACCTTCCTCATATTGCTGCCGCGGTATGCTCCTATCACCCACCCCTGGATCTCCGCTGCCAATCGCATCCGTAGGTGAGGATAGGTAGGATCTGCTGCGTCACAATCCTCCTCTTGCCTAACGCGGGGAGCCCGCCCAGCCTCCATATCACCTCCCACGCCGCTCTCGCCTTCTGCATCCTGTATTTCTGGTGTTTGCGTTGATCCCCCATCACCACTCCGAGGTGTTTCCCCGACCTTCCGCTCCAGTTTTTCTCTCTGTCCCATCTAATCCCCGCCTCCTCTGCCGCCCCTTCTAGGGCCCGGTCCATCTACCTACCGCTACTTCTCGCTGCCGACGCAGACTCCATTCACATCATCAATAAAGGATAACGGCCAATAGCAGCGTTGAATAGCTCTCCCGCTTCTCTCTTCGCAGTTGGTATTGACCTCCACTACTATTTATCTCTCTTGCAACGAGCCTTACCGTTTTACTTTAGGTATACCTTTAGCTGGTTTTATTACGTCCCATCACTCTACTATTTATCTCTCTGCGGTCGAGTGGGCGCAGAAGTTAGATCAAAATTCCTCCTAGAAGAAGACAGAGGCAAAGGCCTCAGGAAGAAAACGCTGACCTACTTGGCGAACCTCTAGTCCAAATGGCAGATCCTGTTTACGTCTATCTGGTCTCGAAGCCACCGTTTACGCCTCTCTGGTCTCGAAGCCAATCCCAGTTAAGCTAGAAGGGGCCAAAAACTATAGAAGCTGGGCTAAGGATTGGAGATGGTGATGCTCAGAATGAAGGCATGGAATATGGTAACGGAAGAACCCCCAGAAGGGGAGGATAGGGGCGATTCCAGGAAAGAGAAAAATATATGGGCTAAGTCGGATGGTGCTCACTGGACCAGCAGGACCTCATACATGATGCGGCAACTGCATATGAAAGAGTAGAAATGTACGTCTGTCCGGTTCACTAGCTCTCGTGCGAATAGTGAAGACAGGAAATAAAGATGATATTCGATGATGGTGAAAGACTAAACATGAAGGATTCCCAGCGCTCTTATATACTACATTTTCGCCATACAATCCATCCCACTGTGTCCCACGCAGTATCCCACATAGTATCCCACATAGTATCCCACGTAATATCCCATATAGCATCCCACATAGTATCCCACGTAGTATCTCACATTACATCCCGCATTATCCCACGTTGCATCCCACGTAACCCCACATATCCTATTCTATTTTACCCCACACATCCCACTTTATCCCACGTCTTGGGATTAGTCATTCTAACAGAAAGCTGGAAGATCCTGAAGGACCAATACTCTACGAAGAGTGATTTAAAGACAGCAAGGCTAATGAAGGAGTTTTCAGCAGCTTCTATGACAGCACAGGGAACATGCTCAGAGTTTGTCAAGCGTGTGAGACAGAACTTAGAGCATGTGGGACCTTGATTAAGCAACATGTCTATACAAGAGTCTCCCTTAATCCTGGAAAAAACTGTAGAAGAAGATGCCTTATGGGTTAGTCATTAGTCATGCATTTGTAACTCCGTAGTCCAGAGGGTAAAAAGGATGAGGATAGAGAGGGAGAATACATAGAGGCCAACGTCCTGGGACTCAGACGAAAACCCTTCGAAAACATTCTCGCAGACTATGCGTTCTATCAATAAGAGTCTTTAGCTTCAAGCTTTGATCCCCGAAATGCACTTTTTACTGGACAAGAGTACATTTGGTCTGGCCTCACCATTGGACTTGCCTACGGGGCGAAAAGCTCTGACAACAAAATGGGTATTTGATATCAACAGGGATATCAACAGTACTATAACAAAATTTAAGGCGAGATGGGTAGCTAGAGGGGACTTGTAGAAGAAAGGGTAGATTATCAAGAGACGTTCGCTCCGGTTATATCTTTCCCAAGTCTGAGGATAATTCTGACAATTACGGCAAAACATGACCTTGAGATTGGACAACTTAATGTCATTTCGGCTTTCCTAAACAGTTTGATTGATACTGTCATTTACCTATGTCAACCACATGGTTTTTCTTTAGGCAGTTATGTTTATATGGTTGTGTCAAGCAGCAAAGTCATGGTACGAGATAGCATTTACTTTTAAAAGGATTACACATGATGGAGCATTATGGTACAAACCTTACCCCGCTGTGTTTCCAGTTACAACAAAAGATACCCATACCACAACAACAATATCTCAGGTTGACACAGTGGATGGCTGCTATGTACTTGCATATGTTGACGATTGCCTCGTGGTCGGTACTGCTGATGAGGTGAGAGTGGTCAAGGACTTCCTAGGTACCAAGTTCAAGATAAAGGATTTGAGAGACATCTCAGTTTTCACTGGTTTGTTGATCCAACACAACAGATCACGCAGAACCCTCCAAATATCTCAAGGTTACTATGCGAGACAACTCATTGACACATACAGTATGACATGCAGAATTGCAACTTGGTGCTGACTCCCATGGACACAAAAGATGTTGAACGTAATCTTGGAAGTTGCACGGAAGAAGACAGGACTCTGTTCCAAAGTATAGTGGGCTCTTTGATGTACCTTGCTAATGCAACTCACCTGGATATTTCATACGCCGTGACTCGGTTGGCTCAATTCGCAAGCAACATTGGTGAGAAACATTTGGTAGCAATTAAAAGGGGGTTAAGATATATCAAGGGAACTTTAGATGCAAAACTACAGATAGCCACGACAGCGACAGATTCAGTTTCCCTGTTGATTGGCTATTTCGACTCATCATGGTTGGACAACCCTACAGATAGGTGCTCGACATACGGGATTGTAATATTACAGAATAGCTTGCTGATACTGTGGAAATCCAAAAAGCACTCCATGGTCACTATGTCAACCTGTGAGTCCGAATACTTAGCCGGCACCGAATTGATTCGCGATCTGTGTTGGATCAGGAATATACTCATTGGCCTGAATTTTCCTCCTGCCCTTCCAGTCACCGTATTTGGAGACAATGAAAATGCAAACGGGATTGCGTCGAATGGCGTGCAACATAGGACACAACATATTGAAGCAAGACACTTTTGTATTACAGAGAAAGTAAGAGAGGGCTTGATCATGGTACAATATCTACCTACAGAACACATGATCCCCGACATGTTTACCAAAACTCTACCTCAGGACACAATTAAGCGACATTCGAGATCCCTGGGATTGAGTTTCCGACTCCCCCGCACACTTGCTCCATTTGCAATATGTCTTTCGTCTCAAACAATACCTTACACAAACATTTGCGTGAGGAACATGGTTATAATAAGGGAGTTAACGTCTAAAAAGTCTACTTATACTTATACTTACACTTGAGAAGACATGCTGAAAAGACCATACTGACATTCTTGACCGAGAAAGAAAAAGGGACCCTTGCGATATTCATGATTCATCAACAATGCCGATCAACGGGGAGGAAGGTTACATGGCGATCAATGGAGGGAGGAAGCTTGAATGGCGGTGGGGGAGGGAGATAAGCGGTGGTGCGGGAGGTCTCCTTTTCTGTGTGATTATTTACATATGTGATAAGGGTTTTTTTTTTTTTTTTTGAGTCTATACGCCTTAGGCTATGAGGCGGCGCGCCTTTAAAGGATTGGGTTTACACACGGAACAACGTGCTGCTTAAACGCCCAGCCTCCCGAACCTAAGAAAACATAACCCCAACAGATAGAATGTCCGCCTCCTGCTCACACCAGTTGCTCTTCAGCCTTCATCCCCGGCAGATGTGTATCACACTCTTCCGCCGCCACGCCCTCTTTTCTCCGGCCAGCTCCCCAGTAAATAAAATAATACAAAAGAAATTCGTTACAAGACCCGCTCCCCCAGTTCAAGTCTAGATTGGAGAAGAATTCTTCCACCAAATCTAGCTCGTAATCTCCATCCGGGTCCTTCACCCTCTTCCGCCACCGCTCTGGATCATCCATATCCTCCCACGTCCCCCACTTCCGCCCGATTTCCTCTCCATGTATACAGACCAGGGCAACATGTCTTCCTGTTTCCGCATACCTCCCGCATTTCCGGCATTCGTCGGATTGATCAATATCCAAGATATGTCGCCAGGCTTGTAGGTTGCCTTTTCCAGTGCGACAGTGGACATAATTGACTCGAGCCTTGCGGTTCCATTTCACCACTCTTCCCATACCCGTCCCCTTAACCTTCCTCTCTTCTGCTCTTCTCCTCTTCCACTCCTGCCTCAGCCCTCCCTCCGTTATCACCTTATTCATTCCTTCATCTTCATCTCCCAACTCTGCTCCGGATTTGGCCATCTGGTCAGCCTTTTCATTGCCGCGGGTTCCGACATGTGCCTTAACCCACGCAAATCTGACCGCATCGGGTCTCAGATTTTTCTGCCTCTTCCGCACCTCTTCAATCACTTCCTTCAACTCTCCCGTCCGAGCCCTGCCAGTTCTCCCTGCCTTTCGTACAGATGTGATAAGGGAGGCGGGTGATATAGTTTATTTTATGTATTTAGGTGACTAGTCGAGGGGGAGGTGTCAGGACGGGTCACATGTGTCAGGACAGGGTCATGTCAGGATGGGGGTCATGTGACCGGTCCATGTTAGTCGACTGCGTCACCTGGGTTGTAGCATTAGAGTGGAGAGGGACGAACGGAGGACGGAAAGGACCAAGGGGACAATACATCATCATACGTCGCTTGTCATATATCTCTCTCAAGCTTGCAATGCTATATCCAGTCCAGTACCAACCAGACTCAGCGCCACGGCGCCGTCGTAGCAATTGATTCTGCAGTCGTTCTGTTTCCAGACCACTCTTCGCTACTCTTGCATGAATAGTATTGTTCTATTGTTTTCCATTGCCATGAACACCCTTGCCACTGCCATGCGGGGTCGATATCTGGATAAACAACTCAAAACACACAACCTAACGACACACAGCACAACGATACACACACCACAATACAACACAACGACAACATTGTGATATTTACATATAAGACCATGGCCGAAGTACTAAGTGTAGTCGCAAGCGCGGTAGCTGTGGTCGAAGCTGCTGGCAAAGTCTGGTCGACTGGCTGGAAATACTATCAGGTAAGAATCCCCCCAAGGAAATTTGAGCCACAATTAATAGTAAATAATTTTATATGGGGTTAGGATGCTAAGAATGCCCAATCCGAGATGAATGACCTTATGGATAGCATTATGGCTCTGCAAACTACATTTCAGCAAGTTAAAAACTTGGCGAAAGGTCCTGGTGCCACCAAGTTGATTGCATTGAAGCCGCTCCTCGAAAGTAGCTCTTTGGAGCTTGAAGAGGAGTTTAAGCGAATTCTTCAGATTTTACAGCCAGGACTAAGACAAAAGGCAAAGAAAAAACTGGGACAGAGGTTGAAGTGGCCATTTCAAAAGGCGGATGTGGAACAAATTCTTCAGCTGCTTGAGCGACATAAATCAGCTTTGATTTTTGCCATGAATTCTGACCAGATGTAAGAGGCTATCTACTTCCCCCTCGTACCTCGACTGAAGTCATAGTATATGCTAATATCTATGGATTCTGATTACTAGGACGGCTGTTATTCAAATTGACAATAGAGTGGAGGAAATTGACAATCGAGTTGAGGAAAGTGACCACTATTGAAATCACACAGTACTAGTACTAATTGGTAGTACGTATACAGTCACTGCAACAAAGCACAAATATTGCAAAGTTACCATACGCTAAAGGCGCTGCCCATAACGACTGGCTCCGCCGACATGAGGATCATTGTTTGCAGGATACGCGAGTAGAGCTCCGTAAGCAGATTATGGACTGGTGTGATGATCCGGATAGCAAATGCATCTTCTGGCTTAACGGAATGGCTGGGATTGGCAAATCCACAATTTCTCGCACAATTGCTCGAGAGCTTGCAGAAAAGAAAAGACTTGCTGCGAGTTTCTTTTTTACCCGAGGCAAAAAGGATGTCAGTCACGCTGGCATGTTCTTCACTACGATTGCCGCCCAGCTTGCAATCAGTTTACCAGTACTCCGGACATCCATCTCAGACGCCATCGACAAAAATGCTCATATCTTTCAACAAGGACCTCGAGAGCAATGGAATCAACTCATTCTGAATCCTTTAAAGAATGCCCCTACTCAATCAATTCAACTGGTTGTAGTAATTGATGCACTTGATGAATGTGACAGCATGCAAGATATCCAATTAATCCTCCAACTACTGGAAGAAGCCAAGGACCTTGCGACAATTCGGATTAAGATTTTCCTTACCAGCAGACCAGAGATCCCCATCTTTGATGGATTTCGTCAGTTGTCTGGTGAAGCGTATCAGGATTTTATACTTCATAATATCCCACTTGATACAGTTAATGCAGATATATCTACTTTTTTTCAGCGAAAGTTGTCGCCACTGAAAGCCAAACATGGACTAGGGACACCATGGCCAGATGAACTAATTATTGCACGGTTGGTGGAAAGAGCAGCCGGGCTGTTTATCTACGCTGCAACAACTCTTCGATTTATTCAAGACGGCATAGATGGACCTGAAGAACCACTCTCTTTAGTTCTTACTGCAACCAATTCATCCCTGCCGGCAACTGAGCATCTTGACGGCATATATATGTTCCGGCCCAGTCACCAAGGATGTGTTTTTCGTCACTAGCCCGGTCCAGTGATCATTAGACCGGTCCCTTGATGAGTGGCCCTACCAATTGACTGGGCGGGCCAGTCCAGCGGG
>Ga0307514_10003156_pt1 | contig 16181 bp, 14 predicted proteins | sample 16_EM_MG_FD_203088 | JGI IMG/M metagenome (GOLD analysis project Ga0307514, IMG submission 203088) | Populus trichocarpa ectomycorrhiza microbial communities from riparian zone in the Pacific Northwest, United States - 16_EM | ecosystem: Host-associated > Plants > Roots > Unclassified | place...
GGCGGGTATGGCGAGTGCCAGTGGGGGGGCAACGACGAGATATCTTTCTGGATGGCATTGCAGGAGGGGGGTTAAATCAACAGAGATGGAAAAGACGTGAGATGTGAGATGAAAAAGACGTCAGATGTGAGATGGAAAAGGCGTGAAATGTGAGATGGAGAAGAGATGGGGAGGACATGAGATGTGGAGGGCACTCAGGGGGTATTTATTTCACGTCGTAGCAGTGTTATGACCCCGCTCTTTTCTGTTAATAATCGCTCGTATTCACCATGAACAACCAAACTAACTACGTTAAGGACCTTCACCAACATCAAGACGGCAAAACCGCAAGACCCGAATCTCCACTGTCGCGTGACGCAGCTAACCCCCAACCCCGATGTCCTCCAACCCCTCTATTAGGTTATCAGGTTATCCCCCTCCTCACAAGCTCAGGTTATCCTCCGAAGTTCAATGTGAGGTTCTTGCCTACGCAAACACCTGCGTCATGGGTGATTGGGATGGGTGGTGGTATGTAGAGTTAGATTAGAAATACCGGTACGGAGAGCGAAGTCATTTAGCTTCAACTGCATATGCCAGGCCTATGCGCGCATAACATCGCATATGCATACGTACATTACATATGCACTGCATCCCCGCTATTCCCAAATAGGCAAGTGAAAAAGACTTGTTGTGAACCTCCGTACAGGAGGTACTATTTTCCTCGACGGACAGTATCCGTGCCAATCGGAACGACGGCGGGGGGGGGCAGACGCGCTTGGGTCCAATCACCCTCTGCCAGACCAGACCCTTGAAGCACATCCCGTCGAGTTTGGGATCTGGGAGGTTGTGGCGGAGGTGGCCAGGGGTTGACACGGCGGTCAACCCCGCATAAGATCTGGAACATTGTGCAGAGGCTACATACCTGTTCAACAGATGGCACCAAACTCCTTCTATCTAGGTACTTGGGTATGGGACCAGTTCAATACCTAGCCCTGTCCACCACATATTGATATAGTCCTATCTCTCGTAGATACAACCTATAAATTCCGTAGAAACTACCTAGGTACATATACTGTACTTACATGCCCTACCGGTATGTCTCGGATGCATGTTGTATTTTAGCTGCTTTGTACTTGTACAGTATGCCTACCCAAGTACCGGTACCGGTATCTAGGGGATGAATACATATATACTGTACATTATGTGTCATGCACAACTCACTAGCTACCAAATCTTGATACCCAATAATAATACTGTACGAGTACACACCGTTAGATATCGCTACTCACCTCCGTCTCCGGCTCCAGGATGGTTATTAATGTATTTTACAATGTACAGTAGGCATGTAGGTTGAACATACATAATGCATAACAGTCGATACAAAAAAACAGCACTCCCCTTCACAAAGATATATCAAGAAACAATATTCATAATTTACTCCGCTCGCGCCCCAGCTCCGCGGCCCCAGCCCCAGCCCCACCACTATCACCCCGACAAACATACCCCCAAGCAACCGGGTTCCTCATACTCGCAGGCATTTCTATTCCTGCCCAAGGTCCACGCGCACGGTGGAGGCGGTCGGTGAAGAAGACGGGATGTCGGGTTGATGGGTCGTAGTGAGGCCGTGGTGGTGCTTCGGGATTTATCTGTGTGGTTATGGTTGTGGTTGTGCGTATGCTGGGGGAGACCTGTGTGGGAGGGGTTAGGTGAGGGTACTGTACTAGCACATACAAGAACGGGGATGTGGGGCACGGACAGATACTGGTGTTGGTGCTGGTGCTGGTGCTTGCGGGCGTTTGGGTTGCAGGTGGGGGAGCATCGTGTCGGTCGTGGGATGATGGTGGTGATGGTGGTGATGGTGGTGATGTTTTCAAGCTCTGGTTATTTAACCGTCTGGAGCTCGGCAGACGGACCCTTCTAGTTTTTCTTGGCTTGAGCAACGGCGGAAAATTTAATTTCTCTGCCGAGCAAAAAACGTTTTCTCTTTTTCACACCAACTGAGAACAAAGCAGCAAGCAATCGATCTACACACTCTTGCCTTTGGGGATCAATTCCTTCCGGGTTCTATTAGCCCTCCTCATCACAACTGCTCCCTCGACGCCGATTCCACCATGTTCCCCTTCCGCTCCACCCCCAACCTCGCTGTCCTCATCAAGCGGGTCGCCAACAAGCCCCGCAGGCCATATCCCGCGGAATGCAGGCCCCCCATCGACGGCCCTGCACTACTCACCATCTCAGACACCACCTTCTACCGCAATCACCCAACTACCTCCTCCCCAACCAACCCACCTCTATTCCCAAACCTTACCTTTACTCTCGAGAACTACAAATCCTGGGCCATCCTCGGCCCTTCCCCAGTCAAACGTGCCTTTTTGGATATCCTCCAGGGGACAACATATCACCCCTCCCCACCCACTGGGCAGATATACCCACACTTTGCTATGCACAAGATCTCCCATTCCTCCTCCCCTGGGGGGATAATCCAGGCGGAGTTCGGCTCTGAAAATGGCGGGATGGCTGGCAGTGGGGGATACACCAGCGCACGATATGAGTCTTTGCGAGAGGCAGAAGACGTCACGCTTGAAGATTGGCTCAATTCGAGAGACAAGGTTGGTGACGTGGGGATTTTCGGGCGGGTAGTCCGGGGTCTTGGGTTAGCAGAGTTACTGGATCAGTCCGTCATGACGCTCTCCTATGGGCAAGCACGCCGCGCAAGGATTGCAGTTGCGCTACTGAAACGCCCGCAAGCACTCCTTATCAATGAGCCGTTTACGGGACTGGATCCCCCGACTATATTCTCCGTCTCACATTTTCTGCAGGAGATTGCCCCAAGGCCACAGAATTGGTTTGCGTTGGCCACGACTCCAGTATTGGCATTCCGCCCCAAAGACCCTGTCCCGAGCTGGGTCGACAATGTGGCTGTGCTGGGAGAGGAGTATAATGTGCTGAGTATGGGACCCCGAGAGGATGTAATTAAGGAGATGCAGGAAGTGCATAATACCACCCTCAACACGTCTCAACCATGGGATCCGAAGGGGGGGTTGTTTGAAGAAGTCTGGAAGGGGGTGGATATGCTTGGGGAACAGGAAGAGATAGTGTCACCCGATACTCCCGCTACGCCTGATACAACTTCTCCTACAACTCCAGCCATTGCCCCCATCAATGCGGACACCCGCACGGGTAAAGAAGCACTCGTCTCACTTTCAAAGATCATGGTTAAATACGGCGACTCCCCTCCCCGATACGTCCTTCAGAATTTCACCTGGACGATCCGCCGGGGCGATAGGTGGGGATTGTTTGGCCGGAACGGCTCTGGCAAAACGACACTGCTATCGCTCCTCACCTCCGACCATCCACAGACATACTCACAGGATATCACCATCTTTGGGAAGAAGCGATGCGAGCCAGGGGTTTCCGTTTTTGATATCCAATCGCAGATTGGCCAGACATCACCGGAAATCCTCGGATGCTTCCCCCGCCATCTCTCCCTCCGCAGGGTCGTCGAGTCCGCTTGGGCAGAGGCACCACTGTCGAAACCAGTCCTGCTTAAAGGAGCCGAGCAGGCTATCACCAAGATTCTATCCTACTTCGGCTCTGCCCTCCCCAACAAACCCGAATCTATCCCCTTTGCAGACCTAACCCCCACCCAGCAGCGCCTCGCCCTCTTTATCCGCGCTGTCGTTAAAAAACCAAAACTGCTCATCCTCGATGAGGCGCTTGCGGGAATGGACCCTGACCTGAGAGAGAAGTGTTTGGCGTGGCTGGACCCCGTGGAGAAAGGTGGCATGGGCGGGTTGGAAGAGGGACAGGCATTGGTGGCGGTGAGTCAGGTGGAGGAGGAACTGCCAAGGGGGTTGGGCTGGTGGGTGAGGTTGGGGAAGAAGCCGGAGTTTGGGCCTGCGTAAGGAGATGAGATGAGAGGGGGGGTGGGGGTGGGGGTGGGGGTGGGCGTGGAAATGGGATGGAAATGGGAGATACAGTCGTTGATATACACCTGGGTAGAATGTACATACCACACCGGGACAGCCCGAAAATAGCTTAAAAAAATCGACTCACCTCTCTACCACTCGATCGATACTCTTTGTTATTGCTTCCTCCAGGACGGAAAAGAAAAAAGGGGGGGCGATGAGCATGTACACATCTACCCACCTACTCACCCACACACAAACACACAAACACACACAACACACCCCACAGCATATTACTAAGAAAATTTTTCTTACAATTCACTTTTCACAAAAAAAAAAAAAAAAACAGGGAAAAAGACAAAAAAATCTCAGCTCTAAGTCTAGACTACAATGTACAGTACAATACTGTACTATGTCTATATCTATAGTACCAGTAGCAATAGCAATAGCAATAGGAATAGGAATAACCCACCCCAGTCATCGTCAACGTCGATGTCAGTGTCTATGTGCATACTTTGTACGGTGAACAACAACTACTACTACAACAAAAACCGCAAGAATAAAAGCCAAAGCCAAAGCCAAAAAAGCACACGCACACCCCGCACACCCCGCACCAGCCACCAAGCACCCCAACGAATATTATATATACACCCCCCTCCTCACACGCCCCCTCCCCACCTCCGCCACCCATCTAAACTGCAAAAACCCTACTAACGCCCCCCACCTCCCTCCTACAGCAAACACACGTAGCAAAATTCCTCATGGCAAGACTAACCCTGCACTCCTCACACAGCGCCAGACATCTACACGGCCAGACGACCACTGTTCTTGGATTTGTTTGGCAGACTACGCATGGTCCCCATGCTTCCCCTTCCATACCCCCCTCCCCACCCTCTCCATCTCCCCCACCACCGCGCCGTTTTTCGAGAATCAATCCCTCTAATGTAAGTTCCTCGAAGGTGGTTGCGGGGGTGGTGTTGTGGTTGCTGTTTCTGTTGTTGGTGATGGTGGCATTTGTGGTAACAGCAGACCTCCGAGTAACATATTTCCCCTTCGGGGCAGCAAGGTGATGGCTCATTATCCTCGCCATCGAGCGCTGCTCGGGGGTTTGTGGGTCGAGGAGGGCAGCGAGGTGGAGGAGTTGAGGGGTGCCTGTATCATCGTCGCCATCACTATCTTCATTGTCATCATCCAAGACACTATCCATGGGTAACCCCATAGTCCGTCTATGTATATGTGGCTGTCTTCGGCGAGGCGGGGGGCAGGGCGTCTCTGGTGTAGGTGTAACGCTCCCAGAGCGGTATGAATACGGTGGTGATGTCGAGAGCGAGAGTGAGGAAGAATATGATGTAGTCGTAGTAGTAATGGTCGACAAAGAATCCTCGTCGTCCGAGCTCAGTCGAGGCGTATACTCCCCACTATCATCATCCTCCTCCTCCGGGAGCAGCCTTCTTGCCTGTAAAAATGCCTGATACAGCCTTCTCCTATCCTCTTCATGCCTCTCACCATCGACCCACCTCTCACCTAGAATCTGCATAGACGCCTCATCAAACTCATTTTCCCCATCTTCCTGCTCCACTGGCTCTTCACCCACATCCCCCCCATCCCTCTCCCCCTGCTCCTCCCCACTCACAACACCAATCTTCTTCCCCAACCCCACCATCCCCCGAACTGCCCACCTCCCCACCACCCCCACCACTCCCCTAACAAACTCTACCGCCCCAACCCACATCTTCCCCCTGCCACTCCCCAGCTTCCTTCTTCTCCTCTCCCGGCTCCTCTCATTCGCCATATCTCCCCCATTCGCGGCCTCTCCCTCACCACCTGCACTAACAACATATCCCCCCGACAGCCCTACCATCCAGCTCTTAATCTCCTTCTTCTCATTCCCATACCCCTTTTTATTATCTGCACCAATCAACATTGCAACCTCGGCATCCCCAACCCAACTATCCCCCAGCGCCTTCTTCTCCACAGCCCACTTCCTCTGTCTCTCCAATACCCTTATCCGCTCACGCTCAAGCCAAGTCAACCCAGGGACGCGAAGCGGTGCGCCTTCATTGAGATATGTGGCTTCACTTGCCGCAGTAAGACACTGAAAGCCGAGTTTGAGAAGGCTGGTGTAAAAGTCTTCGCTCCAGCTGATTGTCAGTGTCGAGAGTGTAATATTCGCCTGGAGGTTACTAAAGTCGGGGAACCACCTATGTGTAGGAGGGTCATCGGCACCCCCATCCAACTGTGCTCTGGGAGCGAACAGGTCATTATCCCGTTCACCAGGCACTCCCTCTAAGCCTTCCCGACGAGGTGGTGCAAACGCCGAAAATATCGCAGCAAGGAGGTAGATTGCCCCACAAATCGCAATTCCAGCCACGACCATTAGATGGGGGATGAATCCCACGACACACACCGTCGGAAACCCCAGTACCTTGGCCCCACCCTTCCACATTGCCCATGTGAACCCACCTAGGAATGCTACTCCCCAAATCCCAGTTGTTACTAATCGGTATCTGCCGATAGTAGCGGTTCCACGTGGCCGAAGACCGCCGGGTTGGTCCTCGACCAGCACACCAATAATGTTGGCGGTGAGGTGAGCGAGGGCAGAGATTAGCGCAATATAGAGGACTTCCGGGGAGACGTTACCAGAGCGAGGGTCGACAAGGGCTTCGGCTTCGGCAAAGGCGAGGGAGTCTTCAAAGAGGGTGAGTCCGGTGTCGGAGGAGGTGGAGGGAATAGCTGTGCCGGCGGAGGTGGGGCCTTGGAGGGCATGGGAAAAGGTCGAGAGGAATAGCGCAATGGAGATGGTTCGGTATAGGGGCCAGAGGATGGCCAGTGAGCCTGTGGGTGTCCAGCTGTTTGGGGCTCCTGGGGGTGGGAGCATGCCGAAGGCCTGGCATACTTCTGGGTCAGATTCGGAAGTTGGAAGCCAGGGAGTTAGGATCCGAGAGAGGACGTATAAGAACCCACCACGGTCTTCGTCGAAATTGTAGGGGATGGTTGCGGCGAGGGGGTATGCCTCGAGAGATAGGTGGGGGGAGGTCTGACAGCGGAGAGCGTAGAGTGTAGATTTGATGTGGCTGAGAAAGAAGACAATGGGAATAATCCGGATGACGAGACGCATTTTCCAGTTGAGACGGGTAGGGCGGCGAAGAGAAGCATATAGGAGGGTGCGGTTGAGGAGAATAGCCTGAGCTGTCATGTTAGCTTGGGGGCATCGTGTATGGACTCTTTGTGAGGGGGCATGCCATAAAAATACAGAGTAATGCCCACGAAGAAGTCAGATAATTAAACACATTCCCAATGCCTCTAAACCCTCTATTGCCTCGATTCCCAAAGCTGAATCCTGACCTCGATAAAGTCCCCCCTCCCAGTTCACCACCCCCTTCAAACCCATCTACCGCCGTCGTAACCACCATAGCCTCTGGATTTTGTTCCCCTGCAGCAGCAACCTCCTCGACAATCTCCGCCACCACAGCAGCAGCAGCCTCTGCAACCCCAATCTGGGGATGAGCCGTACTCGGGGCTGTATATGTCGGTGGAGCACCACCATACCCGGCCATCTTAAGGAGCCAGTCGAGGTTGAGCGAGGGGGTTCCTAACGGCGTTGTGGTCGTTGAAGGTTCCGAGAGTGATCGTGAGAGGGATGTAAACAGTGTGGACATGGTAAGCAGTGCATCTGTCGCGTGGCACTCCTGCACTCTCCAGCCCGGTCGTCTGTTTGCCTAGTAAATGTGAGGGGTAACTAGCGGTGGTAGCCTCGATGGTAATTGTTTTGAGGGAGACGAACTTCCAACCCGGATGGCCTACAGTAGGGGTTATGTAACTTCATGCCGTCACGTCGCAGTGCCTCGTCATGACTCGACATGGCAAGGGGCTCACAACCCATCAACAACACTGCCTCTCAACATTCCGCGCACAATTTCAGAAGGAAGGCCTTGGCAATATATGTATGCATATCCCCAGATAAATATGCATGCACCGCCTCGTCACGGCATATCTATATCTTGTACCCAGTCCCCATCTCATAGCCTATGGCTCCCCTTGGGGAAATGACGTATAGACTCAAAAAAAAAAGAAGAGAAATACCCTCCAGTCCTCCTTGCAGATATCATTACCTACTATTCATGCTCCACCCTATCCGTTCTAGAGCTGCCTCTTGCAGCGGGGGGGTGGGGGCAGTGGATTCAGTTGTAGCCAATATATTAAGAGTAGCACACTACGTATAGTTCAGAATGGAGTGCATTTTTCTCATGTAAAGATTCCTTAGATTATTTGTTGCCTGATATATTGTACCATTGCTGCTTGCTATGCTGTACCCCTCCTCCTCCTCCTCCTCCTCCTCCCCCTCTACTGGGGGGGGGAGTACCGAATTATTAAAGACAATCCTTGGGGGTGCCTCTATCACTGGTCCTGAGGGAAGGGGGACACTGTTTACGATTAGGGCAACCTACTCAACCCAAGTCTCGCCTTGTGATGGCCATGAACTCTCGCGGTCATGTGGTATATTTTTTTCAATTGTGAAATGTCTGGGCTTTTCCCTGCTAGGCTTACTTGTGTAAGGGCTGAGTTCAGGGTAATCAATGCGCTGATGCAAGGTGCTTCAATTTCCCACTTTATCAATCAATTTTCCACAAGCCAGAACTTCTATCAGCATATGTACAGTATATATATGATCCCCAAGACTTATGGAAGCCAAAGTTCCAATGTTAAATAGCAATCGTACATACATTACAGCAGAGCTAGAAATATCATTCCACGCAACATAATATAGTAGTATCGCAGTAAGCAAAAAAGGTACACAAGCCAAGATTCAGCGCCATAGAAAGAAATAAACAACTGTGAGAACCGCATTCAAAACCATCACCAACCCCTCTCACAGCATCTTCATAATATTTTTCAGTATGGCGCCTCTCGACAGTCTCTCCAACTCCACTCTTGTGACCCCTTCGTTTCTCCTCTCTAATTTCTCTCTCACACTCTTCACCATCTCAAGTCTCCTGTTATAAGACTTGATAGGTGTATTATCCTCCTGCCACCAAAACTTCTTTTCTGGCCCCTTCACCTTTACTCTATCCCTAAACTCCTGTATGCGCCGCTGTCTACTCTCCTCCTCCACCATAACTGACTCCGGCGACTGCATTTCCATTTTCCCTGGACCAAAATATGCCTCCCGGAGGTCATTCAGCTTGCTCTTCTTCTCGGTCGAGAATCGGTTGTACCCTGGGATGAGTACATTGACATCCAGCCCCGTGATGCCCGCATAATTCCCAATTCGTTCTGGTTCCTCTGGCGGAGGCGGGGCTGCCACGGTAGGTATCAGTGTCTTTTGGGCATCTTGCGGTCGAGGAGGGAAGGGCCGAGCCGAGATAACTCCAGTGTCACTTTCTGTATCGTCAGAACCCAAAAACTGCAGGGCATGTTGAGCAGCTTTTGGGGGAGGGTGCGCTGGCCATGACGGATTACGTTGATCAGGCAGACTTCCAGAATGTGAGGCAGACACAAGTGGGGGAACACAATGTAAAGTATTCTTACTCGAGGAAGGCCTCATGACCTTCTGCGGGGGTCTGCTGACAGTTGATGAGAAACGGTGTGAAGCATTCGAAGGCGAGATTGGCCCAGTTAAATTACCAGATAATGACTCTCTCTTAGCCGCTATTATGGCCTTAAGGGCCTTCTGAGTACTGGATTCCAGTTTGGGGGGCGGCTTCTCCCTCAATCGCCTTACATGTGCCGAGGAAGTACTCGAGCGCCTCGAGCTCTCACTCATCTGCGCCGCCAATACTGGAGACACCTTTGGCTTCAGGATAGGAGGCTGTATCGGTGTTGGAGAAGGTATGGTAGTATTCACTGATGAGAGAGACCTTAGTGGTGGGGGTAGCGGGCTGACAACAGAATTTTTTTCAGCAAGGGTTCGCTGCCTGTCAGGGACCTGCATTCCCACATTTTTATGCCCACCCAGAGACTGTGGCACACGCCCTGATTCCGCTGATTTTACACTCGCCCCAACGCTTTCCAAGTACCTCTTCTTGTGCTCCTTAGCAAGATCGCTCAAGTCCTTGAACTCCACTTCTTGGCTGCCAAATTCAAGTTTTAAAACACGAGGCCTCTTCTGTCCTTTTTTGCCTCCAGCAATCGGGCTCCCATCACTATTCTTCCTCTTTATACCTTGGCGCATAGGTATGACCACCTCAAAAGATTGTGAACTAGATGGGTCTCTTGCTGTGCCTGGTATAATTTCATCGTCTTCTAAACGCAAGCCAGCTGGGTTTTCACCACTTCTGAGTGTTTTGAAATCGCCTGTCATAGCATGTTTCTTGTATGCAACACTCTTTGTCAGAGGATATGGTGTATCCCTAACTTGTATTATAGCGACCTGATGCTGCGGTGTCGTTGAATGGAAGGGGGCTTCTCGAATTGCTTGTCTGTTCCCAGGGCTCATTGCAAACCCCACCCGTTCTGGTTGGGATGGATCTCTAATGGGGGTATCCTTCTCCACGTGTGTCGGTAGAGGCACTTGATCACGTGGGGTCAACTCAAAACTGGCAGAAGATATGTTCCCATTCGGAGTTGCTACGCCACCTATGATTTCCTGTTGTTGAAGTTGGATGCCTCGTTTACCTGATTCTGTTTCGCGCACTTGTACAGCAGGAGCCACTACGAAATGAGAACTCCGGGGTGCCACATACGCTGTTGGGATAGCCTGCGGGATTTCATCTTCACCATCCTCATCCTCATGGTGCTCTCCAAGCACCATAGGTTCTGGCCCCGCGAGGGTTCGTGCGGAGTCTCGCACAACCAACTGTGACTTCGCACTAAAGGTAGAAGATGTATTCGTGTTTGATGCAGGCGCTGCCTGCGATAGATTCTCCAGCGAGTCAATCTCGCTGACATTAGGCCTGGGTGCACCCTGAGCATGAGTAGGTGGGGCTAAAGCTGGATAAGCAGTGACAGGAGCAACAACAAATGGCCTTTCACACGCACGACCGCTCTTTGGTTTTCTATCATCCTTGCCACCCGGTGAAGTATGAGAAGAAATGTCTGGGGGTTGATGTGATGGAGAGTTAATCCCATCAGGATTCAGTGCAGGGGAGAGGGGATTATGTTTAGCATCATTGAGTCCACTGTGTGCCGAGCTGCTATTGGCAGTAATGCTCCGTGCTTTTCGCTGCCTTTCCTGTTCCTTATCTTCGCTTGAACTATATCCATCATAAGGTTCTGGTTCGCTGACGTGAAAATCTGTGATACTCTCTTCCTCTTCCGGCAAACCCAAACTCAGTCGTTCTTGCCTTTTTCGCTCCTCCTCTTTCTTGTAGACCAAAGCCTGTGATCTCAATAGCCCAAACTTTGCCACGTTTGTCATACCATGTGGATTCAGCATCAACTGGGTCTCTTCTTCCGTGTCTGAGTCGGCACTTGTAGGTGCACTGTGCCTCGGTACCCTTTTCGAGGGCAATCCCCGAGGGGACTCCTTCCTATTGGCATTCCACCGCGTGTAATTTGTGTCTTTTGGGTTTGATTTCTTGGTGGATACAAACTCATCAAGTTCAGGTGAGGAAGCAAATGACTTGGATTGCAGCTTTCTCCCGGAGCCACGCTTCTTGATGCCTCCATCTTTTTTTTGAGGAGTTGAAACATTATTTGCAAGTTCCTTGATGATTATGACCGAGAAATCACCAAATTCTGGATCTTCATATGATGGCACTATCCGCTGGATACGCGGCCTGTTGGTGGAGCAGGTTTTGTTGCTTCGGGGTTTCTTGCTATTACTAACACCCTGTACTGATACAGTATCAGCAACAGGCTTTTTACTGGTACTATTGTCTCGCGTCGGTGTCGCAGACAGATTTGTGCTAAAAGAAAAATCATCCAGTTCTGGGTCGGCGTACGGGGAATACGGAGCGGAAGTTGCTACTTCCCCTCTTAGGTCCCCAGTGCCTGCCCCTTCCTCTCCACCCTCCGTAGAATCATCGGTAACTCTTTGATGCGTCTTTCCTCGCTTACGCTGTGACACATTTTCAGCAGCTTCCTCATATTCACAGCTTACTCCAACGTCAAGACAGCTTTTGCACCGTGACCCGGTCCGAAAGTGTAGCGATGAGCAGGTTATATCATAGTCCTGACATCTCCTACAATATTCCCTAGATCTTCTAGGGGCCGGTGTTTCCGATGGCCGTATCGCGCTGCTGTCTGGCGGCATAGTATTTTGTGCGACTGGGCTAGGTGACCAGGAGAATTCTGAATCTGAACCTGAGTAATTTGGTGGTGGTGATAACAGTGCAGGTGATTCACTCTGCGGACTGCCTCTACTGCAAGCAGGAGATTGTATTGTGACATTGCCATGTGTTGGATATTCGTTACGATGAGCAAGATGCACCCCCCTTGGGTACCAAGCTGTAAATGATTAATCCACAGACCCGGCGTAGAGAGATAGCTTAAACTCACCAGCATCTGTCTCAAGTACCGTCAACTGCCCCTTAGGTATCGTGACGTCCAGCCTCGTCACCTCTTTCATTCCTTGCCAGCCAGGGTGTAGATGTAACATAGTATTTAAAGAGGGTAATTCAATCGCCTTCTTTGGACATCCCAGTTTCCGCCCTGACTTCTTTGACCTGGGGGAAAGATCGTTGATGCCTTCCCTTGGAGCAAAATTCGAACAACTGGACTGTCCTGAAGACACTTCAAATTGAGGCACAACGCTCTTTGAGCTTCTCCCTAATAGCTCATTCTCAGGGCTTTTGCCCACATTGCCTCCTGTTGCTTTAGATGCAGACTTTGTGCCTTTGACAATCATGGGTTGATTCCTGAGCGCTTGTATAGTGCGTTTTAAATCTGTTGCACAATCTTCCATCCTCCGCTTCCAGTCTGCACCTCTGTCGACATCAGGCACCTCAGAATTCCCGGAGCTTGTAGTTAGGCTTGCAGAACTATGACCAGATCCAGATCGCGGAGGCGGGAATTGGCCAATCTGGGTTGCGAACACCATTTGCGAGATATCTTCATCTTCAGAGGATTGTCGTGCTTTTTGCCCTTGTCGAGATTGGCGTTTCGCAGGAGATGTATGCTGAGACTGGAAATTAGATTCATCATCAGTATCAGTTCCCGCAGACACATGTGGTTTGGCCATCTCTTTTACTCCGCGCTTAGCGGGAGTTTCTCTCAACTCGTTGTCAACCAGAGCCTTTCTTGGCAGTGTTGTGAGTAACTGCTTCAATCCATTGCGTTTTCTCAGAGATTGTGGTGCCCCAAAGATTTGCGATTCGTCCGAGCTCAAGACCTTGAATCTATGAATCCGGAAACGAGGGTCTGGCACCTGGGAATTTCTGAGGTCTGCAGGAAGTGGCTTAGATGATTTTCCTCTCTTTCTGACTGTTTTTGAGGAATCGTGTTGATCTTGGTAGTCATAATTTTGCCAGAAGAGCAAGCCATCTGACCCATGGAAAACCAAATCATACTCAAGAATTTGAACAATATTGCCAACCGACCGTTCGGTAATTCGGCGGCCTTCAGTTATTTCAAAGGAGGACACGCATAATGGTGTGAACTCGCACGTGATAGACGAGACTTTATCAGATAGTTCCCCAGTTATGAAACGAGGCTGTAGGCCTGAGCCTAGTGGAGGTTCAGTAAGCGTATAGTAGATCCACTGTTGAAAGTCAGGAATATGCCATGTGGTTGGAAAGATAGTTGTTACTAATACCTTCTTGATCTGTAAAGGAGGCAGGTTGGCAATTCTACGTGAGATCAGTAACTCTCCATATAACCCCACAGAGTCCTCACGAGTGATTTGGGCTTCTGGTGGCTTGGGTCTCCCAGGTCTCTTGGATTTTGCATTTAGATATAGTTTTTTCCTTGCTGTGAGTAGGTTCTTCAGTTGTGCCACAACCTCCCCATCGATCCAGGGCCTCTTCAGTATGTCCATCTATATGTGCTGATGCTTATGACTCGACTGGAGCATGCTTGGGGCGCTGTACTGCTCAGCGTGCCTGAGCCGAGAGGGTAATGCCGAGGGAGGTGCTACTAGGGGGGTGCTACTAGGGTGGTCCGGCTAGGAGATTGGCGATGGTGGGGTCTTTCGGAACGTAGGTGCACTTTTGTCCTGTGCACTAATGATTAAAAAAATTGTACTTGGAAAGGTACCGTATATACCTAATTGCGCTCGATGGCAGGCTTAAATTACAGTCAGAAATATAAAGCCTACTTAGTTACGGGATTCTAGATCTGTAACCTAATACCGATCAGGCATGGTGGAACGGCCAGAGCGATGATGTTGGGCTAAAGGAATGGATATATCACCTATTGATGTTCTCTCTAGATCTGGGCACAAGAACAAATATGCTCTACAAGATGCGCATTAAGATGGCCTCAATAAACATCTATATACATCTACAATATTTTTGGCTTCCCGACAGACACCCCTGCAGTGTTCACCCCTGCCTATGCCAATATTGCCCACTACCAACCTCTCGATGTTAAAAGTGGCAGTGAAAGGTATTACTAATAGAGTCTAGAGATGGTAGCTTTATGGTAGGCAGATTTGATAGAGGTATCAGCTTGATCCATGCAGAGAGGGCCCAAGATTGAGTTATACGTTCAGCTATACCCCCTGCGAGTTGCCTTAAGACTTGTGTTCGTCGCAGGGTAGACATTGAGACTGATTTGCCAAGGAGCTTGCTGAAGAGCTGATGTAATCCATGGACTAGGTATCTCAGCACATTACTTGCACCCTCTTCTTCACATCCATATATACACCAGAGCAACATTCAACTGATATGCTGAAACGTGGAACGTTCCAGAGTTCCCAGAAACAGGAATCAGACCGATTAACGGGTGCTGATGAAGAGGATATTTCAAATGTGGATGTATGATTCTTCCAAAAGGGTGTTAATACTGATGTCTAGACTGGTTGTGGGAAGGAAACGCCGAGAATTCTCAGAACGTTATAAATCCGCCAGTTTACTTTTTCAAAGCCGAGACAAGGACATGTATCTGGAACGAAGCTTGGAACTCCTCGGAGTTACTTGTGTAGAGGATAAACTACAGCAAGACGTCAAGCCTTCTCTCGAGCTCCTCTGGAACGCAGGAATTAAAATATAAATGTTAACCAGAGATAAAGTCGAGATGTGTTGCTGCCAGTGCGAAGCTCGCCTCAAGCCAATATATCTATCAGACTCAAACACAAAAGTGCTGCATATGATACCCTCGAGCTCCTACGGAATAAAACCGACTCGTGCCTCCACACTGACGGTGAATCTCTCGCACTGTTCCTCACCTCGTACAGAGACGACTTCATATCCCTCGCTGTCCATCTCCCTGTAGTTGTGGCGTGCAGAGTACACCAATCCAAAAAGCCGATATCGCCCGCATCATCCGGGCATTCACAAAAAAGCGAATCTGTTGTATCAGTGACGGAGGCAACGATGTCTCTATGATCCAAGCTGCAGACGTGGGAGTCAGGGTTGTTGGAAAAGAAAGTCGCCAGTTCGCGCACCTAACAAAGTTCCTTGTCTGGCATGGGAGGAATTCTTATAAACGCTCTGCAAAACTCGCTCAATCCGTTATTCATAGAGGTCTAATTATCTCCAACAATGTTTAGCATCACCTAGCCGATTGCGCTCTACCAGAGTTGGTTGCTGGTAGGATACGCAACACTCTACACGATGGCTCCTGTATTCTCCCTCGTCCTAGACAAGGATGTTGATGAACATTTGACAAATATGTATCCAGAGCTCTATAAGAAGCTGACTGAGGGGCAGAGGCTGAGTTACAAGATGTTTGGAATGTGGGTGTTTACAAAGGAGAGGGGTTGGATCAGATTCTGGTGGGGTTGAATAGGTTTAAACAGATGGTTGTAGTGAGCTTTACGGTCTTGGTGTTGAATGAATTGGTTATGGTGGCAGTAGAGATTACGACTTGGTATGTTCACTACTCCCGTCGATGCCTAAGATGATATAATATCGCCGTTTGTAGGCACTTCTACATGATTCTTACCCTTGCTGCCACCACAATCTTCTTCGTGGCAAGTATACCGCTTTGGGGAGACTATTTCGATTTGAATTACGTCCTGGCAGTGGGGTATCTATGGCGTGTGGTAGCTTTCATGTCGGTGTCAATTATACCTCCCTCCTCGAGAGTCTGGGTACGAGACTACTCCGTGGGTGGTCAATGGAGACCGCATAAAGCTAGGCCCTGTGGAGTGTGTCGTTTTGGGATATCATATGATGTAATTCCCTATCATTCTGGTGTGGTATGGTATACCGTATATATACATCTATCCTGGTATATACCTGCATTCCACTT
>Ga0307514_10003158_pt1 | contig 16167 bp, 16 predicted proteins | sample 16_EM_MG_FD_203088 | JGI IMG/M metagenome (GOLD analysis project Ga0307514, IMG submission 203088) | Populus trichocarpa ectomycorrhiza microbial communities from riparian zone in the Pacific Northwest, United States - 16_EM | ecosystem: Host-associated > Plants > Roots > Unclassified | place...
TGGTGCATGCAGCTTGCAGACCAGAATTCATTGGCCATTCCATTATAACGTTGGATAATTAGCCAACTGCGGGCTGCATGCACCACAATAATTCATCGCTGTACCGAATATAGACAGGCATACGTGCAACTTAAGTACCGGTAGATAATTTGTGAGATGGAGTAGAAATTGTTGGGTGTAACTGCCACCGGAGGTTGGATTGTATCGAATTGGTATTAGTTATTCAGACCCGTGACGCCTGATAGGTTAGTGAGTCGAAACCCTTATCAGAAATGCAATACGTACAGTTATATCAACCAGACTACAGTTATATGTATGCGCATAGATATTATTAATTATCATATTGATTTCCACTGCAATGACTAGGTGAGATAGCTACACACTGGTCCTGAAGGAAGGGAGATCATGAATGACTCAAATAACAACGCATCATACTAAGTAATGTAGTAGGTAGCCCTAGTCCCACAGTCTGACATGTGCCCTCTGCCATGTTATCAATATTGCCTGTCTCACTCCGATATTACTAGAATCGGCTTAGGCCTGGAGAGTCGGCGAGATTCTCCACCGAGAGTCCACAGGTTGTATGCGTTTGTGCAAAGTTAAGCCCCAGTATATCTGGGTTTGGGGACAGTTTCCAACATACCTGGCTGGAGAATTACCTACACTCCACACAAGCTGCGTTTGTGTACGCTTGATGGGTCTGGTAAATCAGCAGGTGTAGAAAGTGCTGAGTTTTGGAGGGTATTTTGGACCCCATTGTTACCCTCAGTTGCGCACCTGCCTCGGTTCCAACGGAGCCTCAATCTCGCTCAAACATCCTCGTTCAATATACCTTCATTGGCTAGGTGGGTAGGTTAGTGGTCATGGATAGGGATTGGCAGGGATGTCAGAATGACTCGAAATCACTACAGATATGTGGCGAGTATCGCCGGCTAAAGCGGGCCGACTGGCGAGGGCACTCCGGTATTGCGTAACTGAATCAGAGGATGAGATTGGACCACACGCTACAAAATTTGTTCAAACATAGACGAAATTTGGTTTCCATAGGCACCTTCTCCGATGAGATTAGTCTCCTGACTCATGCATTGCAGAGAATGGGTGGAGTAGAGTAAATAGAGTTAAAAAATAGCAATAAGAAATATTAGCACAGGGTAAGTACCTACTGTAAGGCATTATACAGAAGTACATTCTCCGTACAGAGTACTGCAGTAAACCTAACCTGAAGTCTCATACCGAATACTAGGTATACTTAGGCTGGTCGAATATACGTATAGTCTGGTTCCGAATATAGCAATTAATATCGGGTTCGAATTCTAGCAAATGATCGAATTTAAATGTAAAGGGAAAAATCCAGAGTAAGGTACAATACTGGTGCCAGTAGGTGTGGTACTAGTACAGAGTAGGAACACTAGAGTACCAGTAAGTTAGCTAAGTACCAGACCTTCGTATTCTTCTCTCGGATCGAAGTATATCCGAGATGCAGACCTCACTTCTCCCCCCCACCCCGGGAAGCCAATGGCGTCAGATATCGAATGCACTTCTCGCGATGCCAGTGCTTGGCTGGAATCTCCAAGTTCCGGACGTCGACTTTGTAGGTGGCGGCAGTGGGAGCGGAGAGTTGGCGGCCTCCGACCGACCAGCCTCTGGCTTAATTGAGGGGCCTCCGGGGCGGCTTAGATGTTAATAGATGTTAGTTTATAGGGTGGGCTGGGGATACAAGTATCCGTTTTTTGGAAAAAAATTGTGTTACTCATTCCTATATCTTCTTTCCAAAATCTCGCCTTATAAGCTGGGAAGAAGGTCCAGTATACAGTTCCGAGGGCCTTGTCGTGAGGCAGGTTCAGGTGTGAGGATATAAAGTACGTTGATTCCATCCTTCTGGGACAACATCTAGGGCTTGCTTGATCTAACGGTTGTGTATCTTGTTCTAGCAGATACAGTCTGGTTGATACAACAGGTCTCGATTGATATCATCCACAAGCATGGCGAGCGGGAGGCCTCACTCAGGGCAGTTCACATCAACCCAAGATATCATACAGAGTCACAACAGCACCAGTAACAATGCCCTCAAGCAACTCGACTCTAAGGTCATTGACGTTACGAGCATTGATGATGACCCATACAAGCATCTCTCCACTGACGAAGCTGCCATCCTCAAACGCCAGTTGGACATCCCAGTAGTCAATCTCACCTACCTTTCTCTATTTCGCTATGCTACTTTCAATGACAAGTTCTTCATTGTCACCGCAGGGCTAGCTGCCATCACTGCGGGTGCGGTTGTGCCACTTATGACTATTGTCTTTGGTCAACTGGCTGGGGTTTTCCAGGACTTCATGCTGGACACAATTGACCCAAACGAGTTTCAGCACACGTTGAACAAATATGTTTTGTACGCATCTGTTAGGTTAATATTGTTTGGCTTGTGAGTATATGCTAACTGGCTCGTAATATAGGTATTTCGTCTACATGGGCCTTGGAGAGTTTATCACCGTTTATTACAGCACTGTTGCATTCATCTATACTGGGGAGCACATTTCCCAAAAGATTCGAGAACAATACCTTGGAGCAATTCTAAGGCAGAACATAGGGTTTTTCGACAAACTCGGTGCCGGAGAAATCACCACTCGAATCACCGCGGACACCAACTTGATCCAGGAGGGTATCTCTGAGAAGATCGCTATTACACTGTACGCTCTGGCCACGTTCATCACTGCCTTCGTTATTGGATTCATCAAGAACTGGAAGTTGACATTGATCCTCATATCCACCGTTCTCGCAATCACACTCTGTATGGGTATTGGATCCAGGTTCGTTGTGAAATACAGCAAGGTTTCATTGCAGTCATATGCAGTCGGAGGAAGTATTGCAGAGGAAGTCCTCTCGAGCATCAGGAACACGACAGCATTCAGTACTCAGGACAAGCTGGCAAAGCAGTACGATGCTCACTTGGCCGTTGCTGAGAAGTGGGGTTTCAAGCAGAAGATAGTTATGGCGTGGATGGTTGCATGCATGATGTGCATTATCTACTTGAACTATGGGCTTGCTTTCTGGCAAGGATCTCGCTTCCTTGTCAGTGGTGATGCTAAGCTTTCTGCCATCCTTACTGTCCTCATGGCCGTCATGATTGGATCTTTCTCTCTCGGAAACGTTGCTCCAAACGCCCAGGCATTTACCACTGCTGTCGCGGCTGCTGCCAAAATTTATAACACCATTGATCGTACCTCGCCTTTGGATCCTTCAAATGAAGGGGGTGAGAAGCTGGAGGACGTCCAAGGACATCTTGAGTTCAGGCATATCAAACATGTCTACCCATCTCGACCTGAGACCATTGTTCTAGAGGACTTGAACTTGGCTATCCCGGCTGGCAAGGTCACTGCACTTGTTGGTGCTTCTGGAAGTGGAAAGAGTACTATCGTTGGACTTGTGGAGAGGTTCTATGACCCTATTGGTGGTGATGTTCTTCTCGACGGCCATAACATCAAGAATCTTAACCTCAGGTGGTTGCGTGAGAACGTCTCCCTTGTGCAACAGGAGCCTGTCCTCTTTGGAACTACAATCTACGGAAACGTCTGCCACGGTCTTATTGGAACCCGCCACGAGAACGCCTCCGAAACCGTGAAGAGGGAGCTTGTTGTCAAAGCTTGTGAGATGGCGAACGCAGATGGGTTCATCAGGAATTTACCTGATGGCTACGAGACTAACGTTGGTGAAAGAGGATTCCTTCTCTCTGGTGGCCAGAAGCAGAGAATTGCGATTGCCCGGGCAGTGGTTTCTGACCCAAAGATTCTTTTGTTGGATGAGGCAACCTCGGCTTTGGATACTCGATCTGAGGGTGTAGTTCAAGCTGCCCTCGATACTGCTAGTCAAGGAAGGACTACCATTGTTATTGCCCACAGACTCTCAACTATCAAGACCGCGGACAATATTATTGTGATGGCCAAAGGAAAGATCATCGAGCAAGGAACCCATGATGAGCTTCTCGAGAAAAAAGGCGCGTACTATAGTCTGGTTGAAGCGCAGCGTATTGCCGCCGAAACTGCCGGCGAAGAGCTGGGTGAAATAGAAAGTCAGGAGCTTGGGCGTATCGCAACTGAAAAAGGTGAACTCCTAGCGCACGACCCCGACGATGAGAGGGTTGCCTGCAAACTGGAAAAGACAAACACCACGAAATCCAAGAGCAGTGTGGCATTGGAGGCAAAGAAGGGGGGGGAACATCCCAAATATACCATTTGGGAACTGATCACGATGACAGCTCAATTCAACAAGACTGAGAAAAAGTATATGGCTATTGGTTTGGCCTGCTCTCTTGTTTGTGGAGGAGGCTATCCAACGCAGGCAGTTTTGTTCGCCAAGAGTGTTGTAACTCTGTCGCAACCACCTGAGAAGTACGGTCAATTGAGGAAGGATGCCAACTTCTGGAGTGGCATGTATTTGATGCTGGCCATTGCTCAATTTCTTGCACACTGTACCCAGGGCTATTGCTTTGCATACTGCTCTGAGTGTCTCATTCGCCGCGTCCGCAACAAGGCTTTCTGCACCATGCTTCGGCAGGAAATTTCCTGGTTTGACCGCGAGGAGAATACCGCCGGCGCTCTCACCTCTTTCTTGTCCACAGAGACTACACATCTTTCAGGCATGTCTGGTGTCACCCTAGGTACTATCTTGAATGTTATGACTACTCTCATCGCATCCATTATCTTGTCCTGCGCCATCGGATGGAAACTCGCACTTGTCTGTACTGCCACTATCCCTATCCTCCTCTCCTGTGGTTTCTTCCGTTTCTGGATGCTCGCGCAGTTCCAGAAGAGAAGCAAGGTAGCATATGAGAAGAGTGCAAGTTATGCTTGTGAGGCTACTGCAGCAATCCGTACTGTAGCGAGTTTGGCAAGGGAGAATGATGTGTGGCAGCAATATCACAGGGAGCTGGAAATTCAGGGCAAGAAATCCCTTGTGTCAGTCGCCAAGTCTTCTATCCTCTACGCCATGGCGCAGAGCTTCTTGTTCTTCTGCCTTGCCCTTGGTTTCTGGTATGGTGGTACCCTTATGAAGGAGCACGAGTATGACATGCTCAAGTTCTTCATGGTTTTCATGGCGATCATTTTCGGCGCTCAGTCTGCGGGGGCTGTCTTCTCCTTCGCTCCAGACATGGGAAAGGCCAAGCAAGCAGCTCAGGAACTCAAATCCCTTTTTGACCGCAAGCCCGAGATTGATTCTTGGTCCTCTGAGGGAGAAATGATCCCGGAAACCGAGGGCCACATTGAATTCCGCGATGTCCATTTCCGCTACCCAACCCGCCCGAGTCAGCCCGTCCTCCGTGGCCTTGACCTCAGTGTTAAGCCTGGACAATATGTTGCCCTTTGTGGACCCTCTGGGTGTGGAAAGTCAACTACCATTGCCCTTGTCGAGAGGTTCTACAATCCCCTCAGTGGAGGAGTTTTCATCGATGGCAAGGAGATCAGCACTCTTAATATCAATGATTACCGGAAGCATATTGCGCTTGTGTCTCAGGAGCCAACTCTGTACCAAGGAACCATTAAGGAGAACATTTTGCTTGGTGCGAATAGAGATGAAGTCAGTGATGAAGAGGTTATCAAGGCGTGCAAAGATGCGAACATCTATGACTTTATCGTAAGTTTACCCATTTGCTGATACATTTGATGCGTCAAATGCTAACTGGATTCCTAGGTGTCTCTTCCTGGTGGATTCGACACTGTCTGTGGTAGCAAGGGTACCCTCCTATCTGGTGGTCAAAAGCAACGCATTGCTATTGCCCGTGCTCTCATCCGTAACCCACGTGTCCTCCTCCTCGATGAAGCCACTTCCGCTCTTGACTCTGAATCAGAAAAGGTTGTACAGGCGGCTTTAGACGCAGCAGCAAAGGGAAGGACCACAATCGCCGTCGCCCACAGGCTGTCAACTATCCAGAAGGCAGATGTCATCTACGTGTTCGACGCGGGGCGGGTGGTCGAGGCTGGTAGCCATTCTGAGCTTTTGGCGAAGAAAGGCAAATACTACGAGTTGGTCAGCTTGCAGAGCCTGGAGAGGAACAATTAATTGGGAGGACCTTTTGTGGGAGCTAATAGGAATAGAGTAGTGGGAACTGAAGTAGAGTTGTTTTTCTAGTTTGTAATTGCGACGTGGGCTTTTTTATGGCGCATTTGGTTTGGGTATATATGCCTTTGGCTTTTTTTAATGGCATCATAGCTTCTACTATACTGGTTTTATTTTGATACCTGGGGGTTTCGGGAATGATTGGTAACACAAAAATTTTTTTTGGAGTTGGAGCGAAGTTATCCTGGGATTGAAAATAACCTGATACAACAGAGTTCCGATATTTGAGTTTTCATCTTGGTTTTTCCTTTTCCTTTCACTGGAATCTTTTTCTGTGGATAGTTATCAGACCACTTGTTACTTAAAAATGGGTTTTCGTGTGGGTTTTTTTTCCTAGAAATGCATAGTTATGGTGATGACCACTGCAATGACAGGAAACCTTACGTGAGTGGCATGATTTAATGAGCTGCCCCTGATTCAGGGTAAGGGGTAATCTAACTCAAACACTATCAGGGTAACATGCTCCTCTTCTTGTTTCCCTAGGTAAAAAGGATAACCCCTCAACATTATCCCTATGGCGCGCTCTACTCTATCCTACATGTAGTCGGCCTGAATCTAAAGTAGCTTAAGAAGTTTCAAGAGAAAAAAAAAAAAAATTAATACCAGATATTTTTACTTTCCCATTACCACGACGACCATCCTAGCACTAACAATTCCTTATAAAAAATGCCGCCAGACCAAGAAAAATCCTCCCTCACACCCTATCACGCCATCCCATATGCTAGGGCCGAGACTACTCATATCCATATTCCATACCCAGATCCACCCCTCATGTCTAAACACCCCTTCCTTATAATAAGGGGTAAATCTGCCCATCATCGTAGTTCGTAACAACAATAAAAAGTAACAAGATAGGATAGGATAGGATAGGATAACGCTCCCACCCTCCAGATTGCCAACCGATGCAGCAATATAGTAATAAAAAAAAGGGGGAAAAACCAGAAGACCAGAACATACAAGGGAATGAATGTTAATGTTGCTCGCTTCGAAACACAAAAAAGGGATGGCAAGAAACGCTGTATGCAAGCCCGGGCCATAAGAGGGGTACTAGAATCGCAGAAGATAAATAGGAAGAGGGGGGGGGGATACAGAAAAGTAACTACACGAAGTATGAAAGAAAAAATTACTAAAACCTGAAAATCTACTCTCCTTGTGAACTCACACTCACAATCGGCTGCAGAAACGGGCTCTGCAAAAGCTCATCCGCCGACGGCCGCAAGTTATGATCCAGCTCAAAAGTCTTCCCTAAGAAAGCCTTCGCCTCTGCTGTCGCCTTCGGAGGAATCTGTGGTGCAGCGAATTTACTCCCAATTTGGAAGATTGCCTGCAACTGCGAACAGTCTGGATAAGGATGAGTGCCAGTGAACATCTCCACGACCAAGCATCCCAAGGACCAAATATCCGCTTTCCACGTGTAAGAAGTCTGTTTAACGACCTCTGGAGCCATCCAGAATACGGATCCTTGAAGTGATGGCCTGTGGTTCCCTGAAGTGAGTAGCCCAGTTTCAACTTTCTTGGAAATACCAAAATCAGATATTTTGATACCACCTTTGTTGTCCACGAGGATATTTGCGCCTTTGATATCCCTGTGGATAATATCCTTGTCATGCAGATAGGCGAGACCTGTAAGGATTTGGCGGACAAAATTTCGAACCAACGGCTCAGGCAAAGGCCCGTAGCTGTTCAGCATTGCCGCTACTGACCCCCCAGGGACATACTCCAGGAAAATATTAAGATGGTCATCTTCCTTACTAGAAGCAAGGTATTGCACAATATTGGGATGTTGCAAATCCTTCAAAAGATCAATCTCTCGCTCCAGGGCATCCAACATGCTCTTCTTGCGCGCCTCGGCTGCCGCATTGCCACCAGAAGTTTCCACTTGCTTCACTGCCATGAGTTCACCAGTCAAGGCATTGAGGGCGAGATAGACACTACCAAACGAGCCAGCACCAATCAACTGACCCCTGATCCACTTCAAACCCTCGATGGGCTGGAGGAAATCTAGGTCATCCTCGTCATCGTCATCATCATCGCCATACTGACTCATGAATGCTCTGCCGATGGAGTCTACCTCTGTCATTGGGGTAGTCAGATTGCTTTGATAATGTAGGTAACTGTCAGTGCCAGGGTCTGTATCCGTAACTACCACACTAACGCGGTCAGAGATCCCGCTCTGGAAAGACATGTACGACTTGCGGTTGCTGGTGAGAGTTCCTTCTTCCGGCAGCGTATCCAGAGAATCGCGCCCCAAATCATCTGTGGAATATGAAATTGAAGGCAGAAGTGACTTTGGTCTGAAGCGGTTCGACGGTAAGGGTGGAGCCCCAGCACCGGAAGCATTCAGCCAGGCCTCCGCGACACTGGGGACCGGCGGTGCATCGCTCAAGCTAGAGGCATAGCTCCTAGTTGTTGCAACACTGAAGCGATTTGCATATTTACTAATCCTCCTAGAGTATCTTATGGAATTCCTCACAGTCTCCTCCAAGACACCTTTACCATGCCCTGGGAAGTACTCTGCAAGATTAGAACTGATCAATTCACTAGGTGGGCGCTGGCCAAAGAACGCAGTTAGTTTCTTTGGTGGCTTGCTGTGCGACTGCGAGACAGTCTCCTTCTTCGGGGGTGGGGACGACCCTGAGGAAGTAAGATCTGAAGTAGATTCTCCAGTGAGCTTTCCAAGCTTCGAAGATTTTGTAGACATATTCGTGTTGACAGCTTGTTCTCGTGCAATCTCTTGAGCCACTCGGAACTCAGTAGCTGTGGGTGGTGAGCCCTTCCTTCTTAAAATCAGCCTCCCTCGCTCCGGCCTGGAAGTGTCGTGGCAACATATCCGCACAAGTTCTGTATCGGGGAGTAGAACGACCGAGTTATCCTCAACAGTGTAGATGCAATAATTCGGCCAATCACTCTCGGGAAGACTGAATTTTTTCAACGCCCTCTTTAGAATTCCCTCAACAGTATTGCTTCCGACCAAATATACAACCCTGGTGGAGCCTTCGGTGCCGATCATTTTGACACAAGTCTAACCCAGGGTTAGCGGGAGAGCCTTTTGGCTGAATATAAATGTGGAGTTTCCATACCTGCCAAACATTCTCCAAGCTCATAACCCCATCCAGACTAGGAGAAGAGTTATGGCCCAAGCGCCCTGCTGATCCATGCGGTGTCTTAGGAGTTCGGGCCGCCGCTGCCGCTGAGCCAGGCATATTATTGTAGTATCCTGAATTCAGTGGCGGACTCACCATGTTCCTAGAGTCCTGGTAGTTCTTAGAGTATTCAGGACCAGTTGGGCTGTCAGGTCCCGGGTAAGCTGTACTACTTAATATTGGCCTGTTCTGCTCAGGCTTCCGGGACGTGCTCCGGCTCGATGGTGGTGTCACCCTATGCGTTGACTGTGTAGGAGTCCCTTTGTATGAAGTTGATGGAAGCTCTCCCGTTGATCGATAGGATGTATTGGTCAATTGATCAAGGGAAGCAATGGTATCCTGGGAAAGTGAAGATTAGAGTAATGTCAAAGTGAAGCATTTGAAGTACAGCATTTACCCTATTGCTTGTCTTGGGGCCATAGACCTTAGTGCGCAGAGCGTTAACTGCAACAAAGATGAGTACCCTGTCGCCAACTTTCGTGACTCCCATCTCCTTCAACACCGATTGGTCACACTCTAGGAGCATCTCTCCTGTGATGTTGTTTGCTAATGCCACCAGTATTAGCACTTCAGTATACCATATGCCGAGTATAGTCCATACATTCAAATATGTGGCTGTATTTTCCACAGTTGATGCTCCTTAGCCATTCTGAGACCCGCTTCTCATCCCATGACCTATATGACCCCTCAGTTAGCCCGTTAGTCTTTGAGGGGGAGCCTCAAATGGCATACCGAATCTCTTCTAACATGAGATTATCATCCGATGACCTTTGTGCAGACGGAGCCATTGATGACGACGATGGAAATGGAGGCTGATGATAGCTGTGTGCTTGAGATGCATACTGGCTTTTAGAAGCAAGCAGTGCCATGGTAGTGAACCAGCACGAACCAGCGACTGGCTGATGAAATTCGAGCAGTTAAAGAAAAATGGTTCCTTTTTCAGAATGTAATAATTTTGCAAGAACCCAACCAGCCCCGTATTGGGCAGACAAAACCGCGAGCTCCTAGCGTGACAACCCAACGATGGGGAATTTTATTGTTTCCCCCAGATTGCTGAAGAGCAAAAGTGTTCTTTGCCTGATTGTGCTGATTCGATAGCTATAACTTTTCCCACAGAAGCTGTCTGTCCAGATGGTGCTATTGAAACCTGAATCTAACCCTCACCAGTCCCAAGACACAGGCAACAAACCCTTCTTTCAACAGCAAGCCGGTGAATATAAAGCACCACCCTGCAGCCCAGCGACCGAAGTGCGTGCAGAGGAGGGGGTTGCAGGGGCGGAGAAAGAATAAATAAATGGGGGAGTGAGAAAGAGGAACTAGAGTCGGGTAAGGTGACTCTCAGAGCCCGGGGCAGTGAGCACGAAGAAAGCGGAGGATAAGCTCACGAATGGTGACGGCGAAATAGAGGGAAAGAATGAAAACGATATCAATGGACAAGAACAGGCACCCAGTCGGTGGTGTCTGGCTGGCTAGCACAACACAAGGATGGCGAGCTGGGGCGGGGGCAGCGAGGGAAGTACTGGTCAGCGCAGATTGCGCCGGTGGGGTACTTGAGCGTGTGGTTGTTTGACTTTGCTGGTGGAGGGATATTGGAGTTGTTCGACAAGCACAAGCAACGGCTAGGTTTCAGAATGTTGCAATACCTTGTTGCAAGAGGTTGACGATTGGCTCACAACACCCCTTGTCTCGCTGGGCGCCTCGAAAAAATACGTCTCTCCACCAACAAATCGTCTCAAAGGCCACTTTGTGGGTGGATAGCCCACCAGCTGCAGCCCTGTGTTTACATGCAAAAAGCCCAATAGCCATTGGGGCAATTCAAGCTGTGAGCATACTGCTCTGGCCTCGCCGCGAAGTGGCATGCAGCGTCGGAATCTGGCCGCATTTTCCTTCAGTCAAGATTGCGCAAGTGAGCCTCTTTCCTCCTCCCTGGTCCTCCTGAAACACGGAGAAAGATAATACCGCACGCTGTTCCGACTAGCTCTGCCCGAGGTCATTGGCCAACTAGGTAGGGTTTGCACTCTATCTACAAGAGCCGAGGACTTCTGGAAGCAGGTAGGTACACCCTGGTGGCGGGAAATCGAGGCAGACCTATCTCAGATATACTATATACATATCCTGACACAGGTATAAAAGTTTGTTCAGGATCATGTAGCGATCCTATAGCCTGATCATGAGAGTAGACCCAAATTATAGGTGAACATCTCAAGCCTCCGTACGTTGAAGGGCCAGATGTTGGTTTGTTTGGCATCATGTATAATTGGTGAGCTAAAAATAAAGGGCTGTCAAATGGGAACCCGGATACCAAATACCACCTGAATCATGCATCTGTGATTGTCAATGATGCGGATCAGCATGCACAGGCTGTGTCCAATACAAGCTAACCATAACCACAAATTCGATTGCTCGGAAATTTTCTCACCCATCTCGTCCAGCTGGGGTATGCTCGTACTCGTATGGTGGGACTGGAGTATGGGATACATTACCATGATTGCATCATCAAAGATGAAGGACCTGGTGGCACAAGTCAGTGCTATCATACCTCCGCGGCGGGCTTGTCACGTATACACATTGGATATGGTCTCGACAGAGACCAGGGTTAGTACCAGGAAATATGCTTATTCAGGTTGTATCAAAATGGAACATCCGGTTCATTGCAACTAAACCTCAGGACAGGCACATCTTTGGGGCTTCTCGTACTCATGTATACTTCGCTTTTTAGGGTGAGGATACAGGGAAAATGACTCTTCCAACAGGTTGTATACACGGGCAGCGTGAAAGTTTGGTACTGGGGTTTGGGTTTGGGTTACCCTGAGGGAAATCAGACCGTACATAGGTACTTGGCTGAAAATATACATCACGATCTGTCCTGAAATCCAACCAACATGGTGTCATCGAAATACCTACTCTACAGCTAGGACATGCAGGTAGCCGACCACCCAATCATGCATATGCTCACTATCTCAAAAGAGGAGGTGGTAGGGACCAGTGTAGCTATGTACATCACCTACCTAGTCATCGTAGTGGAGATAGAGCAGGTCTAACTCAAACTTCCTTACCACATGCATTGGGCACCACCACATCCCCGAGCTCCGATCGTAGTGTTGCACGACGGAAGTTGTTTGTTTGTTGTGGGGAAATGGCACTAACAGCCGTTGCCTTGGGACAACCGTCACCCTTGGTGGACGGCCTTGGCGGCCCCATTAGTCCGAGATAGACGCTACAATGTTGCAAATGTCTTGCGCTTGTGGTTGAGGAGTTGGTTCACCTATGCTGTTTGTTCATTTCCTGTGTTTGACCAGCAGTTAATGTTGGCTGCCAGGCAAGGCTAAGTACGTACAGTAAGTACCAAGCTTCGACTCAGCGGCTCTAACCCAATTATGAGACTGACAGCATTGTGCATCTATTTCTGTGCCAAAACAGGTGATCATCCTGCACTAATATCATCATCTAAAGCAGAATTCAGCTCGATACTCTCCCGACCCATTGTTTTCAAATTACAGCTGTCTTACCTACAGGCTGGAGCAATAGCAATTACAGGACTCTAGGCGTACCTTCAACGCCAACCCGGAATTGCAATCCCTCCCGAATCATGGCATTCGATCCGTCCTATGGGCTCGGAGGATTTGTAGCTTCAACCTCTGCAAATATGCCAGACTTTGGGGCTGATCTTGAACCCATCTTCAACCTTGAGCGTGTAGGGCTCGAGTTTCAAATAGCCTCTGATTTTGTAGCAGTCCAGGTCGCCAATAATGTCATAATCCTAGCTCTTGCTTCGAATCGATTACTGCGGATAGACCTTCACAATCCGCAAGATGTAGATGGTACCCCACCCGCTGACTTGGCCATATGGGGTATCTTTGATATAGATTGTAGCTGATCCATGTGTTGGGCACACAGATGTTGATCTCCCAAAGAAAGCGAACGAGGTTGGGACAATACGGAATATCTTCCTTGACCCTACCGCAAGTCACTTGCTTATTACTACGACACACGGGGAGAACTTTTATTTGCATTCCCGAGCTACAAAAGCCAGGTACCTGAACAGGTTGAAGGGAATGGTAATTGAGTCTGTAGCTTGGAGTCCCGCTCAGCCGACTACCTCTACTCGAGAGATTTTATTGGGTACACAAGATGGAACGGTCTATGAATGTTATATTGAGGCCTCAGAGGAGTTCATGAGAAGGGATGAGCGGTATATGAAACAGGTGTTAAAAGTACAGGACGGGCAGCCGATAATGGGGGTATATGTGGATGCCTTGCCGGGGCAAATGGATCTCCGGCGGGTTATTGTCACGACTGCAACAAAAATAATGCATTTTGTAGGGAAAATCAGCAGGCATGGCCATGATATTGCACCCATATTTACTAGGTTTTTCGAATCCGAAGTAGCAAGTACGCATTTCGAAAGATTGTCCCGGAAGAAAACGCTAATGTGCTCCCAGGTGTTCAGGAATTCAAAGAGCCTTCGTCAAAGCCTCATAGTATGCTTTCAATATCTCCAGAACCGAAGGATGACTATGGTGGGGAAAGATATTATGCCTGGCTTTCTTCTACTGGAGTGTACCACGGCAGCTTGTATACAGCACCTGCAACATCAGATCTTGGGACAAGAGTGTTTGCAGGTTCCAGACTATTGACGAAATCAGCCCTGCCCAACGGGAGGGGTGAGATTACTTCAATTGCCCTCACACACTGGCATATCCTCATACTGTGCGGCAATACCGTATATGCAGTCAGCAGGCTGGATGACAGTATCGTATTTCAAGGGGATGTGTCAGATGATGGTAGTAAAATTCTGGGGATTTGTATGGACCCAAAGAATAGCACATATTGGGTCTCTACTAGTGAATCAATATACGAGATTCTGGAAACCAAAGAAGATCGGGATGTATGGAAGCTGAAGATGGCAGAAAAGTCCTTTGATGAAGCCTATAGATATGCCGAGGTACGTTCTGCAATAAACCGCAGTTTTTGCAGAATGATACTGATTCCCGTTTCCAGACCCCCCACCAAAAAGATACCGTGGCCGTAGCTCAGGGTGATCACCTGGCAGCCCAAGGCCTGTACATTGAAGCTGCTGCTGTATATGGCAAAAGCAGCAAATCATTTGAGGAGGTTTGCCTAACATTCCTGGATAGTAACGAACCGGACGCACTCCGAAAATATCTTCTTGCTAAACTTGCCTCCCTCAAGAAGTCGGTAAGTTTCAAACCTGACCCACCATAAATTCAGCTACTGACAGTGTTGTAGCAAATCATGCAAAGAATCATGGTTTCAAGTTGGTTGATTGAAGTTTTCATGTCGAAGCTAAACACACTTGATGATGCAATTTCGACAAAAACGGAACTCAACATGGGCGATGAGGCCCAAGCAAAGTCTCAACTTGCTCAGGTCAGGGCGGAATATCAAGAATTTGTCAATAAATACAAGGGGGACCTAGACCGTGACACCACCTATGAGATAGTATCCAGTCATGGCAGACGCGAAGAGCTTCTATACTATGCAACAAGCATCAACGATTACAGTTATGTTCTGGCATATTGGATACAGCGAGAAAAGTGGATTGAGGCACTAGATGTGTTGAAAAGGCAGTCAGATCCAGAGATGTTTTACAAGTACTCTTCTGTATTGATGACGGGGGCGCCAATGGATACAGTCAACATTCTGATGCGACAGTCCAATCTCAATCCTCGACATCTTATACCAGCAATGCTCAACTATAATAAAGACACGATGGTACCAATAAGTCAGGTACGTGGACCTGAAGCACCGTATTTATAATTACTAATGGCAACAGAATCAAGCTGTTCGGTACCTACAATATATGATCAATCAAGTTGGAAATAACGATGCAGCGGTTCACAATACCCTGATAAGTATATACGCTAGTCACCCATCAAAAGACGAGACAGCTTTGCTGTCGTACCTCGAATCCCATGCTGCAGATACTCAATACGATGCCGACTTTGCATTACGGCTTTGTATCCAGCACGGCCACGTACAGAGCTGTGTACACATATACTCGTCCATGGGGCAGTACTACCAAGCTGTTGAACTAGCTCTTAAACACAAGAACATCAAATTGGCTAGTATTGTAGCTGACCGGCCTGAAGGGGATCTTGTATTGAGAAAGAAGTTATGGTTGGCTGTTGCTCAAGAGGTGATTCCACAGAGCGAGGGAATCAAGGCGTGAGTTTTTAGTCTACATGGGGTAAATGTTTGCTAATGCTTTGTTACAGTGCCATCGAATTCTTGAAACAGTGTGAATTGCTCAAAATCGAGGATCTAATACCATTCTTCCCTGATTTTGTTGTAATAGATGATTTCAAGGTAGGCTATAGATGCACTGTCTGTATCATCACTAATGGCAGCAATTTAGGAGGAAATATGCTTGGCCTTGGAAGAGTACAGTAGACACATCGACATGCTTAAGAAGGAAATGGACGAATCTACGCGGACTGCCGAGAACATTCGAAATGACATTCTCGCCCTTGATACACGATACGCCATTGTTGAACCTGGTGAAAGATGTTACCATTGTCAATATCCGCTTTTGTCAAGACAGTTCTTTGTTTTTCCGTGCCAGCATGCATTTCATAGTGATTGTTTGACCGCGCAAATACTGAAGCAGGCAGGAGTCGGGAAGAAGAAGAGAATCCAGACTTTGCAGAACGAAATCTCGAGGGGAGTAACTATAGGGAAGGCAAGGGAGAGGATGGTGGAAGAGCTAGACGCGCTAATTGCTAGTGCATGGTATGTTCGGCCTTGAGACCATTGATGTATTGAAGGAGCGGAAAACTGACTTTGCGGCGTTGTAGTATTTTGTGCAGTGAGTTTGCGGTCAAGGCTATTGACCAGCCATTCATTGGGCCTGAAGATGACAAGGACGAGTGGGCGCTGTGATAGATACTTA
>Ga0307514_10003159_pt1 | contig 16164 bp, 10 predicted proteins | sample 16_EM_MG_FD_203088 | JGI IMG/M metagenome (GOLD analysis project Ga0307514, IMG submission 203088) | Populus trichocarpa ectomycorrhiza microbial communities from riparian zone in the Pacific Northwest, United States - 16_EM | ecosystem: Host-associated > Plants > Roots > Unclassified | place...
GTGTTTTTTAAGTGAAGTGGGAGAAAAAATTTTCCACAGATAGTTTATGCCATTTAAGGTTGTGGACTTGCTGTGCTATTCTTCTGCTTATTTGAGTCCATATGATGACTTATCTACTCATTTCTTAATCTATTCTTGCATGATAAAAACACGCACCAATACGCACTCATGGTTTATGTAATTTATTCCACCGTGAAACTAGTGGCCCTCGTTATTTCTTTTGCAATCACATTTTAGCAGGATTTTAATTTTTGAGTAGAGTGATTTCAATATTAAATATAGGTCAGTCAGCTCCATCGTGGCATGAGTAGACGCTACCTTCAGTTTGAAAAAGCTCAACAGAAAACTCCAATGGATGGCACATACTCTCTTGATTTAGCAATCACTATAATTGGTTCAATATCATCTTCTTCCAATACAGAATTGGAGATTTTGGATTCATCTCAGGTGGAGTTACCTAGCTCTTCTAGAAAGAAGCAAACTGTGTTTGTGTCCATGCCATCCGGTTTTGGCTTGCATCTCAATAGCATTGTCAACACTTTGCTAATAGGATGCAGTGCATCATAACCTATTATGAGCCACCATTCAGCTGGGCACAAAATTAGTTGCTCCAAACTACCCAGTTTAGTTGAAAGAGTCTCTTCAACTGCGGGAGATGATGTGCTCCAAACTAAGGCTTCACTTGCCACAGGCTCTGCCATTTCCGAGTCTCTTCACACCAAGGAAACTTTAAATAAGTTGCAGCCACCTGAGCATCAGATAACCCTACACAATAATAAGAGATTTAGCTCAGAGCATGCTGACAATTTTGAGGAGTTCAACCAATCAAGCCCCAAGAAGAAAAGGCAAGATCATGTGATAGTTTTCATATTCAACTTTTGTTTTCTTCTCTCTCTATATGTGTGTGTGTGTGTGTGTGTTAGCTGCACCACTGAACTTTTTATGATCTTCAGGAAGAAAGTATCAAGCACTGATGGTGATGGTTGCAAACGTTGTAACTGTAAGAAGACTAGATGTTTGAAACGGTGAGTGATTTCAAGTTTTCTTGGTAAAAGTCATCTTCACATATTTGTAATTTTTTTAATTTGTTAATCTTTTGTTTTTTTAACTCTCTACTATTTGGCCAGATATTGTGATTGTTTTGCGGCCGGAATCTATTGTGCCGAAACTTGTGCTTGCCAAGGGTGCTTTAACAGGCCTGAATACGAGGATACTGTTCTTGAAGCACGTCAACAAAAAGAATCGCATAATCCACTTGCTTTTGCTCCGAAGATTGTACAGCATGTGACTGAGTTTCATGCAATCAATGTGGTACCAAGCCCTCATTTGGTTTTTTAGCAATTCATTTTATTTTTTGACTGGGAAATTTGGTAATCATGTCTGCTTATCACAGGAAGATGCAAGCCTGTTTACGCCGTCCTCAGGTAGGCATAAGACAGGATGCAATTGCAAAAGGTCAATGTGTGTGAAAAAATATTGTGAATGCTATCAGGTGTAGTATTTTGTTCATATCAGATTTTGCCATCATCTTTGTCACAATAACCAGTTCTCAATATTTCTAACTTTTCTATCTGTCATGTTTAAAAGGCTAATGTTGGATGCTCCAATGCTTGTCGATGTGAAGGGTGCAAAAATATCCATGGTAGGAAAGAAGGTGAGAAATTACACAGAAATTAAATTTTGAATCAACTCTTTAGCTGCCATCATTTGCCACAAATTATGATAACAGTTTTAGCAATTACAAGAAATTTGAAAATTCATTTCTCAGCCTCTGTGGATTCTCCTTCCAGCTTTACAAGACATTAATTCTAATGACTATATATCATGTGGAAAATTTTACAAGTTCTTTTGGTGGTTTAGTGAAAGATAATTTAGAGAAAACCTGGAAGTGTCATAGAATGTTTGGAAGCACCGAAAATAGAAGTGGTGAAGAATTCATTACTCTTTCATCATAAAGAGGAAAAGCAATATTCTACCAGTGGAATGACGAATGATATTTGTTAATGTATTTACAGAATATGGTATGACTGGAGAAATAGTAAGCAATAGAGCTAATGAAGAAAGGTTAGAAAGTATGGCTGATAACAAATTCAAAATGATTGTAAATAATAAATTTTTACATGCCGAGCTATGTGATCCGCGTAGCCTCACACCACCAACATTGTCATTCGAATACACAAGGTATTTTTTTTATTAAGATGTATTTTTTTTTAGAGAGATTAGAATATTTAAGTCCTTTTTGTTTGAATTGCTTATAGTTCCTTTTTCTTAGCCATGGAAAGAAGGCAGCAAAATCCCGACTCCTTCCTGGTAGGTATGTTCTATCATCCGAGCCTGATTTTTCCATGCTGCCACGCAAAATCCACAAGTTCTCCTAGCAATTCACATGGCAATGACAAGCTTCGCAAAACTAGTAAAACCCTGGACGTGGTTTCCCACAGCCAGGAACTGGATTATAACATCACTGAAGCAATGGGACAATTCTCACCACGATTTAATGAACTAGCTGATTTTTCTGATCATACTCCATTGCCAAATCCTTCCCCCATCATGATGGCTTCGTCTTCATCTAAAACGCGGGACACGGCAATTATTTCACAGGTTTGTTTGTATCCTGGAAGTGGTCGTCTCTCATCTAGCGGTTCTCTTCAGTGGCGGAGTTCACCAATTACGCCAATGACTCGGTTAGGTGAGACCAAAACTCAAGCACTGGACTCCGGTTGTGGGCTTTATGACATTCTGGAAGACGGCACACCCGAAATATTTAAGGAATCTCCTACCCCCGTCACATCTGTTAAAGCAAGTTCTCCTCATAAAAAGGGAGTTTCTCCTCCTCGTGGTCACATCCAAGAGTTTCAATCGAGCTCTTCAGCAGGCTTGAAAAGTGGGCGCAAGTTCGTATTGAAGTCTGTGCCTTCTTTCCCTCCACTCACTCCCTGTATCGATCCCAAAGATCGCACCCAACAGAAATACTAGAAAAATAGATATTTGTTAGGTGAGTCTTGCTCATGTTTCTTGCCATTTGTGAAATAATTATTGATTTATTTACTTATCCTTGATTGATCAATTTGCTCGTTTGTATTGCAGTGGTGTTGGATATACTTCATTCAAGGAAAGTACATATGCAGCTATGATCCGAAGGATCAATTTTGTGCCAGGTTCGGATATGGACCACATATGATTCTTAATTGATAAGTTAGATACTTGATTGTCACAATCTTTCTTAAGTAGGTGTGTCGCGTGACCACAGGTTCAGGGTATACGTGAACTCATGCAAGAGATGCAGCCAGGCATGATCATCATACGCAATCTTTCATGTTTGCTCCCTTTTCCATTTTCAATTCGTATCTTTCTGTTTTGCAATTGGATGTTTTTACTGTTGATTTGATTTCATTCATAGTTGGTGGAAGGGCTGACCTTGTTTGTTAAAGAATATGGAGGAGGATAGAAAGTTGTTGGAAAAGAAAGGATAATTATTTTTCCCTTTTTCCGCTGCGATCAATTATGCCCTTCTGTCCTTATTCTTCCCTCTTTACCTTTCTTTTAGGCTTCTAGCATGTCATGCAGCTAGGGTGGGAATCATCTCCTTTGTTATTAACCCTGATGCACGTATATAAAAGCCTCCTTTCTCTTTGTAATGTAAGCAGAATATAAGAATAATGAACGAAGCTTGAGAAAGATTTTTAAACCAAAACCTTCTTGTTCTCTGGCCTTTCTTTTTTTCTTATTTTTTTCACCTTTGAAACCTCTAGCATTTCTTTCATGGTATCAAAGTTGTTGGTTGTTTAGCTAACTATGGAGAAAGAAGCCGAAAATCTACAAACACCACATTTTACTATAAAATTAACCTCACGTTTCCACAACCTATTGGATCAAAATAATCCATATCATCTTGATAATGGTGACATATCAGTTCTAAGTTTGGTGACTGATCTCCTAACCATAGAAAACTTTGTCATTTGGGCAAGAGCCATGAAAAGGGCTTTTAGAGTCAAGAACAAGCTCGGTTTTGTTGATGGTAGTATTACAAAATCTTTAGATCCCAACGACCCTTTCTAGAAGCTTGGGAAAGATGCAACGATATGATTGTTTTTTGGATTCATAACTCTGTAAGTCCTTCAGTAAAGTCCTCTTTCATCCTTGTAGATAATGCATATGAGATTTGAAATGAACTCTGTGAGAGATTCACTCAATAAAATAGCCATGGATTTTCAACTAAAAGGGGCTCTAACTAACTTAACTCAAGGGAATGATTTAGTTAGTGTCTATTATGGAAAGCTGAAAATAATTTGGGATGAGTTAACATTACATTATCCTATGTAAGAATGTTCTTATGGACAGATGAAGGTCTTAACTGATTATTATCAACAAGACTGTGTAATCCAGTTTCTCATGGGTTTAAATGAAACATACTCCAACGTAAAAGATCAGATCATGTTAATGGATCCCATACCACAAGTCAGTAAGGTTTTTTCTCTCATTCAGCAGCAAGAAAAACAACATCAAATGTTACCTTGCACATTTACTTGTGAATCAATGGCCCTCCTTACCAGAAACGCATTCACAACCTTTAGGCCATTTAACAGACCTTATTGCCTGCATTGCAAGATTCAAGGGCATCTCTTGGAGGATGTTTCAAAGCAGGGAATGCAACACCTCCTATTTGTAGTAATTGTTATATGAGTGGTCATTTAGCAGAGAAATGTTACAAGCTAGTGGGATACCATTTCGGTCACAAGTTACATAATAAGGGAAGAAGACCAAATATGTATATCAGTCAGTCCAACATGATTGTAGTTGAGGATTTTCCAAAAAATCAAATTGATAAGATGAATTTGATTTCAAATTAGTATAAGAAAATCTTATAGTTACTTCATGAGAAACACAAACCAGCAGATATCCATCCTTTTATGGCTCATAATTCAACCATCTCTATGGCTAACTTCATAAGTCTTCCATCTATGTCTGGTATCACAACCTATCTCTCCATTTACTCACACATATGTTTTGACATTAACAATGTTCCTTGGATCATAGATATAGGAGCTACAGATCATATAATTTGTAGCACCACATTCTTTATAAAAATCACCGCCATTGTGTCTTATATAATTTCAAACTTCCCAATGGCCTAGAGGTTCCAGTCACGCACATAGGCACTGTTAAACTCTCAAAATTAATCACCATTGAGAGTGTTTTGTGTGTTCCTTTATTTTCTTTCAATCTTTTTTTTTTGCTCCAACATTAACCAAAAATATCTCTTGTTGATCATCTCCAGTATATTAAAGTACCTCTTACTGCTTTGATGTGTAAAGCATCCAAGTATTTTAACACTTATCGTTTGCATTCTAGTTCGTTTGCATTTTAGTTGTGCTATAAATACCAGTCATAATTCTAATTTGTGGCATTATCGTTTAGGCTATATTTCCAACTCTAGATTACAACTAATTAGAGATCCTATTGTAATAATAATAAAAAAACTCATGTTCTGTTATCAATGAAACTCCATGCTCTATTTGTCCTTTGGCAAGACAACATAGACTCTCTTTTGATGAAAGCCTACATAAATCTTCTTTCAACTTTGAACTCATACACTGTAACTTATAGGGCCATGTTTTGTGGCAGCTTATGATGGGCATAGATATTTCTTGACCATTGTTGATGACCTATCTCATAGTACCTAGGTTCATGTATTTAAAAATAAGTCAGGCATATGAAAATCTATAAAGTCATTATATAATCTTGTTAATACTCAATTTGGAGCTAAAGTTAAGTACCTAAGAAGTGATAATGGAGCAGAGTTACAAATGCAAGACTTCTTCCATAAAAATGGTATCATTCACCAAAGAACTTGTGTAGAAATCCCACAACAAAATGGGATAAATGAAAGAAAACATCAACACATCTTAAATGTTACTAAAGCTCTTAGACTCATGTTAACTTACCTCTTGAGTTCTAGAATGATTGTATACTCACTGTCATTTACGTTGTAAATCGTATCCCTACACCTTTACTGCAAAACAAGACACCTTATGAAGCCATCTTCAAAACTAATCCCACATATCATCACTTGAGAGTCTTTGGGTGCCTTTATTTTGCCACCACTTTAAATCAGGGAAGGAAGAAGTTTGACTCCAGAGCAAGAAGATGTGTTTTTCTTGGTTATCCTTTTGGGGTGAAAGGTTATAAGCTGGTAGATTTAGAAACAAATGAAATCTTTTTATCTAGAGATGTAACGTTCCATAAACAAATTTTTCCTTTCAAGGCACCTGTATCTGAAACTCCTTCTAATACAATAACTCTTGTGGTACAACCACAACAAAATAATTCTCATTATTTTTTGTTTCAGATCCCCTGAATGACATTTACATTCTTTTTTAACAAATACCTGACACTCTTTGCTCACCTTCTAATTCAACTGACTTATCTTCAAATAAAGACATTTTTCCTGACACACATGACATAAGTATTCAAACCAACTCACCACAATTAGATCTTGCTTCCTCTTCAAATCATTCTTTTATTTCCACAACTTCACCATCTACACCAGACCCCTTTACTTATTATCTTCATGTTCGCAAGTCTGTTAGGATGAAACAAGCTCTCAAATACTTGCAAGACTTTCATTGTCACCCGACTTCCTTCAATTCTCCCAATCTAATCTAGGCCACCATAACAGAGGCTCCTTCAGGTAACCAATTTCATTTGAGTAATTTCCTTTCATACAATAAATTCTCTTTACCTTTTCAAGTTTTCTCTGCTTCCATATCCTCTCATACTGAGCTACAAACATATGCCCAAGTTGTTAACGAACCTTATTGGTGCATAGCCATGAAGAATGAGTTGAAAGCTTTAGAGTCTAACTAGACATGAATAATGATTGATCTACCTCCTAGAAAAAGGCTTATTGACTGCAAATATGTATACAAGATAAAATACAATTCAGATGGCAGCATTGAAAGATTCAAAGCAAGGTTAATTGCAAAGGGATACACACAACAAGAAGGTATTGATTACTATGAAACTTTCTTCCTTGTTGCCAAGCTTGTCACAGTACGATGTCTTTTAGCCATAGATACAGTTAAAGGATGGGGTCCGTATCAGTTTGATGACAATAACGCCTTTCTCTATGTAGACTTATAGGAAGAAATATACATGAAGCGACCCCCTAGATACACCCAAGGCCAATCTCATTAAGTTTGTAGACTACTTAAGAGTCTTTACGAGTTAAAACAAGCGTCACGATAATGGTACTCAAAATTCTACATCTCTTTGCTTAAATTTGGCTTTTGTCAGTCCAATCAGATTATAGCTTTTTCATCAAACAAGACAATCACTCTTTCATAATAGTGCTAGTATATGTCGATGATATCATAGTGGCAAGTGACTTTCCTACTATTGTCGAAGATATTAAAGTTTTTCTCAACAATAAGTTCAAAATCAAAGATTTGAGAAATTAAGGTATTTTCTTGGAATCGAGATCGCTAGAACAACACAAGGGATACAAATATGTCAGAGGAAATTTGCTCTAGATATTCTAGCAAGCTCTAGCATTCTTGGATCTCGACCTTCTAAACTTCCTATGGATTAAAATTTGAAACTTAGTAAAGAAGAGGGAACACTTCTGTCTAATCCCATTTATACAGGAAGTTAGTTGGGAAACTTCTATATTTGACAATAACAAGACCGAACATCTCTTATAGCGTGCAAATTCTGAGTCAATTTATGGATCATCCTACTGACCTCCACTTAACAGCAGCATTCAAAATCATGAAATATATCAAATGGATTCTAGGACAAGACCTTTTCTTTCCTTCTGCAAATAACCTAAAACATTATAGCCTATTGTGATTCTGACTAGGCATCCTATCCTGATACCAGACGTTCCATTTCTGGTTTTTGCATATTCCTCGGTTCATCTTTGATCTCTTGAAAATCTAAGAAGCAATCAATAGTGTCTCGGTCTTCGGTAGAGATTGAGTATCATGCCATGGCTACCACTAGTTCAGAAATTACTTGGTTGTGTTTTCTTCTAATAGATCTTCAAGTCTCTCATTCTCATGTTGTCGTGTTGCATTGTGATAACAAAGCAGCACTGCATATTGCTTTGAATCCTGTTTTTCATGAAAGGACCAAGCATATTGAGTTAGATTGTCACTTTATTTGTGACAAAATCCAAGAAGGCATTTTGATAACTGCACATGTCTCTATAAAGTGTCAACTGATAGATGTTTTTACAGAAGCCAACACCAAGCGTAATCATGCCAACGACCTATCAGAGATGCCAATTGGGTCAATTACAAGAGCTAAGGCAAAGAAGCATTGAATGGACTTGTACAGAATATATGGAGCAAGATGAACCTAGAGAAGCTTGAGAGATTTAAGGAGCATGAATGATAGCCTTTAATTCATCTAATTCAGGTCCAAGAAGAGCCCAACTCGTATGGAACAAAGGGCTGATGGTCCGGTCCCATACCAGCCTTGTTAGGCTTGTTTTTCCTAATGATACAAGGATAAAAAATCACCAATTTATTTTCCTAAATAATCAAGGAAGTTTTGGTAGATTTGATTCCTAAAAAGGGAAGGATTATTTCATGTTTTTCCTAGCCTAGGAAGGAAAGTAATTAAATCAACAACAAAGGGGAAAATTCGTTTTCTTATTTGTCCAAGTTAAATAAGGAAATCCAAGCTAATCAAGGATCTAAAAGGGGCGACAACACAAATTTTTCAAATCAGATTTCTCCTAACTTATATGAGACTTTTATAGGATAGCAAATCTGATCCTATCATATTTAGAATATTAAATTCGGATTTATTATTGTTATTATTATTTTCTTTCTTAGTTTATGGTTTTATTTATATTATTTGGGTTTAATTGTAAGTAGGCCTCATATAAGTCCACATAAGGGGTTCATTAGGGTTTGTTTCAGTCTAGAGTCAGTATAAATAAAGGCATAACTAGACATGTAAGGGTTACACAATTTTCAAATCAATAAACTTCTTATTGCCGCACTTGTTGTGTGTTGGTAGGATAATCTTCATTCCTTAGTTCTCTAAAGAACTGAAAACGACTTATCGAAGAACACCTGATTTCGTGGTGTCATCCTTATACTTCTCGTTTGCGAATCAATATTCGTTAGGTAGAGGTTTTCGTTTCTAATAGTGTTATTGCTTAGGTACAAGTTATCTTTATGTCACACTCCTATCAAACCTGATTTACTTGGCTTTCCGAGAATTGATATCTTTACGTATGGATTGTGTGACCACGTAATCATAAGGTCTACATCACTTAACCTGCATACTTATTGTCTTCCCACATGTCCTAGATGGGCATCGTAAACTACCATGCTCCATCTTGTGGGGCCCGCTAAAGAATACGGAGGAGGATAGAAAGTTGTTGGAAGAGAAGGATAATTATTTCCCATTTTTCCGCTGCGATCAGTCATGCCCTTCTGTCCTTTTCTTCTTCCCTCTTTCCCTTCCTTTAAGGCTTCCAGCATGTCATGCAGCTGGGGTGGGAATCATCCCCTTTGCATAGGACAGGCTGACTCATTAGCCTTGACGCATGTATATATAGGCCTCCTCTTCTCTTTGTAATATAAGCAGAATATAAGAATAATGAACGAAGCTTGAGAAAGCTTTTTAAACCAAAACCTTCTTGTTCTCTAGCCTTTCTTTTTTTTTCCTGTTTTTTGCCTCTGCAACCCCTAGCATTTCTTTCATTGTTGATCAGTGAAAAATAAAAATTCCATTCTCTTGACCGTAACTAAGTTGGATGGGTTCACAATTTTTTTTCATTGCTCCCCAATCTTCTCAAGTCATTTTGACTGCTTCCTGCTCTCTACCAATTCCAGTTTCTTGTCTCCATTCACAGATTATGATGCACTAGTAACTTCTCGTAAAATTTTTCACAGCATCATTTGACGGCAGAATAGTTAAAAGTTATTGTTGGTTTTGCAACAAACGCTGAGTTTTTTTTATGATCGATTAATCTTTTATGTTTGCTCGGTTGTATAGCCTTGTACTCTTGTTAGAGTTCAACTGTTCGTTCGTGCAAGGTGGATCCATGAGCCTTTGTGCTCCATCAAGCTTGATGCAGGGTCGGTTATTGTTAGGAGGTCAATTCTAGAAATCCCTTGTAAACCCAAACTCGGTGGTGAGCCTGATTCTCGAGGCACCTTGTGGTTGCATGCCTGCCCTAACGCATATATCTTTGGGCTCTGGGAGCTTGGCTGGCTGCTAGCCCTTCATTGCTCATAGACGGCTTTACGATGGAAAACCGGGAAACAGTTGCCATGAATGGTTTGTTTTCCAAGTTTGATTAGTATATCATAATAATTGATTAATAATCTCTATATATAGTTTATTGATACGATCTAAACAACATGAAAACAATGAGAAGCCATCCCATATCGAGCTCTTATTATGTACCATGAAATACAACTAATGCTGGTAACCTCACAGATACATTATTCCAAGTCAAAAGACTCATAAAATTTCCTGGATTCAGAGCAAGAGAACATCCATGTCTGTATCCCTTTCCAACTCTCTAGAGGGAAAAAAGAAAAAAACCAAAATACTAACACCAAACCCTAGCTAGCATCACAATATGATAATAAACCCAGACAAAAAAAAAAAATCAACAGACAGAAAAGAGATTAATTAAGAAAAATGACATCGAGGAATAATGAATTGAACCATGAGCTATACCATATACCCCCACACCATGCATATATTCTGGAATGCCTTTGCTATCCATTATACATTCTTCTGTAACCCCACGTACCCTTGTTCCTTGACAGTTCTTTCGCCATCAAGACCATGACCCGTCGAGCCCTAACCTAGTGGTTAGCCAGTGACATACTTCATCCATCTCTTCAGGGATTGTGTAATGACCAAGCCTGCATTGAAGACAAACATTTTTTTATCATTGCTAATGCCAAAAACAAAATGTTTAAGACGTAGGATATGCTAATGCCAAAAACAAAATGTTTAAGTAGGATATGCTAATGCCTAGAGGGAGTCGGATATACCCATTATAGCTTCTAAACGTAAGATTTCGGAATCCAGCTGAACTTAATGCCTGCGCTGATTTCTCTCCATGTTTATGTGCAACCACATCATCACCTGCAACCAGAAAGAAAGATATGAACTCTGTACAGCTTGCTGAATGGAGATTGCACTATTCTAAGTGTATTGACCTATAAGCAGTTAAAAAGCCTAGAGAACTGCAAGTTCACTTCTTTGGAACCACATAATGACAGATCAGGTTTTCAGCGAAGCATGGCCCCCAATATCTACACATTTATCATCTTGTTTGATCATGTGAATGGTATACTTTACTTCGTTGAGGTAAAAAGCTTCTATTGTTCCCTGTACAACTCATTTTATACTAGTTTGCCCTTTCTACTTTTATTTGTACTAATGCCAACCCTCTACTATCGTCTTTGTTTGGTCCTTATTTAACCAGAAGATCCTGTTGCTCTCAAATCATTAGATTATATGGAACCATATCATGACAAATGTCTCGAGTCCATTTTATTTCGATACATGACATGATATGATGGGATGTAACCTGATGATTTAAGAGCAACATGAACTTCTGGTCAAAAAAGATGAAATAAAAACGATTTTGAAAGTAAAGGGTAGACATTACGATAAATAAAAGTACAAGGGGAAAACCAGTACAAAATTAAGACTACAGGGATGCAAAGAAGCTTTTAACTGCTTCGTTGATACAAAATGTTTGTGCAAAACACATGCATTCTTCAAACAATCACATTTTCCTATTGTACATGCAAATATGATATTATACCAAAGTTATTAGAAATGCAGATAGCATAACGTGAATATGTTTTCATCTGTCCATCAGCTTCTCAATGAAGGTATCATTGAGAATGAAAGCATTCAAAGCTGTGAGATGAAAGTCATACCCGAGCCATGACACAGCAGGATAGGCAAAGATGCTGCACGTCTTGCAGCTTCGTCTGATCTTTCTATCCGGCTCCTCAAGGTCCTGCAAGACAAGACAAGAAATGGTTTTCTAATAAATTGCTTGACCAACATGTGAATTGTTGTAATTTAACGTGTCTAACTGTGGTTAAGGTGTCATGTCTGTTCACACAACAGAACTCAGAAACCAAACCTTGAACACGGAAGCCAGCCACTTAGACCAACAACTGCAGTTAAGTTGATGGGGTACTGGTTTCCATTCCCATATTGCCCTAAAACATGGCATGTGGCAGAGTAGAGGGCAGTTGCAGCACCCATACTGAAGCCACCTACACCAAGTTTGACTGAAAAACAAAGATAAAATCATACTGGTTATTTACTATGTAACATGCTAAAAGAAGTGCAATTAATATGAATACAGACACCAATACTCCCAAGCATTTTAAGAAAACATGCTTTCTTTGACATGCACACGAAGCTCGCATACCTCTGTCAAAGTACTGTGCCACACTTTCTCAAATCAGACTAAAAAGACAGCTAATTCAGTGAAGCACATTTCAACAAGCATCTGACAGCCTTTTCCTGGTGATGTGTGGCAAATCCACATGCAAATAGTACCGATATACCAAAAACTTCATGGATACATGAAGTTTATTGCTTGATAAAAAAAATTTTTGATTAAGACATCACAATGATCATATGAGGAAAGTAATGAGGTTTGTTGCTGAAATCCTGAAGCACCCTCGGATTACAAATTGAACCCCCCAACCCCACCCAGCCAAAGAAGAGAGCAGCAGTGGAAGAGTTTGCAGCATATTCTCGATTATAACCTTTAGTTGACGCACTGACTGTGTTGGAGAAATAAATTAACACCATTCTGATCCAGTAAAGATTCTCCAAGTATACAACCATAAGTAACCCTTAAGCAGGACAAGAGGCTAAATAGTACCGGAAAGCTACTTACTATCAGCAGGCTCGGTCGATAAAAGATTCGCAACATGTGTTGCTGAAGCTTCTAGCCCCTCCAAATCATCAGGGGCGTCTTCTGAAATATCCCCCACATCAAACCCTGGAATAAAATACACAAGCTATTCAGACCATATTCTCTACTGGCACAATAGCTAAAGATATTTGAATGGAGACTTTCTTTTTGACAGGATACATAAAAACAAGTGCAGGCTAGTTTCATGTGAGGTTAGCTCAAGATAAGTAACAGAGCTTGCAGCCATTTAAATTATGTGAACTGGAAGAAAAGAAATCCACAAGGTAGTTCTTACAAGCAGTGCATGGAAATCCACCAAATATTGCTACTGGCCTGGTTGGAGCAGTTGGGCATATCCATTTAATCTGCCACATCAAATTCGAACAGAACCACATGGAAAAGTTATTTTTGTCTGCTGTAATTACATTTTTCTGAACATGGAAGAATTGAGGCACAGAATGATGCATGTTGCATGTGCGCAAGTAAAAGCTGTGTGGTAACTTAAAATAATAATTATCCTTACATTAGGAAGAGGAAGAGTTTCCAAGAGCTGGGACCAGCTGCAAAACAAAGCACAGAAGGGGGGAATTCATTCAGTCACTGTGAAGTACTCTCAAAACTGCCACAACAACACATCAAAACCCAATTGCAAATGGGCCATTACACTCTTCAGGAAGTTTGAAGGCATTTTATTATAACTTGGGAAATACTTTCCAACATTTGGGGACCACACTCAAAGTAGAGCACCAGGCCTCAGCAATAATGGTGATAGTATAGATCTTATTATATGACATTAGCAATCTCGTATCTTGATTTTCCGTAACAATATTCTAAAAACTGGAACATTAAATGGTTAAGGTTATTATATCATTAGTAATTTCTTTGCAAATTAAAAGGACAAGCTAGTGTAAGAGTGGTCCCCTATTCTAAGCTTTGGCATATCCACATATAGGCTTTCAGCTGCCCCAGCACAGCTTTTAGATCAAGGAAGTAGATGGGAAAAGAAAAAAAACTACTCATGTTTAAACAATTCTTGCACAATTGCCCTCTCTCACCAATCAATCTTGACAAGGATCTTGTAGAAAAGGACACAGTTCAATAAGTTAAACAAATGCCAAAAAGTTTCAGCAGAACTGGACAAGATATTGACATTCCATATCTCTCTCTTTGGTTTTGTAGGAGGAAAACAAGTCCATTCTCATATAAGGCATGTGCTCGAGATAAAGATAAAGGAATAGAATTCCACCAACTGTTATTCATAAAGCAGGAATTCACTTATTGATACTGATAGATAGCTAGATACAATGAAAAAAGTCTGGTGGTCATAATCTTGATAACTGCCACTCCAGGCACATTCAAATAATCCGTGATTCAAACAATAGACATTTATTTAAGTTGCATTTTGTTAAGAAAAAATCTAAGTTGATCAATAGCTTTCAATTGCATCAATAAACCAGCTTTAAGAAGTGAGCTCTTTACCAAAAAAAAAGTTTCAAATGGAAACTGAGAAGAGAAAGAATAACTGCTATACAAGCACCACTTCAGCAGAATAAAGCTAGCATTTTACCTTGAGCCCTTATCACCAAGACCGTGCAGCCAAACTATAGTGGCCTGGTGCTTTCCTTTAGGCCTCACCACATGGGTTCTTCCAAATTCAAATGTTCTTGTAGTATTCCTGCTGCCTGAAAGAGTTCAAAAAAAAATACTAAAGGCCACACAATCCTCACAAACACAAACCATAAACAAGAAAGGCAACAAAGACTAACCAGAACCTACAGCAGAGGTATTGTAGCTCATTATATCCCACAAAAAAAAAACTTAAACTAAGCAGGATTCTTGATGAATGTTCAAGCTGAGTTCTTGAGTTCCTGCAATGAATAAAATCAAAATTGACCACACATCTATTTATAACCATATACGAGGGTGGCAATGGAATATAACCCACAAATCAACATCAACATCAACACCTCTTAGTCACATCAACACCTCACACAGAGAAACTACCAGAAAGTGAAAGGCACTCTAGAAAAGAAGATAAAAAGAAAGATAAAAGAAAGTGATAGAGAAACAAATAAAGCAGCAACCTTTCATGAGCAAAGAATCCACATAGATCAAATTAGCACATACATGCAGAAAATGAGCTAACAAAGACTTCAAGTTAGGAATGCAAAGACATCAAGAATCTATTCTTTGTGGACAGTGGACAACTAAAGTGCTTCAACCACAACAACCCAACAATATCTACAAAACATAACAGCAAATAGCAAATATCTCTCTATGATTTCAAGAAAACAAAAAAGAACCCATCTTTTTAAATTTTCAAAGTGCTTAATACATACCCATTAACATACAAATCTTGAAGTTGAAACCTTCAACTTAGTTTAAGCATGAACTCACTTGTTACAAGCATGTCTACAAAGATCTGACTTCATTAAATAGATTAAAAAAAAAAACATATGGAAATGCAGGGTTTAAGCTTTTATAAAGGGTACCAACCAAGCAACCAACCTGGGTTAGGAATAAAACCCTGAAAAGCATAAGGCCTTTTTTCAAATTTTACTTTCTTCTTCTTGAACCTCTCTTTCAACCTTTGTTTTGTTTGCTTTGTTCATATTGACAATGGAACCCCCCGAAACCACTTGTGTCTGTCTCCAAAATAAGGGGGGTGCTCTTTCGGTTTTCCTGCGACCACTGTTACTATGACCAAATTGCCCCTCTATCGTATCTACATTTTCAATCTACCAGTAAATGTTTTTTTATTTCTAGTACTAAAATTATATTTTGTAGGAAAATAATTTTTATATTTTCAGTGTTGGTTTTGGTAAAGTATTTTTTTAAAAAAATATTTTTGTATTTATTTTCTATAAATATTTTATGTAAAAAATAGTCAATAAAAAAAATATTTTACAGTTAATTTTTAAATTTAATATATTTGATAAAAAAATATTTTCAATTTATAAAATTTTATAAAATATTTTATAAATAGTAATTTATTTATAACATTATCTGATTATTTCAATCATCATTACAATCATTTCATCATCATTTTTTTTTTATTATCATTACTGTTATCTCACTATTAACTTCTTTGTTATCTCATTATCATCACCGTCAACCATATAAAATAATTTACATGGATTAGGAAGATATCAATGCTAGCAAAAGTTTTATATTACTCTATGAAATAAACATAAAAAATCATATTAGATAAAAAAAAAATCTATTTAAAC
>Ga0307514_10003160_pt1 | contig 16160 bp, 12 predicted proteins | sample 16_EM_MG_FD_203088 | JGI IMG/M metagenome (GOLD analysis project Ga0307514, IMG submission 203088) | Populus trichocarpa ectomycorrhiza microbial communities from riparian zone in the Pacific Northwest, United States - 16_EM | ecosystem: Host-associated > Plants > Roots > Unclassified | place...
TAAATCCCTCCATGTCAAAGCGGGAAGTCATCAACCAATGATCCCGAGGTAGGAATCTTCTTCTAGAGCTATTGAGATGAAGAGGAATCAGTATTCAAACCAAGAAATTTGAAATATTTCAGCACCTACTCTCTCAGGTAAACCATTCTCAGTAAGTTTGTGACCAATCCTTTGACATAACTAAAACTCATCCCTTTCACACCTGCAACTTCCAATTCAGCAGTCTCTGTATTCGCACCTCCCATTCCAGTATTATTTGAAATATCCCCCATATTAGCCCTCTGGCCCTCTCTCATTATGTCTCCGGCATACCAGTACATGGCGAAGGCTAAGTTCTTCAGGAAGAGTGTAAGATCCTTGACATCTTTCAAAGAGGGGGCCGAATCGCGGGTCCGACTTCCTTCCCCACCACGAATGGAATTACTCCTTCCAGCATTAAAGAAGTCTTCATCATCCATCACGATCAATAAGAAGCTGTATAGCTCCAGGAATAATAAAATAACCCGCCAGTCGTCGTCGTCACCGTCGTCCATTTCCGCGTTGTCCCTTTTTCCGGTGATGACACCTTGATACTGCTGGTATTGTCGTTGCCGCTTTGTCAGATCTAACTCTGCCCTCCCTCTGGCCGATTCGGGGCTGGGTTGAGCCTTCCTCTTCTTCTTTAGGCTGTCTACAGCAGCACTAACATCGGCAGACACATCTACGAATAACTTTGCCCTTTTGACAGCCTCCCAGAGGTACCGGACCGCTGGGACACCATCCGATGTGCTCGCAAGATAGAGCCACATACGCAGCTCTTGTATCTTTCTGGGAAACACAAGCAGTAACGTCAAAGCATAGGAGGCAAGTAGTTGGGCTTCTACTCCCTCACTAGTCTGATCCATCATTTGCATGCGGGATGGAGTCGCTGACAACAGCGACGAGATAGAAGATTGATCAATAAGAGTGTGTAGCTCCTGTTTGATAAACTCGGGTAGAGGGGCCTTTCTTCGAGAAGTAGACCCGTCTTCACCGATACCCATTCTATTCTCATAGTCGTCACTCATTTGCAAAGGGTCATTAGGAGCTTCACTGCCACTCATCTCTTGGTCTTCGAGGTCTATTCTAGTGCCAACATCGTGGGCTGCATCACCTAGCAGCAGGGTTACGCACTTTATGTAGCTGTTTCCATCCTGGCGACCCCGAGATGTGACATTCCGAGATCTTCTTTGAAAGAAAAAGATGATGTATGCGAGAAGCCAGAGGTTGTTATCGTCTGCTGCTTTATTGCTATTTGTCTCCTTTTGCTCCAGACGCCAGGACGTAGTTTTGGATACATGGGTACCTTCTTCTAGATTCTCCAACACAGCCCTGGTCAATGCACCTATATGTATTCTGGAAGCTAAAATCTCAAAAGCATCAGGTCCCAAGCATTCTCCGAGGCTAGGTGTTGTCAAATAAAAGTGTGAGAAAGCTCTATAAACGGCAATACTTGTCGGTAGGGAAGGCTGGACACTCTCCGGCAGTGGTGCCGACAAGGGGCCAAGCAGGCATCCTAGCAGCAGCTCTCGCAGCTCTGAGCTCGAATGTACATTCAATACCGTTGTTAAATGTGAGAGGGTTTGATAATATGTCGGGGATATAATCTGTGAGGTAGAGAAAGAGAAACCTCTGCCTTCGACAACTGAAAGGGCTACAGTGGGTAGCTGGACAATCAGGCGTAGGGCGATTATTGCAAACTCCAGTGATTGAGACGAAGCTGGAGAAAGATGATGTATTGTTGAAAGGAGAAGCGCAACGAAACGGTGGAGAGTGAAGAAGTCCTGAAAGTTGATAAATGAACTGTCGAGGTGTGGGTGAAGCATGCCACTGCTGGCGGTCAGAGCTCTCACCAAAACTGCCAGCCTTTGCAAATCACCTCCTGGCTGCCGAGGGCCTATTCTCTTGAGTGCTCTTCCGGAGCACCATGTTCGATCAAAAAAAGCTAGAAATAATCGAATGGCGCTCGCTGCTTCCGCTATGTCGCAAAACTTGCTGCCAGCCAACTCTCTACCGTATTTGCTGTCCCATTCACTCCTCCATATTGCTCTGCGCTTTGATAGATCGCTCTTGCCACGCCATGTTCTCTGTATTGTCTTGACTGCTTCCAATTCCCTCCTTTCAGCTTCCCTCTTTGCACGCTGCTGCTGTGCCAATAGAAGCGCAGTGCTATGCTGATGGCCCTGTGTTGATAGTCCGGGAATTTGTTTCGTTTGTGGGGTATTTCTCCGCCCTGAGAGATTGACCTGTCTAGGTTTGCGGGACGATCCGGTAAATGAGGGAAACATAATTGGCCACTTCTGGAGCATAATTAGTTCGAGGTCACAGCAACCTAGATGATACCCAAATACTCACGGTGTGTTCCGCTCCCTCTATTCCTTCTGATATAATGATATATGGATTATTAATAACCTCGCCGAAGGTAACGGATGGGCTGGTTGGGCCAGGCTGCGAGTTGAGAACTACACCCGCCGCCAGAACAAGCTAAAAATGACAAGAGAACTTGATTGCTTGATGGATCTGCCTGAACTTATGTATCGCCGCTTGACCTGGCCCATTCATCTAGCCAAGAAGACATGCGATAACAGTACTCGCTTAGTTAAGCACGATAAGCCATACTTCCAGGGTGAAATTCAAAGCGTAATTTGCAAAGTGTGGGATAATCTCGAGACATTTTGATTGGAAAATTGCCAGTGCCTTGCTGAAAAGATGCTTTGATTTCAGTGCTACCACAGTGTCACTTTCGTGAAGAGCGGAACTGGTTTGGGTTGGTGGATAGTCTGAAAATGAAGCAATAATGAAAAGGTAATTTTGCAGAGTCTGTATCCGTTGTAAAAATTGGTCTTTAGTCGTGTACATTAAATAGCAATGAATTTCCCAACATTTCAATTTGTTAAAAAGAATACAGCATGTTCTCTTCCTTACAACTGGGTGTGTAAAGTGACATAGCTCGTCTCGATCAAACTCCTATCACCACTCCGGACATCGGCCGCCCCAGTCCAGAAGAATATGCCCCCGAGCCCCATCTCCCTAACATAGTTCGCCTTCATCTTTACCGTATCAGGGTTATCATACGTAACGAACCCACCGTCTCCACCCACAGAGTACGCCGCGCCTACAACCCGGTCCACAACCTCGGGGCTTGCACCAGGCCTGGGTAGGTCTTTGTAGAGGAATACCCCATCCTCGCCGCCTGCCCCACGAGGGGTTTGCCCAATGTGATTAGTCCCCAAGAATGAACGTCCATAAACTGGGACTCCGAGGAGGATTTTCTTCTTTGGTACATGCTTCGATTGGAGATATGTTACTGTAAGATGACCAGAGTGTATTGCGTGGTCATTATGGGGCACTTGGGGGGAGAAGAGCTGGGCTTGGTGGCCAGATTCTGGAATCCATGGCCCGGAGAAATCATAGGCCATGATATTAATAAGATCAAGTAACTGCGAAGCAGCAAAGAGGTCGATGTTGCGGAGAGCCCATTCTCCGGCAGGTAGGGCGGAGGTGAGTATATATTGAGGTGCGGGGAGATATTGTCTAAGATCTTGGAGGAGCTGGATGTAATGCTGGCCCTCGGTTGGGTTTGATGGGTGTTCCCAGTCGACTGTGACATGATGTGAAATGTAAGTTACCCTGTACTGAGTACATAATACACTTGAATTTGAAAAGCATACTGTCGATCCCATCCAAGCCATATTGTAGCACCAATTGCTGGGCGGTATATGCAAATATTCCTCTCGATCTTGCATCCCTGGCTACCTGGGCAAAATGCTCGCCGCCCTTGCCACCGCCTCCAACTGATAAGATCACCTTCAAGTGCTTATACTCTAATTTCAGCTTCCCGAAGGCTTGAAGGCAACCATTGGTCCCGTCCACCTCAATCTGTGTATCTGCCCACTCATCGCTAACCTTGACGTCACAATGGCCGTTAGTCTGCTAGAAGAACGGATATGGGAATTTGTACAACATACATAAACTGTACCATCCTGCCTAACGTGGGCAAATGCATAAAACACATGAGATATACAGGCCAAGTTGAGGGAAGATGGAGGCCCTTGCTTGTACACTCCCCAATTTGGATAATATGCTGCATTGACGCTGTACCTCAATCAGCCAACTTCCTGGCCCCGCTTTGACCAGCAAATCTTACAATACTCGTAATGGCTCTGGAAGCCGCTCATCACCGATCCCAAGTGGCCCCTGCAAAGTACCTGAGTCCCACCCTACGTTTGGTCGGCTGTGGCACGGAACTGGCGGCGGGGGCGGTGGACCAAATCCATGTGGCCTGTAGTATGCCATAGCTCCAGTGAGTAAGTACAGGGTACAGTAGAAGTATAGGAAGATAGGGTTTTGACGGGATGTGCTGTAGAACCTAGTTGAAGACCGAAACTCCTGGATTGAGTTTTTGATATTGGCCTTGAGAGACCGAATGCTGAACCCTGACATTATGATATACTGCTCAAGAACCCCGGTTCGACTCTAGGAATAGAACGTTATCAACTATGATTAACTGAAGCTATGTGTAGATAGCGACAAGTCACGAGCATAGAAAGCCTCGTATCATAAAGGCACAATGCTGGTCACCTGTGCCAAATCCATGACTTTAGGGTCTCGGAATAGTACTCCCTGTGCCTGTGGGATTTTGTTTTCCTCTTTCCCAAATTTTCCGATCTGAACATGGGTATGCAGATGAACCACAAGATCGGAAATACAGCAGTGCTTACTTTGCTAGATTGTAATGCAATTGGCCAGAAATCCGGTTTCAATGTGATGGCATGGATCTGGTGAAACGTATAAACTGCCTCTGGAGATCGAAGGTGTGTTACTCGTTGACTCTAGTTCAGCCCCAGACAGTCAGTGACGTTGTACCTTGATGGACAGGCATCTAGTGCCCTAAGTTCAGATCAGATAACATAGCCAGAATGTGACATAGCACCCGGCTTTCTTGAAGCCACGAAATGCGAAATGGACCCTCCTCTCGCTCCCTTGAAGCACCTCAGGTCACGGATAGCGTGCAGTTACCTAGATACGGGTATCCGAGGTGAATTGCTGCAGCTTGCTCAATTGGCGCGACAGCATAACATTTTGGGTATAAACAATGTCAGGTGAAACATGCTACCAAAGACCCAACATTGAGATTTCATGCTCTTTTGGACGAAAAATATCTCAATCTCCACCCAAGATAACAGGCCAAAGAGAGTGAGAGGACCCAGAGATCGGTAACACTTACGCAAGGGAACAGGCTAGTGCCGTGAGGTAAAAAGCTTGGTGCAGCACGTTTGGATGTTGCAAGCTCGATTGGTAGAGTGGTCGATGGCCAAATTCACTCCTGGGCCACTGTAACAGATGGCATCACCACCCTTTCCCCACCGCTGAACCCTTGTACCCAATGGTGTAGATATTAATCACAAATTGCCGCTGGGTACCAAGCGATTTTGCTCTGCAATTTGCAACAAATACCCACACAATTGAGTAGCCAGGCCACTTTGATGGGCACTTTTTGGTGGGGAGGTTGCTGACTCTTGACAGACCAGTTTGTGGCCGCTGGATGACGTCGACGCCGTCACTTTAGCCGCAGGTTGTGCCTAATTATGAGTCCGTCCCTGTGAACTGGATGCATCGGAAGTATGTCGTTGTGTATGGGTCTATCTTTGGAACTCCAAACAGCCTGATCTAGTATATACTGTGGAGTATAAATAAATTTCTCAAAACCTTTTTGATATTCGCGTTATCCGTCACGTGCAGGCGCGTGCCAAGCACGAGTCCCACCCTCAATAACCAAAACTCAACCAGACTACCACTGGGCAGTTCTGCGCAACATGCCGTCCATTGCCACAAATCCCCCAATACCTAGCCCTCGCAACATCGCTGCAGCTGCCGCCGCAGACAAGATTCTGAATCTCTCAGGTTCCTCCTCGTCCTACGCCGCCGACCAGCAGCCCAAGTTCGCTTTCAACGAGTTTCTGCGAAAGGAATACCGCTTTGGTCTTGACCCCAACCGCAAAGTATGCGCCTTCTTTGTACAAGGACACTGTCCGCTGGACAATGCCTGCCCGGACAAACACACCGTGTCATCGACATTCAACAAGTTGAGCACTATTCCGTCTCAGCCCTTACAATGCTAAGCTTACTCTTTCCTAGTCTTGTCTGTAAACATTGGCTGCGGTCTCTTTGCAAAAAGGGCGAGCAATGCGAATTCTTGCACGAATACAACTTGTACGAGCTCCCCCCCCTGCTCGTTATATCACACTGACTTGCCCCACCCAGGCGCAAAATGCCGGAATGCAATTTCTTCGTTAGGAATGGCTACTGCTCGAACGGCGAAGAGTGCCTTTACCTGCATATTGACCCTGAGAGCAAGATCCCACTCTGCCCCCACTACGAGAAGGGATTCTGTTCCCTAGGGCCCACCTGCTCCAAGAAGCATGTGCGGAAGCAAATATGCAAATACTATCTTCGCGGATTCTGTCCAGATGGAGCTAGACAATGCAAAGAGGGGGCACATCCAAAATGGGTCGAGAACCTACCTCCAGCAACAGTGAAGCAGGTAAAGGACCCTAACGTTAGTCTAGATGATCAGGGTAGAGATGGAGGCTGGGAGGATAGGGGGCCTGGAGGAGATAGAGGAGGGGATGGTCAGCGAGGTGACAGAGATGGCTATAGAGATAGGGAGAGAGGGGGGAGGTTTGACAGAGGTGGATTCCATGGAGGTGGCAGACGCTTCTATCCCCGGAGAGGGGGCAGGGACCGGTGAAGATGCGTGGTGTAAGATACTATTCTGTGTTAGTTATTTTGGCTTAGCAATTTCAAGGTGTTTGGGCGTATTCACCCAAAATGCATGTTTTAAATAACTCTTAATAAATCATATAGGTAAGCAGGCCATAAATCATAACACCTTGTCCTGTACTGGCACCCTATTTGGTGGCCACATGATTGAACGGTTTTAGTTTTAGGCCCTTGCTAGAGACCAACAGTGTGTTACCCTGATACTCACAGATGCCTTATAAATTATCTAGCATAATCCCTTCATGCAATGAGCATCACAGACATATGTACAAAAGGAACTAGTACTTCTCTGTTGATCCTGCTGCTACTAGATAGGCGATAAATTTACATAGATAAAAGTCATGGTCTTTCTGGTTTAGATATGGGGCCAAAAATACGGTGCTACCTGTGGAGTCTCAAAAGAAGTGTCAGTGTTACGGCTGAGCTGCACGCCGGTATACAGACCACGTAATGTGGTGTGGGTGGCCTAACCTACCCCACTTTCCTATATATTCACGCTCTTGTACCTAGTTAGATCTTCAGATTCCTAGCGAAGTTCTGTGTTCGCTGGTAAAATATACTCTTTCGCACCAGTACGTGCAGCCAGTTAGGCCCGAGCCTAGTGATTTAGACCTCTTCCTTCATATATTCCGACAGATACGCCTAATCACCGGCTCGCCCCTAACAACCACGTAATGTGGTGGGTGGCCTGACCTATCCCGCTTTCCTATATATTCACGCTCTTGTATCATAGTTGCAAAGCTCTTCGAGCATTGTTCTGTCTTGTATTTTATCAATACGTTTACTGTTACCCAGCACGCCTTAGGCCCGAGTTGGCTATCATGGTGATAATAACCCTCGCACGACACCTAATACCCACGATATCCCCATCCCCGTATATCCAATTTACACCTAATTGCCAGCTCGCCCTTAACAGTCAGCCTCAAAACCATAATCCAATTATATTTCGCCAATATGGCAATCCTCAATTGCGCCAACTGTGAGTATAGATACAAAAACTTTCATTCTGTAATTCACCCTTAAGCCATCGGCTCATATGCGCTTGGGCTGATCTCCCTCTTCCTACTTCCCCCATGGACGTACTGATTCTCATCAATCCCAATAACTTTCTCAAAAAACCAAACCTTCACCCAATGGATCCCCGCTATAATTGCAAACAAGATACAAGCACCAATCGCAATCCCAAAGGCGTATGCAGCAACCATTCCCGCTCCATCTGTGTCAGGGTCTAAGAACTTGTAGGTATAGAAGCCTTGAGTTGCTTTAGTGATGTAAGCAATGCCGAGGTAGCCGGCAAGGAAGAAAACTAGGAATGGAATATGGATCCATGGCATTGGGCCAACTCGAGATAGAAATATTTCGAGAACGGCCCAGAATGAATTCATAGCGTGAACGGAAATCTGAAGTCGGGGCTTAATAACTTCCTAAATACCATGCTTATCAGAAAGGACATACATTACTCCATGCACCATATACCGTAGGATACCATTGTGGTGGAGCTAGGAGTACCCTAGAAATACATCATTAGTATCTTGAGCCTAAGAAAGGAAGTCTCCGAGCAGTCCCTAACTATCTGGGTGGGATAACTAACCAATATACAGCCGTCACTAAGAACGGGAAGAGCACAATTGTTGAATAGTAAAGTGAGTGTAAGAACTGGAAGATTTTCGGCCACCTCTGCAATGGTGCCTGTCCATATCGGGCGTACTGAAATGTGTGATATCCGGCAAACAAAAAGTAAAACGCCAACCCCCAATATGTAATGTTGGTAAAATACGAAAAACTCTCTCCGGCATCCTCCCCTGATTTTGCTGAGTATGCAAGCCTGAAGATAAGAGTTGTGAAGCAATAAAGTGATACCAATAGTCGATAACCGGCAAGGATGTATGTGTTGAGGATATATGAGGAACTGAAGCGGTTGGATTGGTCAAATGGAGAGTCGACTTTCGCAAGGTTGTAGAGCCCCATTGTAAAGACCAATTGAAGCCAATCTACGGTGACTAAAGTAGAACTGGATCTTGCTGAATAGGTAGTGTTATCTGGTTGGTATATATACCAGATCTGACTCTATAATATTTCGATGGTGATTAAGTTAAAGGTGTCGGTCCAGCAGGATATCCTGTCATCAGTCCTATCAGTCCAGCTGAAGCTTGAGGAATGCGAGGAGCAAGGATAGTTATGAGTAAATTTTGGGAATAATATTATGCCGTTTGCTACGGTGAGAGTGGCGCGGTGACCACAAGTAGAAATGCAATCCACACTTCGGTACTATTATATATCTATATATATATAGTTTGCAGTGGCCTGCTTATGGCTGGACAGCCCCTTGCCACAGTGTACTGGCGGCTAAAAAGATTAAATCAATGTGACCAAGTGCGGCGTGAAGTGGATGATGACCTGTGTGTAATTGCGACCCAGGAATAGATGTGAGATAGGAGGGATCGCCTTATAGCCTAAGGCTCCCTTTGGGGAAAAGGCGTACAGAGTATAGACTCAAAAAAAAAAGTTCCACGGTATCCTGCGGTTCCTGGGGAACCTTGTTAGCGCACATTCCAATTACCCCTAATTAGTGACAAAGATGCGCACTGGAGTACATCATGGAATTAGTCGGGCATTCTACGCGATCAAAATCGATATAGAAGGAGATTCTACTTTGCACGGTTCTTTCCAGAAGCAAATTAGTGCAGAGGCGCATGTGGCCTTCAAGCATTTGCTCCAGTCATTTACATATCAAAACCAATACACATAATTCGTGGCATTCTGTAAAAGTGCCCTAGGTTCATTGATGTTTACTCATTGGATGTGTGGCGGATAATAATAAAAGCGCCAGGCGGCAGTGGCGTGCGAAGGCGAAGATGATGCATAAGAATTTCTGTCAGGACAGTGGTTGACTTGATTTTTCCGCTGGGGAAGGAACAAAAGGGAAAGGTATTAGAAGCCTCTCCACGGCGGTTGAGAGTACTATGAATAAGTATTTGCAGTGAATTGAGAGCAGGAGTTCAGGGTAGCATAAATCAAGGAAAATTAGCGAATTCTCAAAATAGCACATTTTACAGTGATGAATGGCTTATTTGATAGCATACGATTTCAATATATTGTAGGCTGCTGCTGTAAGAGTGGTTTTAATATGAATATAGCTGCTTGATAAAGGCCTCCTCATGCTCCTAGGCTCACTGCCTGATATTCAGCCTATATGGTGGGGTGGGGGGCGTGCTGGTAGACGGGGAGGTCATATCGTATACTGGAGATATTGGGTCATATGTTGGTTCTGGCAGGACATGAGGGATGCCATGTTGTAGAGCGTAATTGTCTTTCCGCTCTGCTTGCCTAGCATTCCAGGATTTCCGAAAATAGCTATAGTGTTAATCCCAGTCATATGCCCATGGTCGGTCATATGCAGGTAGCCAATGGTACCAGCTAGAATATTGGCTGGTTGACGGGCGAATTAACTGATGAATTAACTAGAATATTAACTGATACTGGCTGGCACACGGACTGGAATATTGACTGGTAACGACTGGCATGTGAGCTGGAAAATTGACTGACAAATTGACTAGTAATGACTGGCATATAGACTGGTGAATTGACTGGCATATGGACTGGCAAATTAGCTTGCATATGGACTGGAGAATTAATAGCAGTATAGACTGGCAAATTGAGTGGCATATTGACTATATCAAGGCTATGTTCCAGTACCATATCACTGTCAATATCCCTGTCAATATCCCTGTCCATTTGCCTGTCCATTTGCTAGTCAATTCACCAGTCAATTCGCCTATTAATGTGCCAGCCGGTACCAGTTAATATTCCAGTCAATTTGCCACCCATATGCCAGCCGTTACTAGCCAATATGCCAGTCAATATTCCAGTCAATATTCCAGTCAATTTACTAGTCCATATGCCAGCTGTTACCAGTTAATACAGTTAACATGCCAGTCAATTCGCCAGTCAATCCACCAGTCCATATACTAGCCGTTACCAGTGCACTTATCAGTCAATATGCCACCCAATATGTCAGCCCATATTTATTTTTTTGGAGTCTATACATCTTTCCCCCGAAGGGAACCTTAGGCTATGAGGCGGCCTGCCAGCCCATATACTAGCCCGTAAACCAGTCCGGTACCAGTTAATATACCAGTCAATCCACTTGTCAATATTCCAGTCAATTTGCCACTCAATTCACTAGTCCATATGCCAGTCGAGAGCATGCAAAAGTCCATGCAAAAGCCCATGCAAAAGCTCACGGTAAGGAACATGTAAAGCTGATAGAAAAGCTCATAGTAGGGCCAATCGTATGTGTACTGCACATCCAGACTACCAGTAGCCCACTGGCATGCGCACAATTAAATCACTCGAGTGCTCTTGTGCCATCTACCGATATCGGCCAGAGTAACGCTAGGGTAATAGAATATGCTGCGTGTTTTGCCAGAAGGGCGTCCGAAGTGGGCGACCAGTATGTAGGTACCAAACTTCAAAGGGAATCTAACGTGCTTGGCGGGTCAAATTTAGGTCATCCCTTCAGGCTAGACCTATATAGTACGGTTCGTTCCCTTCCTGCCCGATTGGGAAGGAAGCGAGAGCGTCTATCGTAGTCTGACTAGTCTATCGGTACATCCATACAAGTCAAGATCAGAGTGCAACGGGTTTCGGGTCATTATTCCTCCCCTGCTCACGAGGCGTAATGCTATCAAAAATATTTATCAGGAGTGCGATCCACCTCACAAGACCGTCTTTGATCGGGATGAACAGGTCCCTGCATCACCAGGTGAGATCTGCCAGCATGCAGGCTATCATTCGCCTCCACCCTGTTCCGCGGAACATTGGTTCATTTAGTAAGTACTGTACAGTCTAACCTTGCTATACCGGACCAGACAGTGGAATACAGAGAAGTTACTACTATCTACATATAATTTACCCTTGCTATAACGGAATCCTTAAGTAGATACATGCAGAAAAAAGGCCTGTTCTGGCCTTCCTCCTCTCTAAACAACGACTACGAGCTGGAACCTGATTGAAGTCTGTTGCTGTTGGCTGTCCAGTTAGTAACCTTAAGCCCAATGGTCTAAAGATTTGGAACTATGTCCGAGACTTCAAATGTATTGCGCATAGTCACAGAATGCTAGAAAGAGGACACCGGCAGTGCTTCAATGTATTTGGCCAAGGTCGTAAGTGCATGGAGAGTAGTCGGAGGGGGTGAAGGATCAAGTATAGATATTACCTATTCTTTACCTCGAAGTCTAAGAAATGTCTTCCAATTTTCAATTTCTCCCTCGCATAGTTGAGATCTTGTTGCTTGTTACGGATCTGTCTTCCTGCACGCAACATTTTGACTGATGAATCAAACATATGGAAGTTGCACGATTTTCCTCTGGTAACTTCTGTCTTGTGCCACATACCCTTGTATTATTTCAGTATAGCTAGGTTATAGTTTGAACAAAGACCCACATGAGTTGGAAGATCTGATAGCAGATACTAATTTATTGGTCGGTTGACAGGGTTCTTCAATATGATGGGTAAGAACACTGGGGCATCTAAGAAGATTGAGCCAACAAGGCCGGCGAGGACAGGAAGCCCGACCAGGATAGTCAGTCACAGAAGAAGTCGAAAAATTATGCTTTGTATTCGAGCATGACACTGCGACAAGGCAGAAACGGCTAGGCATTCAGTTTTATAAAATCAAGGTGGTACTATCAGTCAGATGCTACCTGGGAAGCTGTATATCCCTGAGGAAACTGTGCGTGCCCTGAAGAAGGTAGTTAATACATAGATACATCCTTTTTGACAGAGAAGTTAAGTGCTTTGTTTAGGGCTATGGAGAGGAACAAAAAGAGGTGGATTGATAACAATTCGGGTTGTGGTTGATTGCTTGTATTTCGTATTGTGTGATGGAGGTATCACAGGAAAGAATGAATAGGCAGTCGGTTTATTTGTGTATCCTAGCTTTAATGAATTATTTATTTGAGGGAGAGTATCACGAGCTTAGGTAAATGTTTGTTCACTATTGGTGGTCACGTGATACATAACTGCCAAGTATCATCCTTGCTTGTAATGACGTTTCCCAATACCCTGCAAACGTTGCTTTTTTTTCAGCTCCTGCATCCCCCACCACACCCACATGCTGGTGGTCCTAGCATCGTTGACCAAACATCTTTCGCAATCTACCCAGCTTATAAACACCAGTCGGATAACCCATCGAATAGAGCCAACGGCGAGTTTTGGACTTTCAAACAAGCCCCCTAGGCTATACGATTGTCATTTGGCTCCAATCAGATGGAGCAACTTGGGCAAGGCAATTGGGGCTTGATTGGACATGCCTGTTGAGGAAATCACAACGATGAGCAGAGTTATGTAGCCAGTTTATATTATACGTTAGATTCACAAGGTAAACCAACCGTCAATATAATTACCTGCACTAAAGCGGTACTCCCATCCCCACCCTCAGAACCTAGGCTGACAAGAAATCTAGAATGTTAGATGTTAGGAAACTGAAGGTAGTGAAAGTACTGCCCTCCACCCCCCCCTCTGAAACCTCTACAGATATCCCTCCATTGTGGGTAAAGGAAGGGAGCGGGTATTGCTCTTGGCGCTGAAAGGCCGAGGCAGACGGAGAAAACTATTAAAGTAGACTAGAGTAAGAAGATTTCCATCCAACACCCACTTTTATCGGCTTGCCCAAGTTGATACTGATGCGTTGTTGCCGTCGTGAAAGACCCAGCCAAAGGGCCTGAATGGGTAGCTGCAGAAAAAGAAGAAGCGAAGACAAAGATGCATAGAATGGTATTCAGTCAGCCAATTACTCGCGCCTACCGATAAAAAAGCAGATATCCGGACGTATTGAAATGCAAAAAAACTGCCCAGGAAAGAACGTTCGTGAAAAAAAAACACCACAAGAACCACCTTCGGCTTTTGGTAAACCTATGTAGGAAATACGGAAATATAATGCAACAGAGTCGTGATCATCATAAAGTCGTGGCTGTCGTTTCGATATAATATATCGTTACTGGTTGCTGCTCACCACAACGGGTCTGTGGGTGTCTGTCGGTGCAATAGGTGTGATTGAGAGTTAATCGGGAACTGCGGGATTTAAGAGCTTGCTCCGAATTGCATAGAGTATGGGACCACTTGTTGTGCTTGTGGGATCATTTGAGGAAGTTGGGAAAGAGAATTTTGTATTAATTTAAGAGCAACCTCCGCAGCATCTTCTTTGGCGTTGTTGATGAATTGGCCGTCGTACCAGTAGCGGGCTGATATTACCACTCCCTGAACTATAGCTTGCACAGACCATGCAGTGCGACCACCTATTGGTAGAGTCATCAGAATCTGTCAGTACAAAGAATATTGTGAGCAGATCCCCACTGACCTCGCCTATCGGATAGAAATCTAAATTCCGGAGTTGGGATCCTTTGCGCCTCACACACTTCTAATACGACTATTAGATTCTGCCATTTAGTGGTGCTAATTCGGTGAAAGAGCTCCTTACCCTGAAGTTTATTTTCCCAGGGACCAACTTGAATGGGAGTCTCCGCGGGCGCTGCCCTGGTGGGTGAGGTTGGAGAAGATGCGGTGGAAGAAGACATTTTGATGAGGGATTGACTGGAGGGGTCCAAGTTGGTGGCAATGCAGGAGTGAAGTTTTGATATGGCCTGGAGATGGGAGAATTGATCTGGAACTGTTGTTGTGTGGGGTTGTGGGGCTTACAGGATATGGGATCCTCTCCCGGATCTTCAGGCCTTTTATTATTCCTTCAGAGACACCCCACCAACTACTGGCTCCTCCTTCCCCATCCTCTCCCAAGCTTCAAGGATGCGGCTGAGAAGTTTTTTGGGGGTGTGCAGTAGGTGTGCAGTAGGTGCATAGAGGCTTCCTGTAGGCTTTCCGCTATGTGAGATGAAGTTGATGGTGCGTAACAGGGTAATTGTAGTGTCGATATGCAGCCAGCATCAGGACCAGCAAGAAGCCAATCCACTGAGTTGTAAAGTGCATCATGCATGGAAAAGGCTGACGGAATATTCGATAATCTGAGGGGGTGCAGGAGGGTAACGGCTGTCCTCAATTCTCCTTGGACATTACCATCCCTAATTGCTGCGCTGTTCAATCTCTTTGTTTGCCCTGCTAAATTGGGCTGCCAACTCACTGATACTCATCCTTCTGGTCGAGCAAGATCCAAAACATTGGCATTGGCTCTCCTGCACGCAGGCAGGCTTCGGCAGTACAAGGACAAGGGCAGCATGGCAAGGAGTCGCGACACGACAGGTTGGATCTGACATCCACTGCTGCTTCCGAGGAAGTCCAGAGGCAGAGATGGCGCAGAGATTGCCATTGACCACGGCTGCCATTTCCCAGTGCTTCCACAAACCTCTTGCTCAAGCAGGCTACCACTTGACTTCTGCCGTTCCTGACGCCAAGATTTGCCGAACGACACTTCGCACTCGCAGCTGAGGCCACTCATGCACATCATTCATTGGCCTGTTCGTTTCCTACCTGCATGGCACCCACTCGACTGATCCACAGGAGGTAGCCGTAGAACGGACGAACAACATAGGTGCACTGCACACCAAGCTTCAGCTGCCACCAAGGGCCATGGTTGGTTGAATTCCATATTACATGCCAGCGTTCGCTGTTGGCAAACTTGTTACTACCCAGATCAGGCTCATTTCAAACGATTTGAGTATGCTCCGCATAAACCATGTTGGTTTGGATTTGTCAAACTCCAACTATTGAGGATGTGCCGAATGGTACGGACCAAACACTCCCAAGCCCCGAATGATAGACTCAATGGCATTTCGCCTCCGCCCTTCATTCGTTATCACCTATTTAGCACATTCAGGATCTCCCAATGAAAGTACTAATCGGATAGCTGTTGACGTTTTGGGCGCGGATCAAACTACGTGTTTACAGGAGGACCGACGAGGATACGGTCCGTGCGGGCTCCACAATTGAGAAATTTAGGGAGAACAATAAGGATATCTATTCCTAGGCCTACGGAACCTATACAAACGACAACCGGCATTTTGCATTGCACTCGAATGAATGGGGGTTGAATAGCAGATGAGTCAGCACATCACATCTATTACCTCTCGGACCTACCAGCGGGTGGCTGCATCTACACTTGTTCCACCTCGCCTGGGCCTCGAGCTAACAATCACATCTGCCTAAGTGCCTAGCAATGGGCTACGTCCAAAGGACATTTGCCAATGCCGAACTATCGCATAAAGACATTTGCCAATGCCAAATGATCGTATAAAGACATTCATGAGCTTGAAAGTTTGCTATGTACGGTTTCGATATCTTACCATGTGCATATACAGCTTGCCAATGGAAGGTACTCTACCTACTACCTACATCATAGGCGGAGCTCA
>Ga0307514_10003162_pt1 | contig 16153 bp, 12 predicted proteins | sample 16_EM_MG_FD_203088 | JGI IMG/M metagenome (GOLD analysis project Ga0307514, IMG submission 203088) | Populus trichocarpa ectomycorrhiza microbial communities from riparian zone in the Pacific Northwest, United States - 16_EM | ecosystem: Host-associated > Plants > Roots > Unclassified | place...
AACCCGGAGTGGTAAATATCCAAAATAATTTTCTAGGAATAATAAATCCGCACACATCCTTGAAAGAAGCCTTGATTATAATCGAGGACATTTCATTTTTTTTTACTCCACGGTTCACGAGCCGTGAGAGTATAGAACACTAAGACAAAAAATTAGGTTTTTAAAGCACCCTAGATTTCTAAATTTTTATCCCTCCTCCTTGCGATTTACGAGTCGCAAACTCTTGAAAAACTAAGGGGAAAAAGAGCTTTTAAAGCACATGGAACTTCCTTGGATTTCTATCTTAATAAATTTAGTTTGAATCAAACCTAGAAAAACTGATGGGATTAGAAAACACCAACACCATAGCAGATTATAAAGCAAACCAAACACCAAGCAGCTTATCTTAGGTAGGGCACACTAGGGATGCTAATACCTTCCCTTTACGCAACCAGTCCCTTGCTTTGGAATCTCTGAAAGACCAGTTAGGGTTCCTAGTGACCAAATACTAGGTGGCGACTCCCCTTTACACAAAACAAAGACCCCGAAAGCAATCAAAAGTTGCCGCTCCGCCGCGAGGGTGCGACAAATAGGAAAATAAAACAATTATTGTATATTAGATTCCGGAGCATATCGCAAGGTCTTTTTAATATTTGATCGCTATAAATTTATTATTTTTTTTTTTAGTTTAACGTGGGTGTTCGGACCAGCTTGCGCGCACCTCGACTAATCCCACAGGCCCTGAAGTTAACGACCATGTAAGCCTCCAGTGGCCATCATATAAGTAACCACAGGGCTCGAACCTGAGACCACAGAGGGAACAAACATCTTGGTCCCAAGCTCTTACCATTGGGCAACCACCTAGATGGTTGCTCTAAAATTTTAATCGTGTATAAAACACGATCTGTAAAAATTTATGGTAAAATCTTAGCCCGATTCAATGGTTGGATATAAAACTATGCTTGTTAGTGTAAAAATATGTATTAGAAAAAATAAGTCCAAAAACCATATCTAATGTCCTTGAATGATAAGAAACATTGCCAATGAGAAACCCGTTAAAGAAAAAAACAAGTTGCTAATTGGAAACCCTTGCTAAAATAATTCCAATTGCTACCACCTATGCTTTCCTTGTAGAAAATGAATCCTTGCTGAATAAGAAGTCCACAAATCATAAGAAAACAAATAGCAAAACTCATATAGAAACTTTTGACCTTGCTTCAAACACGTCGTTCTCTCTCATTTTGATAAATTACTAGGCATACTATATATTGATGAAAATATTTAGATGTCTAGTTTTCAACCCAACTAGAATCATATCAAAATATCATTTATAGCTTCAGATTTGACCCAAATAGTAGACAACAGTTTAGATTGATAAATTTACAACTTGTAAGCCCAAATATCTAGAATCAACCAATCAATTACTCTAGGATCCGCTTAGTTTCAGAACTTTTAATATGTTCAATTGGTACCTCTAATGAATCCTTTGGTGATACTCGTTGATTTGTATCATCCAGGTAAGGGTTTGCCTTTATCTCTTCAATTTTCTCGTTATTGTTGTAAATGATAAAATTTGAGTTGTATTTATACAAGGTTATGATATTAAATAAATTTCAAATGATATTGATTATTCATGGTGGGAAAATGATATCTAAAACTATCGATTAAATTGTGCCTTCAAGGCAGGAAAATTATATAATAATAAGTTATGCCTTCATGGGAAATTGATATCGTATAAAAATATACCTTGAGGGCAGAAAAAACGGTATGAAAAGGAATACATCATTGTGTTGGGGAGGCAAATAGAAATTTTTTTCTGGTCAAATCCAGGGAAGGGATTTGAGATATAAAAAGTCAATCACATATCCAAGTACGTGGTTTACCAAGTATGAATGTTATTAAAGTAATCGTTCGAACAAATATGTGAGGAAACTTAATTTATGTAAAGGACCAAAATAAGCACAAACTTCGACAACAAATGAAGCCTGGTCTAAAATGTAAGATTGAATTCAATAAATAAATGAAGGGACACGGTTAAATACTAAAGAATAATTAAGAAAAAAACATGATTAGAAGAAGTTAATAAATTGAACTGGAGAAATACAAATAATCTTGAATTTCTTTGATCACATGAACATAACTAGACAATTCTTTGATCACACTAACTGGAGCAATGAAATAGCCGCCTCCTCTTCTTTTAATCTCTTTAATTTGCAATTTGCTGCGCGCTCGTTTTCTTGTTAATGCGTCTGCTTCAAATGGTCATGGTCGTTGACGAGCAAAACCTGGCTGAATGATATAATTGACGATGTGTGGTCCAAACATGAACACAAACCAGAAACATGGATATGCAAGCTGCATCAGTTATAGAAAAAGAAACTCATATCCATAAAAGACACATCTAGACAATATTTGGACCACCCTTGTTTCTAGGTGAACACTATATATTAGAATGTTTTGCAAGAGTCCTTTGAGCCTATGACATGAACTGAAAGAGAGATTATAAGGTCATGATACCTGAAGAAGCATGGATGGAGCTGCAGCAGTGTTATCAGCAATGACATGACTTCTAGTTTTTCTTCCATTTAGTGTAGCAACTGATGGGCTGTTAGCTGTTGTTATGTCCCAAAAGCTTCTTTTCTTTGCTGTTGGAATTGGGGACTTGAACCGGTGGCTTGGACTCTTCAATTCACCATTGTTTTTTTCCTTTGGCCGCAAACTAGCTCTTGTCACTACCCTCTTTGCTCCTTGCATTGTTCCTCCTGCTGATGGCTTTTCACTCTTTCGGGAAAGCTCATGTATACGATCATCCTTCTCCTTTAGCTGTGTAGCATGATCTTTCTTTAATTTCTCAATTTCTGCCTCTAATGCCTTGACAGTCTGCCGATGCTCTCTGACTGCTTCCTCTGCGCCCCTTTTTCTTGATTCTGGTGTGAAACAGTTCCCACCTAAGAAAGAGGGTCTAGCTTTCCTTTTTTCAATTGGTCTGGCAGTAGACGGAGGAGTCTGAGTAAAGGTAATTGAAGGAGGAGTTGGAGAGGTATTTGCAGCCAACAATTGTGCCTGGAGTGAAAGTAGCTTTTGTTGTTGGTGTACTAATTGCACTCGCAATTCGCGATTTTCTTTTTGCACTTCAAGCAACAGCTTGGCCTGGTCAGTTTCACATTCTGGTAACTGTATTTCTTCTAGGGTCTCGCATGCCTGCAATTAAAATGAGAGGTAAGAAAGCTTTTTTCCCCCATATTATAGTTTTATTATAGCAGAATCTCTAGGCAGTAAACTTTACTGTGGATGGTGCAGAAAAACCATTATGAATCCTCATTAGGAAAACAGATATGAGCTATTCCTAATGGAATAATAGTCAAAATTGCAATGAGTAGTATGGAATATAATGAACATGAACAGATGATCAGCTAAAAGGATGACCTTGGTTCGGATCTCCTTAGCTCGATCAGCCCAATGCAAGGTGTTTTGAGTTTCCCCAAACGAGAGATTACTTGGACTTATATTTGCAATCATTGCAGTGTTACAAGCTCCTCCTAACGAATCCTTGAGAAGTTGAGTGAGCTTTGAATTTCGGTATGGGATATGTTTCTTACCCTCTACAAGGGCATTGATGCAGCTGCTTAGTGCAAGAAGTGACCTATTTATATTGGCACCCTCAAGTGATCTAAGTGTTCTCTGATCAGTTGCAAGGGCCCTCTCTGAGCCAGCAAGGTCAATGAGTGACAGCTTTCCCACTCTTTGGACAACATTCATGGAAGCATCTCTAACTCGGTATTCAACAACCACCTGAAAAGAGCACAGCAAAACTTTAGAACAGCAAAAATACAAGAAAAAAAGGACCATGTGCGTGTTTGTGCATGCTTGAGCAATATATACGTACGTAAAGAAACAGATATTACCTGCAGTATAGCATGGGATCGTGAAGAGGTTTCGTTGGCACGAGTTGGTTCAGTGGTTCGGTTTTGGTTTCCTTGCTGAAGCAATGCCATCACCTGCCACAATACAGGGCAAAATAGTAAGACGTTCCAATAAACTCGCTTATGAAGAGTTCGAACTTTATCATATCTTTAATGTTCAAATTTATTGAAGTAGGAAATTACTTCATCAGTGGAATAAGCTCTGTACTGAGTGAGACCTGCTGCTACTATTCCCTGTTACATTGAAACGAATATCGTCAACAGCATATCAAATCTAAAATGACAAATGTAAGTTGAATAATTATCATGTTTCATTGCTGGGATCCAATCCTGATAAGCTGGACTAGAGGAAAATCATGATATAATCTCCTTTAACATTTACTTGCATCAAAATTATGTTATGCCTATACCACAAGATTAAACATAGTGAATATGTGAATTCTTCCTGGAAAAGAATGAAAAAGACGGAGCGTTTATGTTATGGCCTACGTTAGGGGAATATAACAGGGAAAAAAAACCCACCAGGTCTTTCAAGGAAAAGAGGAACTTTCTCTATAAAACATCCTAAGTGACACAGGGTCATTCCAACTAGAGTAACAGAAAATTTAGTTGTTTTCTACTAAGAAAAATAGAGGGAAGACCTGTTTATCTTCTCGAAGCACCAGAGGCCTTCCTGGAGAGAGCAAATCTCTGACAGTTTCATTATAAACTTCAAGATATGAGAGGTGAACCACATGGTTTCCATCACAGCTCCTTTGCCTAATTTTGGTAAAAAGATCCTTAATTGCCAAAACCATCACTCCTGGATTCTCTACTGTCCCCAGCATTGTATATGTTTTACCAGCTCCTGTGGCACCATAGCAGAACACTGATCCATTCCTTCCTTGCAATACTTGTTCTAGAAGATCTGCAGTCCTGAAATGCAATTCAAATGAATACCCATCTTGTTGGTTAAGCAATCTATCACATACACACATACGGTCCCCTGACGTTTCATATTGTGAAAATGAAACGCCGGGACAAATAATTGAGCTGCAGTTTCTCCGACAGGAAAACCTTATATTCTGTTTGGTTGCTCAGAAAATACGAGGTAGGAAACTAACAACAACACTAAGTTGTTCATAATGTGATTCGCTAAACAGCAACTCCATTGAATCATTAGACTCATTAACTTTATCACTCTTCAAATATTTAGCAGAGATTTGGTAAGTGATCCCATATTCGAGTACAAAGACCATGACATGCCGTAGACAACATTAACAGAGAGATTGCAGCGAGAACCATAAAATTCAGCTCTCAAAATTGTGTTTCTAGTATCCGAAACTTATTTCAAAAAATGGGCTAGCTACCAAATTACCAAATCAAACATTATAATTATGGAGAATTCAAACTGTGCACGAGAACCATAAAATTCAGAACTCAATTTTTGTCTCTAGCAACCAAAAAACTAGTGCCGGAAATGAGCCAACTCTACTAATCACCAAAACAAACACCAATATAATGAATAATTCAAAAGCACAATACCAAAGAAGCATTAAAATGTTGCAGAACCAAAAGGAAACAAATCCATGTAAAACTAATTAAAGCTGTTTTTTTAAAAAACACTCACGTGGTGGAATAAACTTCCTTTTGAGATGTTGAATCTGGAAATGCAGCGTCAAATGCAAAATGCCGTCCACGGAGCCTCTTTAGCCTAAGATAATCATTCTCGTTAGCAAACTCAGTCAGATAAACATCTCTCCTATTCACAATCCTCACACAACACCTCAAACCAGCCTCTCTCTCCTTCTTGGCCATTGGCCTAAGCCTCACAAACACCAAAATCCGGCTTCCACTTGCATCATTTTTACCGGAAACAGTCTCCAATCTTTCATTTTCTTGCACTTTCTTAGGCCCAATAAACCCTCTCGGCTCTGTCTGTGACACTGAGCTCTCCATTGAAAGCTTCCTCGCCACCGTACTTGAGTCTTTAGTCTTTCTTGGACATGTTAGAAACCTGATAACCCGATCCGGACCCATCACAAGATTCTCCTTGGCATCATCAACAGGCGGTTCTGGTAACACAAATGTTCTTGTCACTGTAGAACCAGGCTTTGCACTGGGCAATGTAGGCATTGTAGGCAATGCATTGTCTCTCATTATATTGTTTTGTTTCGGATCTTTTGTTTCTTTTGAATCTTTCTCTTCTCTCTTGCAACCATTCAGAAGATCCACACTCGAATGTGTTGAGAATCGCTTCTCTTCAGGTTTCGGAGACGGGTTCCTTAAAGTTAAAGAAGATTTCTTCTGCTGCTCATACAAGAGAGTTAAAGCTTTCATCTTTTCTTTCAAGCCATGATGTGGATTTCTCAACAGAACATCCATGTTACTGTCTTCTTGATTTGAGTAGCTGGGTGGTCTTGTTTTTAGATTTGGGTTTGGGCCATTTTGTTCTTGGCTGTTGGCTTTAGACCTTGTTGACACTGGCATTGTAAATTCTCTCTCTATCCAAACATGCCCTGATGGTTTTTTCAGTGACCCAGTTGGTGAAACTTATCAAAATGCAAGAAAGTTTGGATCTTGATGAAAAATGGATGGAAAGAAGGGTTTGGACAAGTGAATGGAAGCTAAAGAAAAGAAAAGGGAAGAGAGGGAAGATCAATATCACAAGTTTGACTGATTTGGTGGAAAATACGAGCCATTGATTTGGATTTAGATCGGACGGTTTGTAGTAAAGCGGGGAAGATGACTTTCAAAGTTTAGTGCCAGTGTCAGCCCTCTTTTTGCTTCTTGCACTCCGCTGGAATCCAAAGTAGTGCCCTGCATAGGAGTAGGAAGTGGAGTGGAAAGAGTTATAATTGGGGGAGTGTTAGGGTTAAATTTTTGAAATGAAGATTTAAAAAACGATTGATTGTAACGGTCAAAATATTGTCAGCCCAAACGGTTAGCTATTCGAAGATGTGGGGTCCATCTGGGAATATTAAAAGCAAAATCTTTTTCAAAATCTTTTTTATTCTCAGTTAAACATAGGAAACGAACTAATGAAAATCGTTGGAACATCTCAAAAAAAATAAAATCGAACTAACCCATTGAATATATAAAAACGTTGGTAATTAATGAAAATCTTAAAAATCCCATATCCTATGAATATTATTTTATTGCTAAGATATATTTTTATTTATAATGCTTCGTGGACATGGTTTTTATTTTTATTTTTAAGTTCTTATTCTAGGCTTTTTAATTTTTTATGTTATTTGGCTTCTCATGTTTTGTTTAAATTAACTTTTCATTCTTTTATTTTTTTTATTTTGAAAATTGATTTTTCTTTTTATGGTTGTAATGCATATTCATCTAAAATAGTGATAAAAGTACATATGAAAGAATATATAAAAAAGAAAACTATTAAAATTATATTTGAATTACTTTTTACTTGATGGACATGGGTTTTTCATTTTTTGAATTCACCAAAGTTATTTTTTTAGATTTTTCAATTTTTATGTTTTTCAATTTTTTATGTTTTTTAGGTTTTTTTAAGTTCTATATTCTCGATAGAGTAAAAGTATAAAGTCAATGTACTCGTGGTGTTATTTTTCTTTAATTTATTTGAATTATTGTTTTTTTTTTATGATGTGAGAGACATTTCATCAAAATAAGTGATAAAAAGATATGAAAGAAATATGTATATATGAGATATATGAGAACAAAAAATTCTAAAATTTTTAATTTTTAGTATGAGTAGTTGTTATAGAATGTACATTAAAATTTGAGGAAAATGCATATAAGATAGAGTAACAATCACTATAATAATGTAACTGAAAAATCATTGAATTTTTACAAGGAATTATAAAAATATTCAATCTATAAAAAAAAAGTTGAAACATAATTATATGAATTAGATACATATGAGTAATAACAAAGTCATTTGTAATTTTGTAACACTATAAAATAAGTCTTTTCCTATAATATGAGAATAATACTAGTCTGCAATTAAAAAGAGGATGAACTACAAAGTTCTTAATGAGTTCTATATTTCTTATAGATAGTGTTCAACTTGTAGTTCTAACATATATATATATATATATATTAGAACTTCTCATTCTCTCTCTTTTTCATTCCTCCTTTCTCACTAAAATCTAGCCAACGAAAAGGGATCTAAAATCTTACTTCAATTTAAAGAGGGATCCTCACAAGAACAAAGTGAAGTTAGATTTTGTTAAGGATCTTTGAAAAATAAAGTGTGAGTATGATAAGTTCAAGTTCCATATAAATAGCTTGCTTGATTTTACTCGCTACTAATCTAATGACTATCATGCTTAAAGGCCTAAATTATGCATTCGATAGGGATGGATTGCCATAACCAAATTTGAGATGGCTAAGCAATAAACATTTGGTCATGCAATGTCATAATGATTTCAATTATGGAATAAAATGAAAAATATCATAATTGTTTTGGTCATTTCTTGGTTTCATCAATTTTTTTAATTTTTGCCAACACTTTCTATTTGTTGACAACTTTAAAGAAAAGTTCTCAATGACAAGGAAACTTCCAAAACACATGTATAATGTCTTTTGTCCCTTTACGTGCTATTTTATCTTATATTTACAATATCATATTAAATCAACTTACAATTTATGGGTCTCATTTTCTTCTTGTATAAAGTCTGAATTAATATCTTTTTATAAATTGAGTACTGATATTTGCTTACTGTTTTGAATGGCCGTATGGTGTTTGATAAAATGCTAATGTAAACTGGTTGGGATAGGCAATATGAATTTACTTTCTCTATCTCTTTTTATTTGTGCTAAAGTTTAAAAACTTATTGTGACATTCAACCTTTTAATTTGTAACTTTGGCTCTTTAAGAGATTTTTTAGGAATTTAAAGTTAGGATTAGGGTTTAGAAAATGAAGAAAAGGTTAGGCATACAAAGTTAATGGATAAAAATTCACCATTTATAAGGAGATATAAATCTGAATAGGGTGCTAAAAGGCTAAATCAAAGACTTTTCATTTAAATTTTCATAAAAGATTCTAATACATTGTTTGAATGGTCATTATATACTTTAAACAACCCTTTAAGTCTAGGGAAAAACCATAATAATAGAGTTGAGATCAAAATAAATGAATTTGATAAAAAAAAACTAGACAAATAATAATGAACACATGTTTTTTTACACATTACAAACACAAACAGACACAAAAGAAGCTAGAAAACTAAAATAACTATAACTTCTTGTACATAACTTTAATGCATGCATGGTTAGATAATCAGAAAAAATCATGTTTTGAACTTAAAAAACACACATGATTAACTTATTTTCTATGCAAATTTAGGCTCAAAGTTGGCCCATGAGTTGATAGTAAACAACATCAAGAACTTTATTCATTTGCTTTGCCAACCCAAACTCAAGTAGTTCAACATCAATAGGATCATTAAAGAACACTCACATGTCAAGTTTGGTCCTTTAATTTTTTGTAAATTTGGTCCTCTTTTTCTTAAAAAAAAAAATGTTTTAGTCTTTAACTTTATTTTGTTTACACTTCAATCCTTAATCATTATTGAAGAAGGGTGAAAGTCATTAAAAAAAAAAAAGAGGAGAGAAATGGTTTGTTCAACCATATTCCAACCATTAAAAAAAAATCAATCTTGTCAATGAATTCTTCTTGAAAAGTAGAGCTTAGTGGAGGTTGTGTTACTGTTTAAACATGTCAGAAAAAATAGGTCGAAGCCCCTATAATTATTTTTTATTTGGTTGGATTTTTTTTAGAAGTGATTAGATGGTGTTTTAAGGTTGGAAATAAGTTTATTGAGGTTCTTAGATTGTTTTTGGGATTTTTTTCAAATGAAAAACAAGCTGAGAGTTAGGTTTTTGAGGTTTGAAGATTTGAATTCTATTTTTCTAATGATTAAAGGTGCCTAGAAAACATGATAGTTGATGACACATCGTCTGCCTAGAAGAACAATGAGTTATCTGATCAATTTTTTTAGAAAGAATAGATAGATGACTTGTGATCCACATATTTTTTAAAAAAAACAAAAAGATATTCATAAGCATTTAGACTTTTTCCTTTTTAACTAGGCTTGTAGGCTTGACTTTCTAAGACCAGCAACTCTTGACCTTTTTTTTTTAATTTTTCATTAGTTTTATTTTTTTATTTGATTTTTAATTAATATCTTGTCTTTTATTTATTTTAATTTGTTTAGTTTAACTATTTTTTAACTTGTCCATATCATTACTTTATAAATCTTTTTTATTATTTTTTATAGTTACATAATACCTCAAAAAGATTATTTTAATGAATCTTTACTTCTTTTTTTATTGTGAAATTTAAGATAGAACAATTTTATTTGCATTATATATTTATAAAAATAAAAATTATATGTACTTAGTAACCATAATAAATCTCAAAGATAAATAAAAAAAAGGACAAAATATATATAAAAAAAGTCGAGATAAAATATTTATATTTGTATCTATTTTTTACTTCTTGTTGAAAAAATTATCTTCTCACTTTAGTATTTAATTAATTATTTTTTTTTCAATTTATGATGTTAAGCATGGATATCATTTTTATATTTCTAAGCTAATAAATTTCATGATATCAAAAAACAAATTCATAGTATGAGTGCCTTCTTCTTTTATGTTTGAAATTAACTTGAAATTCTACTTGCATCATAGTGTGTCTATAATAGCTAGTTCCTCCGACAGATTTTATTTCACAACTCTCAAATAAATTACAGATAATAGTTCAAAATGAATAAATTAACAAAGAGAAAACAGTTTGCTTTTTTCCTTTGCACCAAGTTTTCAAGAGTGTTTTATTTCTCTTTTTTTTTTTTTTTATGTTTTGTGGGTTTTTATTGATTGATTGATTTGATAGTTCATCTGGAGCTTTACAAATATCAAGAGGAATAAAACGAAGCCATGAGTCTGCTTTATCACTAGTGGAACCAACTGGTAAAACAAGAGTGAGTGTTGGGCATGTGTCTTCATCTGAACCTCCTCTGTGTAGGCCCTGGGACAGAGGAGATCTTGTGAGGAGGCTTGCCACTTTTAAGTCAATGACCTGGTTCGCTAAGCCCAAGGTTCGTTTACTTTCAATTTCTCTTCTTGTTGCTGACTTTGTGCATATGTATGGATGGGTTTTTTTGAGGAATGTCGTCTCCAGATGATTTAACTATTTCAATATGCGGAATCCAATCTCCAAAGCAACTTTTGTTGAACGATGGGGCTTCCTCTTCGGTGTATTTTATATTCCTCCCTCACTCAGTTCTGTAAGTGGTACATTCGTTAACGATAGGCCAAGTAAAATCAAGCCTGTTATACCATCCTAAAACATAATGAAAGCTAGCTCTGATAGTAGAAGCCCTTAACATCATCCTGAACTAGGAAACCTTATGCTTCTGATTTACTGTGAGGGACTTTTTTCTTCTTCTTATATATTACTGAATTTGTATGTACCTCTTTTGCTGTGCACTGCTTTCGCTTGTTTTTATAAATTTATGGCACTGCCTCTGCGCTTACATTAATATAGTATTCCTGCATCACCTCTCTCTCTCTCTCTCTCTCTCTCTCTCTCTCTATATATATATATATATATATATATATATATATTGTATATTGTGTGTGTGTGGGTGTGGTTTTCATATTTGCATAATCTTTTTTTCATATATGCTTAAAGCTAAACAATGATTAGATGCATGAAATAGTTGCTATACATTCACACAATATGTCAATGGCTGTTTTCCTTGTGCTAGATTTGTTGGTGAAGGGTAAGAATAATTTTAGCTTTAAGCATATGCAGGGCCATAAGCCTTTTTGTTAATATTATCTTTTCTTTTCAGTATATTAATTGCACCGTGTTTGTAGGTTCTATGCTCACAAGAATATGCAATGTGTGCCAAACAATGACCAGTACAAGAGATAATTTACTTTGCCATGTGTTCATGATCAATATGTTGATGGTAGTTTTCCTTGTTCTGGAATTTTGATAAGAGTAATGACAATCTCAAGCATTTGCAGGCACAAAAACTCGTCAGTTTATGTGGCTGGGAACCACGTGCACTGCCTTACGTTGTTGACTGCAAGGACAGATCTACACAGCTTGTTAAGGATTCGGATGTCAGGGATTCATACCAAATGGTCATTAATGGGCAGAATCCAAGTATCCGATTCCATTATGTTGCTTCTGAGCAAAGTGTGGAAGCAAATGAAGAATCTGGCTCTTGTAGTGGGCGACATGCTGATCCTAATGCTGTTGTTTTAGATTGCAAGCTCTGTGGGGCAAGTGTGGGATTACGGACTTTTTCTATGGTTCCACAGCCATAAGAGTTGTTTAGATTGGTCGGATATACTGAAGTCATAGTGACAGTAATTCAGGACAAGATTCAGCTAACGAAAATCATGCGGGCAGCAGGGGAGTCATTGGAGACTCTGCCTCAAATGGTGCTTTGTCTTCCATGCATAGACCATCAGATTTAAGTGTGACGATTGTTGGGGGTCCACTCCCTACAAAACAGAACTTCAAAGCAACAATTTCATTGCCTGTTATTGGCCAGAATTTAAGGGCCAGGCTTTCTTATGATTCTGATTTTAGGGATCGTATATGTGATAGATAACCAAGAAATTACTCGATCTGGATCTGAAAACAATAATCTAACTTCAGAGGAATGGGAATCTGCAGAACAGAATTTTGGTGAACAAGTTTGTCAGCATGAAGCTGTGGGTCTGTTGAAGAGCAATAATCATGATCAGGGCAGGGGCAGTGTAGTTATTCAAGAGGCAACCAATCTTCTTGTTTGAACTTTGAAAGTAGTGAAGGTGTTGCATTTAGAAAAGAGAATAACTCCCAGATGTCTTCAGAAAGGACAGATATCACTAGAGAACCAACTTTTCCTGAAACTGCTGGGCATGATTCTGCTGTGCAATGTTCGACACAGAGTCCAAGAAACACAGTGCATGGTTATGATGCAACTGATCAGCTTCCTTAAAATGCAAACAATATTGAATTGCTTGGTTCGGTAGTGGGGGCTTTTCGAGGTAATCAAGCTAGCACATCTCAAGTTGCCTGGTCAGATGCTATTGTCCCTGTTGGAAATGGAAAGAGAAGTGAAAGTAACTCCTCGGAGATGATTATTTCATCTATCAATCATCATGGACAACAAATTCCAGGAGCAGATATCTCAGGCAGTAAAAATAGATATGAGGAAAGGTTAAAACTTGTTCTGATATCCAAAACACTATAGGTGCTCAAGAAAAAGGCCAAGGCACCACAGGTGTTGTGCAGGTTCCAGTGAACAGTGAAGTTGTGGCCAACAGTACAGGTAGCCTTCTTGTCCTTTGACTCTAATATTGAAGTTGGTTGAACATTCATCACACCTTGGATCTATAGAAGCATTTTCCAAATGAATGGAATACTGGCATATAAAATTCTGTCTAGATCTTTTATTGAAGTTTTTGATATGTAGCTTGTCATTTGAAGAATACGTTTTCCCACCACGCATCTGCGGAGGTTGCAGTCAACATTCAAGTGCTTTTCTTTTCTAATTTTCATTTAATCATGAAAGATGTTTATTAACCAAGATGCCTTCATGTTCCAGGAAAGGATCCTAAGCAACTGGCATTAGACAAAACATTGGGATTTAATCCAATCAGGCAACGTAGACATTTTTGCACCTGGATTGTATCAACAAGCAGCGGGCCACCTGGTTGGCAACAAACACTATCTGCTTTAGAGCGTCAGAAAGAGTTCTCTCTTCCTTCTACAAATTCTCCTCCATCTTCCTCCCTGATCAAGGTAATGAGAAACCTTACGTCCCTTTTGGTGACGCACTATGGTGCTAACTATGTTTAATGACCTCTCAGAGTCTTTTTCAAACTTTTGTGCCAATCCACCAAATCAGTGATATCTTTTTTAGTTAAAATTAACATCATCATAAAGGCAATGTCAGGTTTTAGACAATTGAAATCAACTAGAGTGGTGTGTGAGATACTGGTAAATACTTGAGGAATATTGATGTTTGTAATGAAGACTACATATGGAGGGAAGTGATGATTCTGTCTCGGTCCCTCCATCTTGTAGATGTTGCCAGAATCAATGACACTAATAGCTGGGGTTTGTTTTGGTTGAACAGCCTTGTTCTGTAATTTTTATCTTCGATGGATGATTGCTCAAAATTTGTTATTTAAAAGGTGGATGATCCCATTGCTTCAGTCAGAAAGCTTTTCATGTCTCCTATAAAAAGAACGAAGCCTACTAGTGGATCAAGCTGAAGCAGCAGGTTCAGCTGATTGGTTTTGCAGGGTGTGGAAGTGCTTTCAGAGATATTATGAGATTGTAGTGAGGAATAGCAATAGAATTTTTTTTCTCACAAAATCTGTGATCCCGTCATTTAAAAAATAAATCAACAGAAAAAGGGATGCAACTAACATTTGGTGTTACTCCAAGCCGCAATTAGTGACCACCACTTTAGAATACGGTCGGTTAAAGCCTCTTTCTGCAACCACAGCTCTCTTGTCCCCTATCAGCTTTGCAACTCTGCTTACCAAACAAAATAAATATTACTGTCAATGATTGATGCAATGCTACGTTATTATCAGCTTAGATTGAGGTATATAATCTTTGCTTTCTCCTGCAGATTCGTTAACTGACCTGAAATAAGGAGATGTGGTATTCTCCTGCACGGTCTTCACTTGTCCAATCTTCTCTACAACCTCCATCCCTTCCAATACTCTTCCAACTACCAGAGACGAGGCATCCAGCTCTGGTGAGTCCTTAGTGGCTATCACAAACTCGGTACCGTTGGGGTCAGTCCCAACTTCCTCTTGATCGATCTCAAGCTTTCCTTTCCTTGCGACCAACTTCAACTTTGGAGGCGGTTTAGAAGGATCCCTTACAATAATGCTTACAGTTCCAGCCAGATTCTTGATACCTGGACAGGTTTCATACTCCCTCTCCCATTCATCTACTAGACTTTCCGCTGCCAAGTTGCTTCCCGTTCTCTGCGCAAGCTCAGCATCCACACCATATGACCTTACCCCACCATGCTGCACATAGTTTGGCGTGATTTTGATGAATTCTTTTCTTCTGTAACTAACACCAGCAGCTCCTCTTACAAGATCGCTAAACCTAGCAGCTCCAGCTGGGACATCCTCTCCATATAGTCCAACAACAATGCGGCCAACAGGTTCTCCATCAATTGATATATCAAGAAATGCTCGCGCTGTAGTTTTATTGCTGCACTCTGGTCTAGTGCTTGTATTATTTTCTTCCTGTGGACCGTTTTCATTGGCATCTGGCAAAGCTTCTTCGGCTTTTGCTTTGGACGTATTGAATGGCTCTAGGGTTTGAGAGCTTAGAAGAAGAAGCAATGAAGAGTTGCCAAAAATGGCAAGCTTTCGTCGCGATAGTTTGCAGCATTGCTTGATTACGGTAGATGATGGAGAACTGGGTATGTTTTGGATCTGCGAAGGGTGTGTTGGTGGTATTGGAAGATGGAGTTTAATGGAGGACTGAAATACTTCTGGGTTCCGCAACATTTCCCTTTGAAGAGGTTTTTGTGGTTTTGTTTCTTGAACTTGTTCAAGATTGTTTTCTGGTGTCAAGGAAGTCTCTGTTTCTTCTACTGTTTTTTTGGTTTTTGTTTTAGGATAAGGAAGATGGAAGCACAATCCATCCACAGGATTACAGGAATAAAAATTGATGGTTTTTATGGCATGTAACGCACCCGATTTATCTGAACAAGACTCTGTGCCTGTGGGACATCCTCCAGGAGTACATGGAGTAGAGAGCAAAATTCAATTCAAAAAGAAAGGTGAATTATATTTTGGGTAGATTAATTTTATTTTTCTTAAAAAAATTATATTAATTTTATTTTGAATTTTTTATATAAAAATAACGATTAATAAGTTTTGATTAGGTGAATTCCATAGTTTTTTATCATTGTCGTATTAGATTATTTTTTTTATTTTTTATTAAATTTAGAGCTTGTTTAGTATTGTAGTAACGGTTGTTTTTCAAAATATTTTTTATTTGAAAATATATCAAAATAATTTTTTTATTTTTAAAATTTATTTTTAATATTAGAATATTAAAACGATTTAAAAACACTAAAAAAATTAATTTAAAATTTATGATAAATCAATTTAGCCTTATTTTTATGTTTAAATAAATTTAGCCCGAATATTTTGAGAAATCTTAGTAAAAGTAATCGTATTCCAAAATGGTTTAATTTAAAGAATTATACCATATATATATATATATCAGGTCCTG
>Ga0307514_10003163_pt1 | contig 16147 bp, 20 predicted proteins | sample 16_EM_MG_FD_203088 | JGI IMG/M metagenome (GOLD analysis project Ga0307514, IMG submission 203088) | Populus trichocarpa ectomycorrhiza microbial communities from riparian zone in the Pacific Northwest, United States - 16_EM | ecosystem: Host-associated > Plants > Roots > Unclassified | place...
GCCATATTCGCATATGTGCATATATGCCGCATATATGCTGCCAAGGCCCTATTCCCAAATAGGAAGGAGGAAAAGACTTTTGTTGTGAGCCTCCGTACAACCTCCCATTTGAAGATACATCAGTCAGTCAGAAAACTGAGGATATTGCAAGGGGCTTTAAAAGCCTATCGGTCTAGATTACCAGAACACAAATAGTGCATCAGAGTCCTAGCGTCAAAAAGCGAAGAGTTAGATGATGAACTACACAAGCAAAGACTAGCTACATAGAATACTACGGAGAGTTGGAATAATGTTTACATGTCACCGAATACATCACGGTGACATTGATAATGGCATCGATGATTGATGTCATCTCAATCGTCATTGCGATTCCTTCAGGCATTAGCAATACTAAGAGCTGTAGATAAAAGGCAGAGTCAATAAATCACTATGAACGGAGATATCGAAGATCAAGACCGTCTACTTCAAGTCCGTCCATTACGTACATACTGCCTCTAGCCTGTTGATTTTTCAATATTTGGACAAATCAAAAAGGGCTCTTACTACCGCACCAGCCCTGAAACCAATGGACTATGACTCTAAAGAGACGATTCTCCTATCGGTAGATTCTTCAATCACAGGATGGGGAGCTATATTGCAGCAATAGGATGAGGGAACAAAGAAGTGTCATCCAGCCCATTTTGAATCAGGAGTTTGGAGCAAGGCTGAAAAGAAGTATGACAGAGGAAATTTGAAGTGTAGGGGGTTGTTAAAAGCATTAAAGAAACTCTATATATACCTATACAGTATATGGTTTATGTTAGAAATCGACGCCAAAACTCTCATTCATCACCGCCATCAACCGGCTTCGGACTTACCTGGATCGATGGCTAACAGGTGCTCAGCATGAATTTAGATATTCTCATTTGAGATCAAGCATGTTGAGGGGAAGAAGGATGGAGGCCCTGACAGTCTCTCGAGAAAAAGGAAGTCTGGGGAAGATTCAGCGGATGATCGTGCAGTCTTTTGCAACTTTAGATACTGTTAAATCGGCATCTATTAATTCTTCAAGCTGTTCCTCCAATGCATCATTTGGGACTATCCCTAGTGACCTTCATTTAATATAAGTCTTACTAATAATATTCTTCTAAGATAATTACTCTTAGCTTAGGGAAATTATCTCCTTACAGCTATGCTATTATCAGCCCTAGTAGATATGTCACATAGAAATGTAGGATTATTCTGTGTCCTCGGTTGGTATCAAAATCAACTGTTTCAGAATTAGTTGGCCTACCAATTGGCGATCGTCTGACTTGAAGGGGTAGTCACTATGCTAGTGAGTCCAGCGTATTTAAAGCACAATGGGAGACTACTCTACTAGGTCTAGATCATTATATGAGGTGCAATACCAACAATAATCTCACACAGAGGTCATTGTTATTGGCAAAGCTATGCTATAGTCACACTTAGTACAGTAAATGTGTTATATAGAAATGTGGCATTATTTTGTGCCACAGGTTAGAGGCAAACCTTGCTATAATGAACCCCGCCATACGGAAAACCCTGCCATACGGAAGCCCCGCCACGGATTGTTTCTGCACACAGCTATTTCGCCCTCGCTATAGTGAAAAAAGGGCTATAGTCAAAGTGAAGTGCGTTGTGCGATTTATTAATTTAGCTACAGGTAAAAAATACTTGATATAATGAAATATGTGACAGGGTGTAGCAAGATATAAGAGTGCAACTAGACTAAGCTGAGCCCTGAAGCCAACTATCAAGCTGGAATTGCGTCTTGTGTGCATCTAGATGCTGAGTGAGAGATCGTTGAACATGGGAAAGAGATTTTATAAGATCAGAAATATTAATCTCACCGGGTACAGCTGGAAGTGAGGAAACTGAAAGTGATTGAAAGTAAAATGTAACGTCTTGCAGAAATGTAACAGCTGTAGAATCGGTAATAATTGGTATTGATATAGATACCATGTCGCCTTCATCTGTAGACTCAAGATCATTAGCTATGCCAGTAGAAGATGTTAGGCCAGCATTAATGCATTCAGATACATGTTCCGACATTGAAATAATACTAGGCTCAGCATGACGGTCTGGTATATCTTCATCATGATGCAGGTATTGCTCTATGATTGCTTCAATTTCCGCAGAAGTGGTATCAGGATTAAATAGGATTGTAACAGAAATGTGCGTGGCTTCTTGAAGTGAAATTAGATATTGTCGCTCGATTCCAGTTCTCGAAGTGAGGCACATAAAAGGCAACGCCAAGCCAAACCGAGAGAGCCTGGGCACGAGATCAGATTCCAGGCAAGAACAAGTACAAACTGACCGACCAAGAGACTATCCGTAGACAAATTGGTGGACCGACAGAAAATTCCCCCTTTTCTCACCCCGCTTATTTAATCACGTGACTACTTGCTATAAGGAACCTCGCTATAGGTACTGTACTTAAGTGAAGAAATTGGCCGGATTTCTACACTTCCTTATAGCGGGGTTTGCCTGTAGTATTATGTTTCGCGTGAAGCACAATGGGACTAGAAGTTAGTCTCGGCACCAGACCCTCGTAGAGGCTAGAAGTAGGTACTGTAGCAGTGACTACCCTACTGGGTCTAGCTTATACAGTCGGTATATATTAGATCATAAAAGATAGTGACTACGGTACACTAACAGGCTTAGTGCTAATTAAGTGTTGTACAAAATTATCTGCTTAGCACTAGATCACAAGCGGTAGGTAGTGACTACACTAGCAAATTTAGTCCTAATTTATTGCGGTGGGAGATCCTGTAGGAAAGTAGTCTCGGCCCCGTAGGAAAGTCTCCCTACGCAGCACTAAACAGGCGATTGCCTTTTTGGGAAATCATATAGATAGTCCTGGTGTGGCTCCTACCTTTTCATAAGCTCCCGTGGCACCTCTCTATAGGAAGCTCCAAGCTCGGCTATACTATCGGCTAGTCTAGATGAAATTGTAGATGCAATGAGATACAAAACAAGTAATACTAGGGTATTGCCAGTAATGAGGCAGCATTATAGCCAAATTCCGGCAGCAGGCATAGTAACCCAGAACACATATCCGATGTCAAAACAAAAACCGCCAAGCAAAGTACGCCATTTCCTGTCTTATCACCCAACTCTGCATCACTCATCTTCTGACTTGGTGGGAATATTGAATCCTCTCAAAGAATCAATAATTTCTGATGATTTCGTCAGCCCTGGTTGAATGTCCAATTCCTCAAGGAGCATGTCACTAACTCTTTGCAAACCATCTCGTGTTATGCAAGGGAACATATCCATCGTTGCGCCTCTCGCAGTGATGCTAGCTTCAGGCACCATGCCCACGCTGAGCTCATAACCTACTCGAAGGTCCAACAGGATGTACATCATTGGTTTTTGATTAGCACTGAAATAGGTTCGAAAGTCTTTCACAAATGTCGTGGGTGTCGTTTTTCTGAGACGGTTTTTTACCTGGATAAGAATGACACTTGTTTTGGCATTGTCGAATGCTTCACTGAGGGAACCCAGATAAACAGGGATCAAGAGATCCCAATGTGGCTGATGTTCACACAGTTGTAGTGCTTCATGCCTACGGAGCAGTTGGGCTACCATGGTTTGCATGATATTTGGATTGTTGGGTGGGAGGCTTTGATTTGTGACGGTGAAGTGGTTGAAATTGACGTATGCCTCCCCCAAGCAAGTTTCAAAGCTTGGTACGGTTATTTGCCGGCTGAGACGGGAATCGTAGTGACGTGGCTTGTCGCTAAATTCCTGCAGGTGATGTCTTTCCCAAACATATTGGTCAAGAAGTCTTTCAGCCAGATCAGTTGGGAAAATCCACTCACCACATTCATTCGATTGGCCTCACGTGCAAATTAATCTGGCAAAGATTTCATCCTTTAATCCCTTGGATATCAACCCCCCACTGAGTAGTCCTCTTTTTTGCTCTTACTCTTTTCTCCTTCTTCTCGTTTTTTCATAGCATTCGCTTTTCTCGTGGTTCAATCCTTTCCATCCTTTGCCAATACAATAACTCCCATTATCTTTGCAGGTCTTCTGTCCGACTTCAGCACAACCGAGCTTTCGGCTGATTCTCCTTTTACCTTTTTCCCTTTTTATCTCATTGGGATATACTCGCAGAGCTTTCTTATGGTATCGTCATCTGTGGGTTCTTTGGATTTGATGTTTTCTATGGTATTGGGGTAAAACGGTAGAAAGGATCTCAGCAAAATCTCAGTTTTTGCTGAGTCGCTTTTCGCGAAGTTTTTCAGTCCTTCTCCAAAACCATCATCATCTGTTAAATTCACTCTAGATATAATGCCTGCAAATGTGTTCCATATTTGCTTGTAGCTCGCGATATATTCGTCAATAGAGCCTTTCCGGTTGTCATATGACATAGACACAAAACTGTCTACTAGGGCTCCATACTCTGTGGTGGTTTTCCCTTTATACGCTTTTTGGAGTTCCTGGTATGCTTCGCTGGGCTCTACGGAGAGAGCGGCTTGTGCCAACCAGACTACTTCGCTGGCGGTGGAGCAGTTTCCATTCCTGGCTTGGATATCTTCCTCACAGTTCCTTTCGATAGTGAGTAGCGCTACTGGGTCAGCATCGTTCCACATTCTTATTGCTCTCTTAGCCATAATTCCTTCTGAACTGGGGGCTTTTTCACTGGCCTCTGTAGGCTTTCCATATTCCCCAGTTACTACATCCCACACCCTATACTCGCAACCTGGAATCTCAATGATGTCCAGGTATTTTTCGATAGACCTGGCCCATGTGGGGTACGGCCGTTTAGTTTTATTGCGAGAGTAAAGATTTTCCTGTTAATTGAAGAAATTTTCTTTGGTGGAGGTAGGATTGTTAGAATAGGCCCACAACTATGAGGTCGATAGTGATTTGGTCGATGAGGTTGCTGGTTGGGGCAGTTGGAACTGTCGGAGTCGGGAGGTCTGGGAGAATTTGAACTGTTGGAGTCGGGAGGCTTGGGATTGATTTCTCGTAGCGGACGTGGTGTCAGGTTCGCAGTATTCTTCCTTCTCTAAATGTTCGAGATTGTTTTTGGGTCGCTGGTCTTGGTTCTCCGAGTTGAGTCTGTGTTGCGATGCCGTCTAGGATTTTTTGTCTGTTAGGTCCCCTAGATTGCCTGATCTGCAGAGGGGTGATGGATCCTTGGTTAGTGTGATCTGCGGGAGTGTGTTGCTGCGATGCAATTTACCCAGGCTCTGCATAATTTGATATTACTGAGTGAACTCAGATATCACAGCAGTCATGTCCCGAATCATGAACAAGGCAGCGGAAGTAGGGGATGGGGATGAGGGGCTGAGTATCGGGGGGAGGGTAGAGAAGGGAAAAATCCCAGAAGTGAGGCTCCAAGCCAATAAAGACTCGAAGGCGGATAAGTGGGAGCTGGCCATCAACGAAGCCAGGGAAGAGTCAATTGGGGTCTTTACGGATGGAAGCATGAGCGAGGAGGGGAGAGTCGGAGGGGGGTGGCACATTGAGGGGCTGGCGGGTTCGAAAGAAGGTTTGGGGAAGCTGGCGACAGTTTGGGATGGAGAAGTGGTGGGGATGCGAGGAGGAATCCAGATGGCACCAGAAGACTGGTGCTTTCCGACACTCAAGCGGCAATCGCAGCCGTACGGAAGGCAGGGAGAACTGGCAGGGCTCGGACAGGGGAGTTGAAAGAGGTTGTGGAAGAGGTGCGGAAGAGGCAGAAAAATCTGGGACCAGACGCTGTCAGATTTGCCTGGGTGAAGGCACATGTCGGAACCCGGGGCAATGAAAGGGCAGACCAGATGGCCAAATCCGGGGCAGAGCTGGGAGATGAGGACGAAGGGATGAACAAGGTGATCACAGAAGGGGGGTTGAGGCAGGAGTGGAAGAGGAGAAGAGCCGAGGAACGGAAGGTTAAGGGGACGGGAATGGGAAGAGTTGTGCGGTGGAACCGCAAGGCTAGAGTCAACTATGTCCACTATCGCACCGGAAAAGGCAACCTACAAGCCTGGCGACATGTCTTGGACATTGATCAATCAGACGAATGCCGAAAATGCGGGAGGTATGCAGAAACAGGGAGACACGTTGCTCTGGTCTGCATACATGGAGAGGAAATTTGGCGGAAGTGGGGTACGTGGGAGGACATGGATGAACCGGAGAGGTGGCGGAAGAAGGTGAAGGACCCCGACGGAGATTACGAGTTAGATTTGGTCGAAGAATTCTTTGCCAATCTAGACTTGACATAGGGGAGGGGGTCACGCTATTTTACGATGTAACGAATTTCCTTTGTATATAATTCCATTTATGGGGAGCTGGCCGGGAAAGAGGGCGGGGCGGCGGAGGATTTTCTTTATAGGGGGGCCGGGAAAGTGGGCGTGGCGGCGGAGGGGTTGCGTATTTATATCCGGGGTTAGAGGGCCGAAGTGGGGGCATGGTGGCGGGAACCAGCTCTGCGAAAGCAGCTGGACACAGAGCCGGAACCGGGTGTGAGACGGTATACGGACGCTTCTATCTTTCGGGGTTTTTGTTTCTTAGGTTCGGGAGGCTGGGCGTTCAAGCAACATGTTGTCCCGTGTGTAAACCCAATCCTTTAAAGGCGCGGGAACGGGGCCGCCTCATAGCCTAAGGGGAAAGGCGTATAGACTCCCAAAAAAAAAAAAATCAGATATCACAGTCACACTGGCGGCTAGAAGGCTGGTCACGAGTTGGCTAGGTTGAATGGCTTGGCGGAATGTTTGCGTATGCATAGTCAGCCCGTATGCACAGTTGGAGAACCCCGCATGCCAAGCGACTGCGCTTCATTAGTCAGTCGTATAATACACCAGCCTCGCATAGGTCAGCACCAGCCACAAATTTGGACGCTCAAATTCACCCCGGCGAAATTAAAGGGTACTCAAAGCAACCAAAAATTAGAATGAGCTGAAAATCGCTTAAAAAAAGTCGTTAAAATCTAGGTTTGAATACCCTAAACAATTATAAACGGGCTGATTAGGAGTGACAAATCGTTTCAAACCGACAGATTTATAAACAAACTGAAATAGGTATGGCTGTCTACTAGTAGTATATAGGGGAGCCTACTCCGTATTGGTCACGGAAACTGAATTAAATGATTTCACTACATCACGGGTGGACCTTTTCCTCCCCACTCAGCTGTCTTGGAAACCATGCTTAAATCGAGATGATAGAAGTACCAGATATGGTCAATGCACGCAAACAACCTCCGCAAGGCCAACAGGGGCTGGGGGTATTGAAGATTCCAGTGAACGAATCCAAAGTCAAGATTCAGGATCGGAAGTGCATATTGTCGGCAATCACTAGCTATAGGTTGAGAGGTTCTTCGTTCGCAACCCTGACATGAGAAGAGGATTGACGCGATTCCAAGAGCATGCACGTATGGCTATATCAAATGATGAAGAATTACAGGCTCACTTTCTTCGGCTTCTTGCCAACCTTGTTCGACGGCATAAGGCTAAGCCTGATGATTATGGAACTGCGATGAAAAGGGAGGGCATCACAATAGGATGAACTAAGAGTTGCAAAGTAGGTATAGTTCGCAAAGTAGGCAGTCTCGCCACAGACGTTTGTTGCGGCTTGGCGTCATGCGACATTGTCAGATTCCTCCCCCAGCGAAAACAAAGTAGGTATAGTTCGAGCAACAAAGAATCATCCTACGATGATGACTGAAGGGAGTTGTGAGTTCTGTTTAGTATTGGGTATTATTAATGCTAAGGATGATCTTTCATCGTTTGGGGGGGTAAAACTCACTGTGAGTCATACTACAACAAAAATGACAAGCATGATGCTACATTCGCAGTTTCTGAAAGTGGATATATGGATGACGAGCTTGGTTTGCTCCACATGTCAGAACACTTTGAACCTTACACTCGGACAGGTCGACCTCGAATAACTATCGTTAATGGCCATTCATCACATGTATGTTGGCCTGTTGTTCGGTACGCTCAATCATGATATCCATGTCATTTAGTTACCCTCCAACTCATATATTACAGCCTCTCGATGTGGGATGTTTTGGACTGCTCCAGACTACGTATGAGCGATATCTCCGGGAGTGGTTACGTGAGACCCCTGTACTTGTCCTTCGAAAGGTGGGCTTCCTTGTTCTGCTATTTAGAGTGCGAAGTGATGTATATACAATTGATATTGTGACGAAAGCATGGAAAAATACAGGTCGTTAGTCAATCGACATGAATCTAGCTCAAGGAGTACCAATAACATCGTTTTAGTTCGGTGGGAGACTGTGCGGGAATCCTTGGTGTTGTAGATTTTTTGGTCTTTTGAGTTTTAAACACCCTGGCCCAACTAATATAGATTGAGCAATGAAAACACGACGAGGGTACTGCAAATACTAATCGAACTCTGTTCTCGTGCCCAGACCGATTTATTTTTTGGTATCAATGATCTCTAGAAGGGTTCTTACCAAAGAGATGAGGGGAAAGAAAATAAGCCAGTGGTCACCATCTCAAAGGCCAAAAAACAATCGTGCAAATGATCCAGAACACCACCAACCTTTAAAAACTACCTTCATAACTGTAGCCCTTCTTTAGAGATATTTACTGAGACTAGGCTAAGCACAGCGAGTTATGTATGTTGTATGTACCTTGTCAGGTTAGCTGACTGGTTGCATTGCCTGATCGGTTGCATTCAGTTCCATTATCTCTCGGGATATTGACCTTGCCCAGTGAAATTAATTCCCTCTTCAGGCTTAGCTGGCGCTCCTTGAATAATTACGTGACAGATACAAAGAGTCTTGGCACGAGCGGGTTGGTATAGGTAGGTTAATTCCACTTACCATTTACCGAGCGAGGTGCGATCCACTGCATGTTTACCGGGTTTACACCTACTATGAATGAATTAGCATGCTGTCCCGTGTGTAAACCCAATCCTTCAAAGGTATGGAAATCATAGCCTAAGACTCTCTTCGGGGGAAAGGCGTATAGACTCAAAAAAAAATATAAAATTCAAGTCCTCACACTTACCTATATGAATGGATTCAAGTCCCAACTGCATCACATATTTTATATTTTCATAGTTTGCTCCTACGGGGGGTCGTGCAACCAGACTAGTTTGCTCCTGGGTGTTATTAGACCTTGGCAGGTGCGGCCGATCCAGCACTATCTACCAGTATAAGCCTACACTACCTAATCCCGCTCATAACCTGGTTCACTATCCCTTGGAGGAGGGTTGTGGCCGACCAGACTAGTCTCGAGTCGAGGAATTCTCATTCTAGATACGCCGGTAGTCAAGAGCTACAGGCCTCCTTATGGCCAGCCATATCACTATAATTTGCTGGTTCATAACCATATATCCTCACTATCATCACATTGACCAATCGTCAGCCATGAGGTACATTACAGAAATACGAATCAAAGAAAAAAGTAAAATAAGACTACTCCAACCCAATTATAACTCCAGTCCTGCAATGCTTTTGGAATCTTAGTCAGATCTCTGTGCCCCAACCCACGTTTCTCCCACGTTCTCCTCCTCTTTTTCTGCCTTCACCTAGACCCATAGCCAACTTTCCTTTCATCCCTCTCCCAGCATCTTTAACATTTCTCCCTACCCAAGCAAGCGTTCTTGCCCCTTTCCATTGCATTACACCCCTCTCACGCCGGTTCATTTCCCTCCGGATCTCCTTACTGCTCATAATTCGAGACTGTTCTGCCCTTGTTTTAGTGGGCCCAATGGGCTCTGAGTGTGCCCGGATGTGCCTCGATCTCCTCGAAACGTTACCCATCCGATCATCTTCATTAGACTCACTTTCATTCCCTGAGCTTGAAGAGTGTCCATCACCGACTCCCAGGTTTTCCCCATTTGGCTCCAGCATAGAAGCGGACAGCGCAGCCGTTGTGTGTGCTGACATCGTGCTTACCCTTCGACTAATCTTGCTACCTGAACGAGAGATTACGTCCTTAATACTCCGTGGAGCCTCTCCGACCTCGCCATCGATGATAGAAGCCTCGGCGTCGGCGTCAGCGTCATTACCATTCTCGAGTTGTTCTTCTCCACGCAAATCCACTCCCACAGCCCTCACTGCCTGGATAACGTCTGCAAAGTCCCTATCCTGTCTTGCAGCAATCTGATGGCTCTTGCCCAGTCCCCGGTGAAATCGAACCTTGACTTCAATGAACCCCACGTGCGCACCAACTCTGACATCATTCGTGTATGCATTTTGCATGAATCGGTCCATATCCTCTGGTTTGAAGACATCAAGATGGAGTGTGACCAGATCATCATCGGGAATGTCCTTCAGCCAGAATCTCGCCGCAGCGACGACTTTGTCCCGGCGAAGCTTGAAGCTTCCGAGATCTCGTTTGAAATAGAGCACACAGGGAGCAGAGTGGCGATGACGAACACCCAGACGGAAGCCAGTTGAGCCATGTGTGTTGTGCACAGGGGACCATCCCATGCTGCCAGCAGATGTGTCCCGAACTGCATTTTTGCTAATCAAAGGTGTCTCGAAAGTGATTCTGCCGGCTTTCTTGACCTCATCATCAGTAATATGAGAGCCGTCTATCCAAGGACTAACCACCTCGACGCTGCCAATATCGGCGCCCAAAAGCATCCTTGGTAGGACAGTATCAATGCTCCTGAAAAGGAGTGAGACTCGAACCTTACCATATCCAATTCCGCCCTGAATAGGATAATACCGCGATACGACGCTCTCATTGCGGAAAACTTCATTGAGCTTCAACTCCACCACTCCCAAAATTGGATCCAACTCCCGCATTCGACTATCTCGTACTACAACAAGAACAGTTGAGTGTCTCCAGTCGCGCACAAAACGCTCAGTCCCGGCGTTAAAGAAAGGTTTACTTGTCATTGGCTTGATGCGAGTTTTATATATTTTCTGATAGTCCAGCATAATGGAGCAGTAGGAGCTTGGTAGTGCTTCGTCTTCTTCTGCTTCTTCTGTGCTTGTAACAACTCCAATGCGCTGGCTCAAAGCCCGAGTGCTGGAAGGTGATGGAGCCGAAAGGCTAACAATGTTATGCACCTGGATCGATAGGATACCAGACGGGTATGCTTCAGATGGACGGACTTTGGTGACTAGGGAGTTTGGATCAGAAGGAGCTAGCGGAGCTGGTGTAGCAGCAGTCTCGAGCCCAGTAAATGCAGGCTAAGAAAAGCTCTCATTAGCTAATGATTTATTCTCTAAAAAAAGTGTTGGCAACGTACCTGGTCAATTCCTGCAGTCGACTGTACTTCAGTGGCGACTGGGGCCACCTCCATCACTGGTTCTCCGCCAAGTCCCACCTTTCCGTAAAAGCCCACACTCCAGGTCAATGTTCCCGGCATGGTCTGCCCTTTTCTGAAGCCCATGAGTGAGTCCGTCCTCTTCATCTTCTCCTTCCTCTGCACTAAATCTCTGACATCAACTTCAACTCTGCCCAGCAAGTCATCAACAGTAAACCTGTCACTGTCCCAAATCTCCACAGCCAGTCTCTCACCCGCCTTCACTTCATCTACATTAACAAGTAATATGGCTGTTTCGTCCCACACAGGATTCAACTCACAGAAGATGATCCTGCTGGACCACAAAGTCTTGCCAAATTTTGCGTATGAAAGGGTTACATAACAATCACTTTTACCAGTCAATTTGTCCGCTGCACGAACCCCTACTGCACGGTCAATGTGAACAACAAACACGCCAATGGCATTCAACTCCTTCTTTATATCGTCACCCACAAGCATCTTTGAGATATCCATGGTGAAAGATTTGGGGGCGCAAAACTCCCGCGCCGTCGTTTTGATTGATGAATAGACGAAATCTGATATCACCGGAAGGCTCATGACATTCAAAAAGCGTTGGTTCAACGGGACAGCAGCAATTTCGATCCTAGGCATCCCCATGAGAGAAAATGTGGTGAGTTTGATAAATGGGGGATCGGGAATGAGTTGGACATTGAGCCGACATGTTCCCTGAAGCCCTCGTAGCTCTACCCATATCGCTGATATAGTACATTAGCATTAATACCCCTTTATCTTGCAAAAGTTTGGTAACTCACGAACTTCTGGTGCTCCTAAGACACCCTTCAACCCAAGACTCATATTCACCATCAAAAACGGGTTTGATGCCTTACTCACGCTGCCCCCACCAGCAAGCCCTCCGCCCACCCCTCTGAAAGCAAATGTTACCTCCATACATGCCCATTCTCCGATGCTCTCTTGATCATCCCCATTATTGACCCTTCCTACAAGATACTCTTCACTATTTTCCGGAGAAGGTGAAATCACATCGTCTTCAACCTCTCCGTCATCATGCTCCAACCACCGCATACTTGTTATTTTGATTGGCACTGTGCCCTGCCCGATATCTCGTATGCGAATCTGTTGTATGATAGACGGGATACTGGCTTGCATGACATCTTCCAACATATCTGTCACTGGTTTGAAGAGATCTCCATTGATTTGCGGCCACAGTTTGGCAACGGTATTATTTAGCCATGTCACGGATTCGGGACCGCAGCCCCTGCTTGGCTCAGAGCCAGCATCACGGGAGCGTGTGTTCCTGCCGCGCCGATGGCGGTCAGGTAAGATAGGATCATGGTGGACCACATCGAGCCACAGGCTATCTACCTGCCTATACCAAGAGAGTATTGCAGCAAATGAGACAAAAAGTGGGATAGACATATGAAACCGGAATAGCCCGGATAATAAAAGAAAGGACAGTAATATACCAACTACGTATTTCAACGTAAGGATCCGTAATTCGGTCGAATAGAGTGTCCATGACGCCGGTGGAGACAGTGACGGTGGGGACATGGGGATCGACAGAGGGGAAAGATACTTCGCATCAATAACAGAGACCCTTGAAACGCAATTCACTATCAGTCATACAGCATATAACTTTTGGAAGGCAGGATTCTTACTCTTCGCGTGTAATAGGGTCGGTCACTATCCTGGCATGTTTCTTCTCAACACCTGCTCTCCGGCTCTTCCTCGAGGGGGTTGCGTCTGGCACCTGGTCAAGGCACTCCCTGTGACCCTTTCCTGCTCTACTCCTTCCCCCTTGACTCTGGTGATCCGTTGTGGGACTTACGGGAGTGCTCTCGACTATGGCTACACCACTTCCAATGCCCTGATGGCTTGTAGTGCTGGTTGAACTCCCGCGCTGCTGTCTCGGCCCCATCGGTGAACGATAAATGCCTACTGGTCCCCGGTAAATACCACCCCACGGAAAGTGCCCCACCTTGGGAACCGGACTCCGCTCTGAATAGAATCGATGTCCACCCTGCACATTTGGTGCTGAAGAGCGTGCTGGAAATCCATCTTCGGTGGACTGTGAGGAAGTGGAGGGTGTACGGGAAAGACCGAAATGAATCAGTGGGTTACCGGCGGAATTCTGGACTGGAATGCTTGATGGACCAGGGGCTTCGTCGGCAGTAAGGGACGATGGAGGGGTTGGGTTGCCGTTGAACATTGGAATGGATCCAGACGGCGCAGTTGCTGGTTTCATAGCAGGACCTACCTAGCCTGGTTGCACGAGCGGGGCCTGAACAGGCCCGGGAGGATCACTTGGATAGTCTCGCCTGATGGAACCCCAGATCTCAGATGACGTATTGAGTGAAGGAGGCAGCAAGAGCAAGTGAGGGGAAGTCCTACTTGACAGCAAACAATAAAAAATGTGGGAAACAAAATAGAATGCAATAGTGACGGAAAGCCAAAGCATTGATCAGCGAGTTGGAAGTTCCCAGCCCACCCTGATACGTAGGCCAACCTCATCGTAGCCAGAGGTAGGCCAGTACTCTTCGCTATGCTGACTCAGTCATTCTTCGAATTGCTGTGGAACCGGCAACGGTGCCCGCCAGACTACCGGCAACGTATAGAAAAGCTGTTACAAAAAAGGTAGCAATGCAGAAAGAGCAATGTTGGTTGGCTCTTCTATAAAGATCGTCGACATTGATACGAACGGTTGTGAGAGTGGAGTACTCGAGTACAGAGACAACCAGACTACAACCAGACTAACTACCTATGGTAGGTACAATTTTATTATTTGTTTGGGGGGGGCCCGCTGGAGGTGGGGGCGAAGCCTTATGACATGAAGTTTATTGACATAGCCGGGAAACATATTGATTTTGGGGACGAAGAGAGTCGGCCAGCGGAGCAGCTTTTGCGATGGCATTTTCGCCAGGCCGTGTTTGCTAATATGAGGGGAGCGGGCGAGCCTGTTTTCGAATACGATTTTCCGCCGGATTCGGATATGGTTGGTGAGATTATGAGTGGCCCGAGGGCTGCGGAGAGGTGGAATTTGAGTTGTTCGGTCGGTTGGCAGCACATTGATTGTTTGTCATTTCTTTCTTTGTATATTAGAGGAGTTTGATTAATCTATTGTTATTATTGTATTAGGGGGGCCCCGCCGGAGGTGGGGGGCGAAGCCTGTGTGGAGAGTTGATTGTATTTATTTTAATCGGAGTTTATTTAATCGCATTTAATGCTAATTCAGTTATTGCATAACTCCGTGGTTGTTAAATCACGGGGCGAGTTGAGCGTCGCTGTATATATGCGACAACAAGTCCTGGTGATGAGGCTCTGCCCACCGCCAATACCCGTCAATATCCAAACAAAGCGGCGACAACGCTAATGAAAGGCTTGGCCCTGCATGGCGTAATACACCCAACAGCTTCCATGGCTTCGGATCGATCCGCAGGCCGCAATGTACACATCTACGATGCCAGAGACCCTGATGTTGTGCTTGGGGGTCTCACCCTCACGAACGGAGTGACGAACGCCAACTTCTACTCGATGGTAGAGACTTTCTGTGGTTTACCCAAGATTACTTTCTGCGACATGGAGATGGCACAGAGGTTCAAAGAGATGAGCAGGCGTTTCGACCAGGAAATTTCTACATTGTCACGAATGGTAGGTTTCTGCATGTTCACACCTGAGAGCGGGTGGGTGTTGATTTCGAATAGGTACCATCATTGTCAATAGCTAGCCTTGGTTAGTGCGTACGATTTCGGTTGCTAGTGGGACCCGTTGCAGAGTTCCGTGAAGCTGTTCGTCAGAGATAAGAGTTGTGTTATCACAGGGCGATCAGCACTCGACGCAGAATATAGTATCTAGAAGGGCTTTGAAGCTGCGCATGTTTTTCTGCTCGCATATGAAGGGTACTGGATCCAACACAATTACGGCCGGTGGATCACTATTCTGCCGAATATTGGGGGATTGATTAACTCTGTTCAGAATGGGTTATTACTTGACAATGCTATTCATGACCTTTTTGATGGCTACGATATCTCAATCAATCCAGACGTGTATGACATGAAGTTTACTTACTAATTGTTCTTAGGATAATTACAAGATTGTGTGTTTCAGGCGCGATGGTCATGACATAGCCGGGAAACATATTGATTTTGGGGACGAAGAGAGTCGGCCAGCGGAGCAGCTTTTGCGATGGCATTTTCGCCAGGCCGTGTTTGCTAATATGAGGGGAGTGGGCGAGCCTGTTTTCGAATACGATTTTCCGCCAGGTTCGGATATGGTTGGTGACATTATGGCTGGTCCGAGGGCTGCGGAGAGGATGGAGTTCGAGTTGTTCGGTCGGTTGGCAGCACATTGATTGTTTGTCATTTCTTTCTTTGTATATTAGAGGAGTTTGATTATGTACAGTACATACAATAGCTCGGTGCCAACCAGACTAAGCATCCCCGATTGCACTAAGGCTGCACAGCTGTCCAATCTCAGAATCACCACTCGCTAATCAAGATGCCTCCTGGTACACACTACATCCTCGCTCATTGGCCAGGACCAATATAGCATTTAATCTATGGATGTTAGATGTACAGTATGTACTCGTACTGGACTGGGTATACGGTACAGAAATCCACCCTTGGCGGGTCAAGTCACCCAATCCAGTTCACAAGCGTCATGAAGTACTATATAGTACTTCACTACTTGATATATAGCAACAAAATTATAGTGCGACCAGGGGTCTTACTCGGAAGGCGGCCCCTTCCCTGTATTTGGGGGTAGTCTGGTTGGCACAACAGGATTCGGGGGTACCTACAGTTACAACTTGCTATACCGTACGGAGGCTCACAACAAAAGTCTTTTCCTCCTTCCTATTTGGGAATAGGGCCTTGGCAGCATATATGCGGCATATATGCACACATGCGAATATGGCACTAGCATATGCAACAGCTAGTAGGCGCAA
>Ga0307514_10003164_pt1 | contig 16129 bp, 10 predicted proteins | sample 16_EM_MG_FD_203088 | JGI IMG/M metagenome (GOLD analysis project Ga0307514, IMG submission 203088) | Populus trichocarpa ectomycorrhiza microbial communities from riparian zone in the Pacific Northwest, United States - 16_EM | ecosystem: Host-associated > Plants > Roots > Unclassified | place...
AATTAAAAAAAAAAAAAAAAACTAAGAATGGTTAGTAAAACACTTTGGAGCAAGATTAATTGGATTGTGGATTCTTACAGTATAATAATATTTTTTCCCTTCACGGTGCAAACCAGGGGAGAGCAAGTTAGGGGAGCGGAATGATATTTTCATAGGGTTGAATTAGCATTAACAAATTGAATGGGAGTCTTTATATTTTTGTTGCACAATGAAATCACTAATTTATCATTAAAATTAAAAATAAATGCTTGGTTTATAAAGGCTTCTTGGTATTTTTGTTTTTTTTCAAAACAATTAAAAGGCTAAATTACCGTTAAATGGAAAAATTCCTAAACTTATTATCAGGGGCTTTTTTGTATTTTTATCATGAGTTTTTTTTGTTACCCTTTAATTTGAATGAGGGGTAACTAAATCTTTTAACAAATAAAAAATGATTGGTGTGTGTAACGATATCCGACAGTAAAAAATAATCAACCACCATGTCTTCTGAAGCATCTAGTGGCAACACAACTGACAAAGTGACGCGTGTAGTGAGATTCGCAATAATTTGGGGACGATGGATTTTATTTCTCCTCTCCTCTCATTCTCCCTAAGGACCTCAGGATTAGCACCAGACCTTTCAAAACTCAATTGTGTCCTCTCGTTTGTATTTAATTCAATTTTGATCCTCACTAATTTGATTGTTATTTGTGTTGATTTTAATGCTTTTAGTTTTTTTTTCATTTCATTTCATTTCTAAGCATTTTATTTCATTTATTTTTTGTATTTAATTTGGTCATCATTCTTTTGATTGATGTTTTTTTTTATCATTTTCTTTATTTTATTTTTTTCAATTTTTTCCCTCAACATTTAATTTTTGTATCCAATTTTGGTCCTTATTTTTTTATTGCTATTTGTTTTGTTTTTTAGTTCTTTATGAATAAGAATTTTGCTTCGTTATTTTTTATGTTTGTCTTTTATAGGGTAATCTCAATTTCATGATTCGAGTAACTAGTTTCGAATATTAGCCAAGTTTAAGTTCTTTTTTTTAGGTTCTTTTTTAAAAATTATTTTTTTAATTTCATCATTCAATATTTGGTTATTAGCCATTGAGCTTTGTGATTTGTTTTGCTTTTTTTTTTGTGTAGGGTTATCTCAATTTCATGTACCAGGTAGCGGGTTAGTCGAGTTATTCCAAGCTGACTCGTTTTTTTTCTTGATGATTTTTTATGAAATTGATTTTTTTTTTTTTTTACTTTCATCATTTGACATTAAATTGTTGCCCCTTTAGCTCTGTGATTTTTTCTTGGAGTTATCCTAGGTGCGAGTTAGTCAAGTTAACCTAAGTTGACTCTGATTTTTTCACTTTCCTTTATGTGGAGTTATCCTAGGTGCGAGTTAGTCAAGTTAACCTAAGTTGACTCGGATTTTTTTAGTGTTTCTTTTATTGACTTAACTTCAATCTTTTTTTCTGTCTTTTTTTTTTATAAAAAATTAATTTTTTAATCCCGATCTCATATCTCATGTGACAGGTTGGTTGAATTCATTTATTTCAGGCATCCGCCCAATAACAACTTATTTTCAACAAATAGCTTGTTTACTCATATATCATATTTACATTTAGGTTTGCCCTTTCTTTTCTATTTGAAAGAAGCCACAAGTTATAATCCGGGTTAACTTATTTTTTTTTTTTAATTTTATTATTTAACATTAGGTTATTGGACCTTAAACTTTATGATTTTTTTTTGCTTTTTTTTTCTACGGGGTTATCCCGAATTTATATTCTGAATTACATGTTTTTCAAGTTATTTTAAGTTAATTCAGATTATCATCACCTAAACATCTAATTTTTATATTAGAAAGAATTTAACTCAGTTCACGTAGTAGCACGAGCCACTTATCCGAGTAATATCTATTCATGATCCGGCTAAAAGGTTGGGTGATTGCTTCACAAGTGTACCCTTCCTTCTTTTGTATTTTTAATAAGAGTAATTGTATTATAAAAAATAAATTGTATAAAGTACGAGGAGCATATCCTCAAAAAACATAAAAGCTTGTTACTCTAGTCTATCTGATCAAAATTATCAAGGAAAAGAAAAAAAAAAACTCGAAGATATACAAAAACAGACTATGAAGACATACAGCATATGATTGTTAATCGACTCTCATTTGCCTTCATCTTAGCATGAAAAGAATCTCATGTCTCATGGTTCTTACCCCCCCATATGGATGAATAATGATATCACGTCTCTTAAAACAAAACTGATATATTAAAATAATATTTTTTTTATTTTTTAAAAATTATTTTTAACATCAGCATATCAAAACAATTTGAAAACACACAAATATACATTAATATGAAGTAAATAAAAAATTAAAATATTTTCAAAATTATTTTTTAAACTAAAAAAACAAACAGGTCATTTAGAGTGACTTTACTATATGCTTATCTCAGTGCCGAAAACCTTTTCCAGCAGGAAGGCCTCTGCTAATTATCATTACGCTAAACGCATTTCAGTTGAATACAAATGACAGGCATTACGCCATGTTCCCATGGGGTAGACAAGCAGGTGTTGCTTTGCAACCACCGTCAAGACTTCACTTAACCCTAATCTATGGAGATTTAACGAACTTTTATCCGTCAATGTAATTTTATTTTTTAAATCTCTTCTGAATCTAAGACGTGGTAGAAGTCCAAAATGATGTGAATTTGTAGCTCTGTACAAGGAGGCAAGACCTACTTTGGAACGTCCATCAATACAAAAAAATCACATCACTAACATTTTGCCTTGTACGCTCATCAATAATAACGATAGCTGTAACCAGTACGAACTATACCCTCAGGCCTCAAACCCATTTTTTTAGATCTAAAAACAGTAGACAACAAGGTTAATTTGTTTTACTATACCTTGCTTCATTGATATGTCCACCATGCAGCAGCCGCTCCTTTTAAGCTGCCTGTATCTACTCGTCCTTTCAAGGCCGTCGTTGTAAAGCAGACCCCAACTATACGTACGAGGTGAATATAAAATGAAGTAAAACCCTATTGAGGCTTGGAAGCATCGACAAGATTTATGAACTTGTGACTGCATGTATCTGAATAAAAAAAAAAAAAAAACAATATAATCAATAATCAGAATCTACAAGCACATAAGAGATGTTAAGCGGGAAAAAAACAAGGGAAGATAAACAGAAAGAACAAAAGTCTAGTTCCATCTATATATCCTACTATGTCAGTGCATACAAAGCCGAAGTCTCATGAAACTAAATTTCCACCAAAAAAAAATGGCAACCCATCAGAAAAATAAAATTTCTATTGATGTTTCTGCAGAGCATTCATCTGAATCACTCAGCTTTTCTACTCTCCTATCTGCTAAAGATCTGGAATCAAAGTCCCCTCCTACTAACAGTGTTAACAAAGTTAGAGAGCATGACCAAGGATTTCTCGGTCGCACTGCACCAGTATTGGCTTCTCGTGGTTCAAACAAGAATCATCCATCTGATATGTCAATCTCCAATACAAAGCTACAACTACAATCCTTTTTATATCAATCAGAGCAGACTACGGTGACCCGTAACCTCAGCTCCAAAAAAGCAACTCATGGCAATTACAAGAGATCGAGTGATAAAAGCACTGATGGTTCAGATAAACCAACTCGTAAAGAGAAAAAACCAACAAAAAAGGAGCGTGCTGCTTCAAGTTCATCATTTTTCCAGGAAATTTTTCAATCATTTGTCTCACCATGCAGGGAATGCCATGCTCACAAGCCCACTGTTAAAAGCATGCCAGCAGAACCTATCAAGTTACGCTAACTTGAGGCTCTACTTCACGATTTTTTCAAAGCAAAATTTCCTAATCATTCATTCATCACTTGAGATAAGGAGTTAAGATGTGCTCCAATTCAATACGAGCTACTATAGTGTGGTTCTCCAAAGTTATCTCACGTTTTTTTCCAAAATCAGTTCAGGCATTACAGTAATTGAATAAGACTCCAAAAATTGTTTTTTTTTTCAACTCATATTGTTTTGAACAATGGTACAACCCACCCCAGGTATAAAGACTACGGTATGTCTTGTATCCTAGGGTCACACTTCCTCATGATATGGACCAGTTTTACCTCAATCTCTATGTTTTAGCCTTCCTTTTTTTTTATATATAGATGTCCAACTCTAGTCAACAACTATTGTATCTTATCATCTACTGTCTGAATGAACAGTGCATGGATTTCAGATTAATTTACATGTGGTGAGTCCTTGAAGGAAATGAAAATGGAATTAGTACTAAAACCATCATTAGTAACAATGAGTTTGTAGCTCAGTGGTTCTCTTGCAAAGCAAGAGGTGTCAGGTCCTAACATCAAGTCCCGCCTTCATCAATCCATTACTAATATCTCAAAAACAAAAAAAAAATCATTGATATTGGGAAATGATGGGTGCAAGGAATCAGGCTATCAAACATGTCCATTTCTCCAATAATTATAATTAGGATTACTAAGCACACTAGTGGAATCATGTTTCCCTTCTCCGAATACTTCCATAAATATGGTATACTTCTTTCTACAAGCAATAAGATCTCTCTTTCAACAAACTCCACGTGAAAGAAAAATCACCATTTTTGGGTCGCCATTAATCCTTGTGTATTTCTCATGGTACATGGCATTGCATGAACGCATTCCCCTATCATTGCCTCTCTCCACCACTGTATCATAGACAGATAAAAAAGGTGCGCCAAAACAATTTGAACCACCAAGAAATCAAACTTAAGAGTCATCTATGAAAATAAATGTAGATCAATAATTGTCGCCTGTATCTCTGTTCTCCAACTGAAACGAACCAAACTTGTCTAGTCCTATATAAATGCGTGTGATCACATAAATTAGGATTTATAGTCAAATCGAGCATGTTTAGCTAGCCATGTCTCATTCTGTCATGTTTTTAGGATTTTGGTCTAACCCGTAGATTTGGTTTCTTAATTATTATCGTTTGAACGACACAAATATCAGCGCTGTGTAGCTCAAACATTGTGAAAAATCTTTAGCAAAATCAGGAAAGACCAGTGGTGCACACGGGAGTCCACTATAAACTTTTTGAAACAGAAGCACGTCATAAACAAAATAAGATTAAATTACCCCGCTGCATAAGTCATAAGCAAAATAAGATTAAAGTACCTCGCTGCATAAGTATCTCCTTATACGACTTTGATAGCATTGAAGAAAAGCAAGATGCACATATCATCCACAAAGACAGGAATCTGAAAAGCACAAGTAGAAATTATGACACCAGAATTTATAAATGAAAATGAATTTAAAAGAAGAAGAAAGAAAGACCTTAACGTCGAAGGCAGTAAAAATATATCTAGAGAGTTGTTCCAGAGGCTAAAAGTTGAAAATGACCCTGAATCTTAGAAATCTACTGTGTCGAAGACCATTAAGCTGAAATTTACAACACCTAAACAGCCAAAATAAGGGCTCTCTTCCGCTTATAAGAAGCCAGTTAAAAAATATTTGGAATCTCGTTTGAGAAAATGGCGCCTACTTTGGAAGGGCAATTTAATGATATTCTGTGCAAATAATTTCACATGGTTACAAAACCAAGATTTCTTCTATCATTGCACCAGGCATTGACAAAATAGAAGAAAATCAGATAAGAATACAAAATAGAAGAAAATCAGATAAGAATGTTGCATTTCAAACAAAGATACCAGTGAAAGAATAACAATGAATATCCATTATTCAAGGAAGCCCGATATAGGCTAAACTTGAATGAAAAAGAAACTTGGCAATAGAGAAAGGTTGCGGTGACTGCTGGCCTAAGCTCTCACGAACCAAACGAAATTAACATTAACATGAAGAATTGTGCAATTTTTCTTGTTTCTATTATAACATTGTGTATTTTTTTACATCACGCCACATTATTAAAGAACTAGTTCAGGCTATTTTCAATCCAATAGCTTAAACTGTTAAGTAAAGATTCAATATATAAATTATATTATACTCTAACATACCCTCTCAGACTATTAATTAATTTTAATTAAAAGAATGAGGATGATAAAATTCAAACTCAATCATTAAAGCTTTGATATTATATCAAAAAACAACACCTCAATCCAAAATCTTAAGCTATTAAGTTAGGTCCTAAGAATAGTTTTATATCACTCTTTATACACATGATCCCAAACTAAATGTATATATGGTTTCATTTTCTTCCAAATATATGAGCTAGGAGGAAAAGAGTACTCCATAAAGAAAAATATCTTACAAAATTCACAACATTCCGCCTGAATCTCAGTTTTAACTACTGCTAAATAAGCCTCATACAAACTGTCATGGTTTTTTGAATAACTAGATGTGTCGGAAACTGTACAGAAAGAAAGCCATATAGCCAGGCATCTCAAGATTTTCCATACTTAGAAATGTATCCCTGCAAATGAAAAAGGCAACCATTAAGTGGCAGGCATGAAAAACTTACAAAATCCGTATCTATCCCATCCTACATGTGATCTCTCAAATCAAAACACTCACCTCAACAAGCTTTGCCATTTTTGGCTGAGATGAAGAAAGATATTGCTTAATTGACTCAACAGTAGCTGGAATTTGATGAGGTTGCAAGGTGCTAAGAACCTTCTCAACTGTCTTTTTAACTATTGTGTTATGTGCATCCTTGCTGAGATGACCCTCACGCCAAGTTGGTTTCAACAAATCTTTAACAAAATCAATAAGAGCAGAACGAAAATGTCTCAGCACTTTCGATTCTTTTTGCGTATCCCCACCTATCTTTTGATCAACCTCCATGTCATTGTTTTGTCTAACACTATCTGCCTTTAAGTCCTTTTTGTGTCTTGACCCATCTGTTTGGGGTCTAGCATCACGATCAATTTTGTTCGTAACTCGATTAACTTTGTCATAACCAATACCTGAGGCACTTTCTTCCTTGAGTGCACTCCCATTTTCACCATCAGCTGTACCAGCTCCTCCTGTCACTGTTGCAGTGGTAAATGAATCTTTTCCAGGTGTACTGCAATTTTTATCCGACAGACTTCCGTGGGGTTTATCATGAGAAGATATGGTACTTTTGTCACCATTAAATTCAGTGCCAAAGTTTCGATTTGATAAGGAATCACCATATATTGGTTGCTGCGATGTATTTGAGATGGATGCTCCTAGACTAAAGAAAGAGAATTTGAAGGATTTGTCTCCTACATTGGGCAAGACAAAGCTATCTCGAAGAGGATCATACTTGCTCCCAGCAGATGATATCATTTCAGGAGTAATGAAAAAGGAAGGGCGAAAAGGTACAGATGGCTCCCAGTCATTTGAAGAAATTTTTGTTTTATGCTCTGCATGACGCAATTGATCCCCAGGTACACTAGCTAGAGACAAACTTTCTGGCTCAGAACCAGAGAAAGCAGAAGCACTTTGCAGTAATGAAGATGATCTAGAAGCACGATCACTATCCAGCAGCTTTTGAGAACCAAGCAGGCTTGTATCAAAAGAGGAACTAAAAGAAAATGATGATCCTGTACAGGTTGAGACATGGTGAGATGAGAACAAAACACTGCTTAATAAAAAGAACCAAAGCTTGAATCGTGCACATTCTAATGGAAAACTGAGCCGTGCAAAGAAAGTTAACTCAAGGAAGTAAGCTGTTAAAGATAGCTACCTCTGTTAATTAGAGAAGTGTAACTACCATAATCAGTCGCAGGCCATTGTTGTCTAAAATTCTCTATTCCTACATCCTTAAATGAGGAAGAAAAGCCAGGATCGTCTTTGGAGGAAGAAAATTGCTTGGCATTGAGAGGAATGCCCACTCTTTGTCGAAGTGACAACTTGTGCTTATCATCCAACTGATGCAACCTTTCGTTTTCTTTGTGTTCTAGTGGTGGGAGTCTTTCTGAAGAGAAATGAGAAGAAAATGTAGCTTCTTTTCCTGTTGAAGCAGCAACTGGGTCAGGAAAATGAGGAAACTTTGGTGTCTCCAAAATGTTTCTCACACCTGATACAGGGGAAGGAACATATCAGATATTCAGAACATCTTGATAGGGAAGGTTCTTCAAAATCCATATTACAAGAATGTTAAATACCTTCATCAAACTGGTCTTCTCGGGTTGCGACCTCATCTACCCCTAACTGTTGGCCTGTGTTATCTGCTTTGTTGGTTGTATGAAGGAACCTACATGAACTCCCTCTAATGCACCACCCTTTGGCAAAAAAGTCACAAATTACTGCTGCGCGTTTGTTTCCATCCCTAAGCTCAGTAGAAGGGGATAAACTTCTTGCCCTTGTCCCAGAAGCCACCAATCTGGAAAACCTAATTGATTTGTAAGAAGTATGAATACCACGAGAAAAGGAGATATTACTCAGGGAAAACCCAAACTAGAACATTCTATGATAATTAAAGTTCAAGAAAAGACTAAGTCAGCATCACCACACCTCGATTCTGTTTGCTCTTTGCTATCCTCTGACTTCACGTCCACTGGTTTAAGTTCTTCCTTAGAATCCAGAACGACATTAGCCTCCTGACCCAAGCAGTTTCTCTTAGATAAGACAACATCCACCTCTATGCCTGTGATAACAAATGGCTCAGTGGTCTCAACAGCTATAGCTTCGCTACTATTACTTAAATGAGTCTTGCTATTGCGGAAGGCATCTGTTTTATTAATTGCATGTTCCAAAGTTCCATTTTTTTGAGCAATAACCAAATGTTTACTCAATTTGGGGGACCATGAATCTAAATAATTCACACATGACTTCTCCTTCTGCAATGTCAATGGTCCATCCAAAGGGCCAGAACATTTGAAATTACTGACACTATCTTCCCTCAGTTCAGACATCTCATGTGTAGAATGTGATCCCATTTGCCTGTCAGACTCCAGATGCTGTCTATTATCTACATGGAAGAAGAGCTAAATAAAGAGTAATGCAAAGCTATCAACTTCTTAAGACAGATGTTTTCATAATAGATCAGGTCCTAAAAGATTTTTTTTGGAGATTTAAGTAAAAGGAAACTCCATGTAGGATCACCTATCCGACTAATTAGTAATTACTGAGTCAAAGCCAAGAACCTGCATGGTTGCTCTGTTGAGAAATTGCATAATCAAGCAAAAGGTAGAAATCTACCACATTTTTAACAGCATGCTTCAGTGTATGGGACAGGCCATAGCAAAAATTCTCGACTATCCAAACTTCATTCTAGGAGTAAACAAATCATGGAAAAGGGCAAATTGATGATGTCCAAGTCATTTGTGGAAGGAAAGTGTATTCCCATAACTTTTAGAATGAAATGACTCCTAGTACCTAAATTAGTTGATGCTGGCTGTGTTAATCATTTTCGAAATAACTGCAAGAATGATCATGTATTTGGGGGTGGGGACGGAGGTGTAGTAAGCTTTTCTTTTTGTGTGAAATCAATTGTAAAGTGTTGTTAATTAGTTTGAAAAGGAAGTGGCGGTGAAAAAGCTAATCTACAGGCTCATATAGATGCTGAAATAGCACCTGCATCAATAGCCCTCCTTTTTTTTACGAAATTAGAAAATATTATAAGATAGGGATTTCTCCTAGACTAGAGTACAGGGAAAATAGGGTTTTCCAGACCCTTTGAACATCACAAAACAAAAATTATTCATAGGGATCCCAATTAAGCCTTGGTACCATGCCAACCAACATAACCTGACCTCCCCATTAGATTTGTAATGCGAGAAGGAATCAGTCCCGGATCACTCCATACCATGCCAGGCAACTTTACTAGCAAAACTAGCTAGTGCTTAGTCGAGCACATGATATTAGACTCATCTGAAAGCCTTCATTTTGTACTTTGTAAAGAGATCACACGATTCTTCTATCCCATGGAAGTTGTTATAATGGAGATTTGTCGTCAAAGATTCTAGCATATGATCTTATCCCCCCTGCCCCCTACCAAACCTGAGAGGTAAATACATAGCATTTCCTCCACTCTAATCATAGACTTATTGTATCCAAAGCCACATCACTAAGAAATAAAGCGTGTGGTAACATTGTTATGAGGTTAAGCAATAGTAGAAATTATTGTACAAGAGTAATTATTAAAGGTGAGATCCTTCTTTAGTTTATCTAATCAACGAAAAGTTCTTTCATAAATACAAAGGTGCAAAAGTTAATTTTTTAAGATGTATGGCTTAAAATCCAAGTGCAGTGGCACATCACATTTTAGTGGACCACAGTTACGAGGCATAAGCTGAAAAGAGAGCAACTTCAAAGCTTGAGGAAGCAAGAGAGAGTAGAAAAGGCAATGCTTACCTCTCAAAAGTCTTGCATCCCCCCTCCCCCCCTGCTTTGCCCATAGGAAACAATTACCCACCTTTGACCAAACTCCCAATTATGAAGAGGGAGGGAGGAAAAAAGGAAACAGAAAGTAGTTAGGCACATGATAAGGGAGAAGTAGTCACCTTGCCATTTCTACTTTCTCTTGAAATTCTCTAGGTCTCCTCTTGGCCATTCTTTTTCTTGTTTTCTTTTATGCATTTCCTTTTAACTTCAATTTTTACCAGTTTTTCTTTTCAGTGCTTTTGAGAATTCTCTCCTCCATTTTCCCAATCCTTCGCGCCTTATCCACCTAGGTACAAGAATGAATGACATAAATCACCTATCTTGTCTTTCAAACTCAAAACCATCTTTGTGATCACCAATGACACTATTGCTTTCAAACTCAAGATCATTGTTCCCTCCCTACTTTTGTCCTAAATTTTGGCTCAATCATGATGTCCTAGATTGTTCTTCAACAAATCAGGTATAAAATATTAGATCATTGCTTCTTCTTCCCTTAGTTTTCATTAGTTTCAATAGTTTTCCAAAATTATTGTCTTTGTTGAACAGCATAGTTTAATGATGAAAGGGGAAAAAAACCTTGAGTAATTGAGAGTTCTATCAATAGTTACTTATTTTTGGTTTCCAACAAATTTTCCACTTTGATTTCTTTCAAGTCAAGATTTCTCCACCCAGTCAACAAAAAAAATCCAATGTAATTGGCATTGCATTTGGATATGTTGTAATGTATTTTTTGTTTCTGGTTGTAGCACTATTTTTTTCTTCTGATCAGTTAAGCAATTTAACTTACATAATTATATCGTATTATACTTCCATATATTTCATTTATCCTATTGATTATTGTTATATTTTTTATTATTATTTTGGCAGACTGTTCTTTATGTTCACTGATTATTTTAGTTTTACATCGTATGGCAAATGGTGAAGACTCATTTTTTTTTCTTTGGAAAATAATGAAGAGTTGCAAATATCTGTTTCTATTATGTTTGTAATTTTAGTCATTTGTTGCATTTATGTTGGCTAAATCATTAATTACTGATTTTCAGGATGTCAATGGCTTCTTAACAACATTTTAATTTCATTATTATGTGAGATTATACTTAGTTTGTTAAAATTGGAAAATTATTATTATGCAATTACAACCTTTTCTTGTCTTTTTATAAATACTACAATACCTAATTTCAATAAACACCAGTCGGTATCAAAATGTTTTAACATTGATAATTGATAATGTGGCATCATAATATTCTTTCAGATTTTCTCTTTCACAAGGCACACAGCATGTATATAGATATCTCCATATTTCAATGCATTTTTTATTTGATTTCTTAATCACCCTCCATCTTCCCTTATCATTTCACATCACTGTTTTACTTTTCTTAATGGTGTAGCTTCAACAAATTATATAAATAGGAATTATAAAAGGCACTTCAAAATGAAAAATTAATTAATTAATAGAAAGAGAACAATATGCATGGAATGGACAGTAATCAAGATAAAAGCACAATGACAACCTAGAGAAAATTAATCAATTAAATGACCATCAATCATTCACAAGGAGAGTAAGCTAAAGATAATGCTATACTAAGAATTAAAATTAGATGTACAAAATGAAAATGTCCATATGGAGTTCTATTAAATTAAAAGAATGCCATAAAGAAACATTCCACTGTGCCACTGAATTAAAATTAGATGTACAAAATGAAAATGTCCATATGGAGTTCTATTAAATTAAAAGAATGCCATAAAGAAACATTCCACTGTGCCACTGCAAAAAGAATTGGACTAAGCGCATAGGAATAAAAAAAAAAAGCAGTAAAATGGAAAGAATACACTGCAAAACTGAGGATGACACGTTGGATGAATTCAGTAAAGAAAAAAAGATGAGCATGTGGCACAGAAGCAAAAACATGATGGCAGAAGTGGCAACCAGAGAGAGAAAAGATGGGGAAAAAACCCGTTTAAAATGGCTTTGACATGTGCCAGACTGCATTGGAACTGTATTCATATGAAACAGCATCTTGATACAGTTGAAAAATACACAAAGAAAAGAGGAAACCTCAAAAGAAAAGTGTAAGATAATTGCTTTTCACATTTAAAAAAAAAAGCACCAGAGGTATCGTGCAGCAGCAAACTTTAATTTTAAACATGTAAATACCTGCTTGAAAACAACAGACTAACACCTCTACTAAGCCAATGCCAACGCCTACATTTCTTTCATCACCCTTTTCTTTGAAGATGTAAGGTAGTATGTATGTGTGCGTGCAAGTAAAGTTGAGTGATGGAAATTTTCTATCTGTCATACTCTCTCGGAGTTATGTGATGGATAAATGACTCGTAAAGCATATCCGAAAAAACAGAAGAAAGAACTAGCCAACAACCTTGAAGTTCATACAATTCCATCAAATGAATCACCTTAAAAGCTAGTCAGTCATATGCCACCCAAACACCCATTAGAAAGACTCACCATTTCCACAGCTAATCAAACTCTCTAATGTACGATTCAGCATGCTTCCTTGAAAATCCGTAATTAGCAATTCAACCAGAACTCAGAAGAGCAATCATAAAAAGACTAAAAACTTTTGGAAGCAACACCTAATTATCCCTGTAACATCACAATAACTATAACAAACGAAGCAAGTACACGCCATCAAAATCAAATGAAACCTGAAAAAACCTATAGTAGCTCACTTCTACTTCAAGCAATAATCACACTACCTAAAGGCTCAAGCATTGGCAATATTCCCTCCGACAAAACCAATCGAGAAAAGGCTCGTCTTTCAATGCCAATCACCTAAACAATCTCCCACTAAAACCTAAAACGCGGTATGCACCATTAGCCATTTTTTAGTTAAATACCTTCAAAACTTCTAATCTTATCAAATTTAAAGCAAACATATAATTTGCCACGTTAATCAATGAAGCAATCCATACAATGCTAACGCTCAGCAGTAAGTCAAACAAAACAGTAGCAAAAACATCACAATATTACCTAATTTAAAAAAAAAATCAATCAATCAGATATCATAACTAACCGTTACGTCTCTGATCAACTTCCTCCTCTTCAACTTCTTCTTTTTCTTCTATTTCTTCTATCTTTTCGTCGTCGTCGTCGTCGTCGCCGCCGCCTACTTCTTCTTCCGGATCCTCCTCTTCTTCGTCATCACCGTTATCGATATCCATGTCGGAACCCGAGATTTGAGCGAACGATGGATTGGGAGAGGGAAGGGCGTGGTCTTCGTCGTCGTCGCCGGTGGCGGCGGCTGATGGTGGCATTGTGTTCAGTGCACCAGGTTCGGTTTTTTTTTCTTTTTTCGTTGCGGTTCGTGCGGTTCGTACGGTTCGCGGTGGAACTTGTGGTATTCTTTTAGCGTTGTTAGTGCTGTCTACGGTGGTGGAATTGGTTGTCAGATTTGATTTTTTTCATAAGTTGTTTTTCTAAATAAATTCTGTTAGTAATGAGTTTTTAAGAGTATCATCGTGTTTTTTTTTTTTCCGATGTAAACATCACATTGTAAATAATTCATATAATTTTTTGAAAAAAATTATTTAACGTTAACATACTAATAAATTAATTGATAGTTTTTAAGAGTTACCTTCGGTATTAATAACTTTTCATTGGAGTTTTTAATTTAACAGGGTATTTGTGTACAGTAGTAAAGCCAAGAAAAATCCGCCAGCAAAACCCCTTTTCACAATTTGTTGCAAAAATATTACTAGTTTATTAGTATGGTGTGTTTTCTAACATGAAAAAAAATACCATATAAAATTATTTAATATTATTATTAAATTGAATCTAACGAGTTAATTTTAAAATCTTTAAATTTAATTTCTTGTTAAATCCAAGTTTTAAATTAATATATGTAAGAATTGATTTAATATGACTCGACTTGACATATTTAAAAGTAATTCAGATTATCATTAAAAAGTATTGTTTAACTTTAAAAAAAAATTAAGATGATATTTTTTTTATTTTAATATTGAGACGACAACATATTAGATCAATCAAGGTTTTGTAACTTAAACTACCAAACTTATGATGGACTCGGATCATAGACTTCATTGGGTTTAATAACGTTTTTTTAAAAAATTGTTTTCACTTAATAATATGATAACAAATATAGATACTTACAAAATTTAGCATCAATCAAATATAAAGATATTTGTTTAAGATTGCAATAAACTCATAAAAAGCAAACTAAAATAAATTATGAAGACTAATACAAAATCAATCAAATATTAAAAGATGAAACTGAAAAACAAATGAATAAAGGATTCAATCATAAGAAAAAAAATGAAAGATGGAATTTAAAAGAAAAAACAAAAAACAATTGGGTTCAACCCAGTGTGTCGACCTTAAAATCTCTCGACTCAACTCCTTGACAAGCCTATATTTAAAATTAACTTGTATGAAACTTGCTCTAATATGACCCAATCAACTTGGTGGGTTCAAAGACAACTCTGACATTGGCAAAAAAATGTGATTTAGCTTTAAGAAAAAAATCTAAGATAACATTTTTTTTTAATATTAAAACGATGACATATTAGATCGACTTGGGCTTCGAGCTTAACCTGCCAAACCCGCAATCCGATTCATGGACTCTATTAGGTTTAACAATTTTTTAACTATTTTTTATTTAATGATATGATAACAAAAATAGGCACTCACAAAATTAAACAATGATCAAATATCGAGATATTTGTTTAAGACTGCGATAATTCCATAGAAAGTAAACCGAAACAAATTATAAAGATCAATTCAAAATCAATGCATTATTGAATGATAAAATTGAAGAAAAAAAAAAGCTAAAAAGGATTTAGTTTAAAGAGAAAAAAAAAGTAAGATGAGATTTTAAAAAAAACAAAAATAAATTGGGGTAGCTCCTTCATTATTCATATGAACAGTGAAGGGTTGGGTTCACCCCGGTTCTTTTAATAGAATAGGTAATTGATAAGGGAAAAAAAATAGCCTTAGGTTGGCCTAAATGGCTAAATGACTCAATACCCTACCGTTTGGGCCTGGTGTGCAAGACAACCTTCTAATTAGACCTAGGTCCAAGCACAAGGACTAAACAAAAAAAGAGAAAACTAGCATGCATGAGAGAAGAAGAAATAATGGCATGCGAATCAAGGAAATGAGAGAGAGAGAGAGAATAAATAAGGAATTGGACATCAGAGACATATCGAAGCTCTAATCAGCACACACGCCACGTCATTGAAAAGATCTCACTAAGATGAATCTAATAACCCCAAGAAAGGCCACCATCAGAGTTGGGAGTGAGACACATGAGCCCCTCAAAAGTGGTATACGTGATTCACATGTTGGCGCATGTATTACATGTATCAACAACTTTTTCCTCATTTTCTCCATTTCAATCCTTGATTACTCTAAAACTCTATAATTCAATCTTTAAATTTGCTTAACTGATAACATGTAATGTAAAAAAAAAGGAAAGAACGAAAGGGAAAAATATTATGCGATCCATGCTCGTGGCCGTTCAACTCTCCAAGTCTAGCGACTGACACACATTATAAGGCAAAGTTATTATCTCTATTAAAGTTAGGACGACGTCATAGTCTCTTATGCTTACGTGTAAGATGCTAGTGTGGCGCTACCTTTCTTGTTAATGGCTATCTCCCCGTCTACTTTCTCATTAACTATCTTTAGCTAACATGTCTCCACGAAAGACTTCAACCTTTCATGCCAATCACCCTTAAGCACCAATCTTTCTAAAAAAAGACAAACATACTCACCTTTTTAGGTTACCTGTAAGGAAAAACACTTATTGTCTATCGTTACTTAACTCTCCACAAGGTAAGTTCATTTGATCAAGGTGAATAAATCTTCCAAA
>Ga0307514_10003165_pt1 | contig 16126 bp, 9 predicted proteins | sample 16_EM_MG_FD_203088 | JGI IMG/M metagenome (GOLD analysis project Ga0307514, IMG submission 203088) | Populus trichocarpa ectomycorrhiza microbial communities from riparian zone in the Pacific Northwest, United States - 16_EM | ecosystem: Host-associated > Plants > Roots > Unclassified | place...
GCAAGGGAGCTGATACGTGAGAGGGAGGGGGTATTGGGGGTGGGCAGCTGCAGGGGGTGGAAGTTGAGTGCGTGGGGGAGAGGTTGTAGAAATAAAGAGGCGAAGGGCATATTAGAGAGGGGCAAGGGAGGGCAACTCTATGGATTTTACTTGGGTACTTAGAAATGAGTGACTGGGGAGATGATACTTAGGGTAAATCTTAGCCTCTGCGTGCATAGAAACTGTACCTTCGCCGGCCGGAGCATCCACAGGAACCCAAGTAATAGCTACGAGGCCCAGATCCTGAGGTTGATTACCACCGGACACTAGTACATGGCATTCAGGGTAACTGTTCAATTTGCAAGAAGCATGATTAGGGGACTTAAAAGACACTGTGCCCTCTGTATGAGGACATACTTGACCTTGAGATCATGGGTAGGTGCTCTAGATACAGTCCATTGTTCATAATCATCTATTGCATTTGTTTTCCGCTTGGTGTATCTATGATACTAGGCGCGGAATATTTACTTTTTCGTTACTTATTATTTATCACCTACAAGCCTGCGTGGGAATAATGCTATGTCTCAAGTAAATTAAATGGTCTTTGTTTCATGTACCCCGAGTGGGTTTTGTTCTCAATGTAAGGCATATTCTTTGTCAGCATTTCTTTTATTATTATACCTATCACAAGCACGTGAAAGTAAATGGTAAATAGACTAGTCTGTTGCAGTATGGATATTATTGATTTATCATCTGCATACAGCCTCCATGATCACTCGTTAGTAATGTGTGTACATACATGAACATATACAGAGACATGGGGAATGAGCTCGACGCTGAGAAGTAAAGAAATACCAATTCTCGCCCCTCCCCCCCACAAAAAAAAGGAGATATTCAGCACTTAAAGTCACCCCAAAAAATATACAAGCCAAAGCCATACCATAACCACAGAAATCAAAGGAAAAATCTCTTAAAATGAGCAGAACCGTGGGTAATCCCCCAGAGAACAGACCACACCCAAAAAAACAGGGGTCTAGCAAAAAGAAATAGCTTCTTATGGTATAATAATCACTTCTAATGACCTCCAATCTGTCCCTTTGGAATAACCCTAATCCACGACACAAACACATTGACCGCTATGCAAATACACCCAATCCACCAAATGACTCTTCCATAATGGACTCCATTAAACCTGAATAACAGCGCGAAGATCACACCACCCAAATTCCCTGTCGCACCCACAAACCCACTCAAAATCCCATTCTGCTGCGGGAACACATGGGGTACAACCGCGAAATTCGCACCGTTGCTTGCATCCATGAAGAATGCAAGCCCGGCAACTAGCCCAAACATAGTAGCCTTAGAGTGTGTGTTGAGGAGTCCAATGGCCAGACACATAGCTCCCTGACTAACACCAAGGAACACAAGCCAGAACTTTTTTGCTGAGACACTATGATTGGTGCGTCTGTAGATAAAGTCTGAAATAATGCCACCTGCGGGGCGGAAAAAGACGTTGAGAAGTCCAAACATGGCGGCCCATTTTCCAGAGCCAGTTTGCCCGAGATGGGGGAAGCGGTCCATGTAGTAGGTACCGAGGATGGAATTTATTGCTAGTTCACCGCCGAAGGAGCAGGCGTAAGGGAGTGCGAGCATGAGGCACTGAAGGGAGAAGAAAACCCGAAGTCCTTCGCGGAATGTTGGGGCTTTGACGACTTCAGCTCGGGCGATCTCGACTTCGCCGAGGTGGGGGGCCTCTATATTGGTGATGTAAGTTTCGCCGGGGCGAGGGGCCTCGATATTGGAGATGGAGCCTTCAATTGGCTCTTTCTTCTCTTCCAGGATGGAGTTAGGTGTTGGGGCGCGATCGCGATCGAGGCCAAGTTTGCCTCCGTTGGGAAGCTCAACAACTACTGGTGTAGAATCTCCAGAAGAACCTTTGACCATCTTACCCCTGTCTGCCCACTTTCCAGTTGGTGTATCCTCACACAAGAAGAGCATTCCCATGGCTACAGCAGTGATCAAGATTGCTGGAACAATGAAGGTGACTCTCCATGCGACGTGTGGGGTGAGCCTCTGGTTGTGAACTAAACTGTCAAAGATGGCAGGCATGACGAAGTATGTGATACCACCACCAGCGTTACCAATACCCGCCATAAGCCCGTTTGCTGTTCCAACGACATTCTTATCGAAGAATTGCATGGACCATACTTGACATGGGACGAATGTACCTCCTAGAATACCGACAAAGAACCGGATGACCAGCACACCATGGGCAGAAGTGACAAGCCCAGCCATGGCTGTGGGAATCATACCGGCGAGAAGAAGACCGATATAGACAAGGCGGGGGCCGAAGCGATCACATAGTGGACCAACCGCAAACCGAACGAGAAGACTGTAGTTAACTCACAATATTAGCATTGAAGCGCAGTCACCAGGATAATTAATATCAGGGACTTACGTTGCAGTAAGTGCAAGGACATTAGAGTTGGCAATGTCAGTTTTTGAAAGGTGGAGATCTTCTTTTATGGTTTTTGATAGCTATTGATAAAGTTAGTCTATGCTTTGCTGATTCCGAGAAACTCCTATCGCGAATACTAACCAGTGGAGTCCATGCATACCAGGACATGAATGCAATCATAAATCCCATCGTCGAGAAGAAAAATGTCCTGCCATATACATTCATGGGGTTCAACACTGGCACAGATTGTGCCTTATGGTTGATGGGATTGACTTTCGGCGCCGTCCATAGTATCGATATCGGTACTGCCATTGTGCTTGATTTGAGGTTGTAGTTCGCGCCCAGCGTAAATAGGCAATCCTTTACGTAAAAAGCTCGACCAAAGTGGTAATTTGCCTGTCCCTGCACCTAAACAGGACCCAACGGTATTTGAATGGGAGACGATGAATGATTATTGTCTGTTGCTGTGTGTTGTAGGTACGGGGCCACAACTCGTTCGGGATAGGAGGTCAGATATTTTTGAATGGTCACGCGTGATACGTCCAAGCTGGGAGGACAAATCTTGTGCTCGTGAGAAACGAACTTTGGATGAACTGAAAGAGCCACTAGATATACAAAATTTCAGTTGCTGTGAAAGAAAGCCTGAATTTCAGATATTATACAGTGTTCTTGATCGCACATGATCTAGCTAAGCATCCCACACAGTGCAGCTCTTCAGAGATAAGGATTTAGTTAGTGTTGCGTGATCCTCATATTGGTAGACCATTACTATAGCAGTTTGGAGAATCAACTAACGGGGCTAGATCTCAATAATGCCTAGTTACCTCCGCTTACCCTCCATGCGAGTATGTCTGGGTTAAACATTGATAAGCCGACCGGTGCTATCGGGACATATGTGACTGCGTATACGTAGCGAGACTAGATTCCGACAGCCAGACACGTCGGCCAACACCAACCAGGCTACAGGTCGTGCTTGTCCGCGAGCTACGGTATGGGGGTGGTGGCGGAGAAGGATTCTCCGCGGGCGGGCTCGTGGGGTCTTTAAGCCTTTTGATAAAGGTCATTGAAAGTAAAAATTAGCCTGATGACTAGGGTGCAGTCGGGTGCCAGGGTGGTAAATTTGGAACATGGGTCAGAGATTATCGAGATAAGCACTTTCCGATACATAAACAAACCTCCTCGCTTCAATAACCAATCACATTAATGTGAGAGAAATATGTGGGATGGCTGGCTCACATATGATACTAGAGTTGACACAACGGATGAGAAAAAGTAAAAAAATGTTCAACATTGGACTAGGTACTCTACGCACCGAACCAACCCCCACTAATACCGAATGCAATGGCAGTTACACAACGGAGGTATCATCCTAATTCCTGAATGGGTGAACTTTCACATTGCGAATATCGCCTATTATACTGGACTCTTCATCGTCATATATTCAACACACATATCGATTGTAGGTACTCCTGCCAAAGGGTACTTGAACGCCTTATACATCTCTAGTAAATCGTTGCCGCAGTCATGAAGCATGACGTGTCATCATCATGTCCTGATATTGCAGTGACAACCCCACATAGCATCTACGCATCCCACACTCGCTCTAGCTATAGCTACCCCACAGTCACAAAAAGGAATTCCCCATCGTAAAAAACCCCACACGATCGGCCCAGTTATGATTGGAGTGTGGGGATTTGGGGGGGAACACCCTTCTATATACAGGCAGCCTGGATATGATACATTTTATTCCAGTGTAATCCAGTGTAATCCAGTGTAATACCATGAGCTAGTTAAGTACATATATTTTGGATTCTCTACAGATATGCATGCGTAATTGTGCAGACCCCCTCCAAGTTGTGCTATTATTCAACGCCATGAAAATCATAACATAGTACATGAAGCGGAGATGGTGGGTAGCTCCGATAAAGATCATAAATGGTACCGTATAACCTGAGAATGAAGACCCCTGGTCTGCCCATTGCTATTGTGTAAAGTCAGGGGTCAGGTTGAATATGATTAAGGCCTTTGGTGAGTAGATACACACAAAATCACTGACTCTGGAAGTTTAGTCTCCTGACTGAAGCCATAGCAGTATTAGGGCCACCAATCCATGTTGCCACCTACCTACTTGATTTTGAAAAAAATATCAGATGCTTTTTGTATAATCGACAACAATATTGGATGCACCTCTAGGAGGCAGTAAAATTGCCTCAACTCCTTGTATAAAGTAAGCTTCGGTTCTTTTCACTTGATTTAGCGAGCTGAAATCGGGTTATGGCGCTAGTGGCAATTAAGGCAAAATATAGTTCTCGAACACCCTGACAATAGATATTTTTGATCGTTGTCTGGTTGCACAGAGGAGAAATCGGATGTTTGAGCAAAGTCTTCACGGCAGTGTATGCTCCAGCCGCACCATTTGGTGTACGTAGCTGATAAGGTGCCAGGTGCTAACCAGACCCATTCTGGCATGTCCTAAATAGGCAATATCTTACCCGCGGGCATCTTTAAGAGACCCGGGAATGATTTCCGGAATGGTGAGTTATTTTCACAAGTCGCAACTTGTTACCCTGAGCTGTACCCACTAATCTGGCGGGCACGGGCCACCGTTGTTTACTAGGTACGGAGTAGCAGTATGTGGGAGACGAATGCGATAGCATGGCCGGTAGCCCATTTCCAAAAAACCGACGACATCACCTAAATCATAGAAAGGAATTATTTCTAACTTCCTGCACCACTGATATGTCTTTCTATTTTATGAAAATGTTCTGTTTATATACAGAAGTGTGGTCGCTCACACAACCTGAACAATACACAAGACTAGGTCACGTTGAAAGGGGATTTAAAAAGTATTCCAGGTGTTCTATGACTGTTCCAGAATGCGGATCGGCTCCCCGTATAGGTTTCTGTTACGTAACTTCAATGTTAACCACTTTTCATATCTCATGCCCCTGGGACTAGTCCCGGCCCTGGGCCAGATTGTAATTCTCAGGCATGTATCCGTACAGTACTCCGTATATACCCGTTTTTCCGATTTATTTTGTGGGTGTGGTAAACCAGGTATGTATCCGTTTTTCCGATTTATTTTTGGGTGTGGTAAACCAACGTGTGTACATGTACATGTACCTTGATCTCGTATATCCAAGGAATTAAATCTATCGACCCGCACTGCACTGCACTGGTGTCCTTGGCCTTACCTATTTTCCCTTGACTACCAAACTTGGCCGTCGACCGCAGTTTCCGCACAAGACTAGTTTCAACTAGAGTTTCAGTGAATTAGTCAGTGAGTTGACACATTGACACAGTGATAGTACTGTCTGTCTTCCTTATCAGTTGGTGCGTTTAAACTGTGCAAAAAATCCTGACGGGATCAGTTTATGACTAGTTGCCGAGTTGGGGGTGTCGGGGGTTACCTACCTAGTCTGGTATCAACACGACTACCTTAGTCGGAGATGACGTGACATGACGCTTGTTGGAGCCTTGCATAATTTTCAACATGACTGTCGACGACACCGGACCAGGACGTGTTGAGGAGGAAAGACGTGTCTAGTCCGTAGTAGAGCAAACTACGTAGATATGCGGGTGGGAGGTGCCAATCCCAGACAATACTAATTTGCGCCGCCTTTTACATCTCCGTTGCTTACTCCTTTACTCATGTTTTAGTGCCCGGAAACCCCTTATCAGTACCCATCCATCAATAAGCTGGAAATACCCTCAACTACCTACATGCATATTCCGGGTGATTATAGCCTCTGTAGCAAAGTGGACATGCAGATACAATCCCATTGGTGCGAACGATACGCAAGCTTCTCCGCGGGACTACTTTCTGGCACTGGAGTGGTTTACTCTCCCCCACATTCGCAATCGATCGAGGGTCCTACGCTTACCGGGTGGTAAAGTTCAGGGTCTTCCACGGAATCACAACACATATGTATGCAAAACCGGGGTGTGGCTCTGAGTTGCGGCGCACGTGGAGTGGCATTGTCTCGTCCCTTGACATACTGATATATATGCCACATGAGAATTCTCCTTTCACTTTGAGGAGTGTGAATTTGGAGAGCTAGAATATACCCCATCGACCTACCGTGAACATCAATCAGCCATGTTGAACGCCAAACAAATGGTCAAATACATTGTTTCCCAGGTGTTTCCACCAACACCTCCCGCCTCTGACAAAGATATATTTTCGCCGCCTGGTACTCCGGGCACATTAAGTCCGTTCCAGAGTCGGAAAGGAAGTATATACGAGCAAGACTCATTAGAGTTTTATGATATTCCACTCCCGCCGCCATCTTCCATTCCAACGAAAACACTTGAGTTGGATATTGACACCCCGGATGCACACGTAAAAAGAGACCCAAGGTTGATTCGCTTGACGGGGGTACACCCATTCAATGTTGAGGCTCCGTTGACGGATTTATTCGGTTCAGGTATGTGATCATCATCCAAGTATCGGTTGAATGTTTTTTAACATTAGTTCCTATAGGCTTCCTTACTCCACCAGAGCTACATTTTGTACGAAACCATGGGCCAGTCCCAGAGGTACATGATCAAAATATTCCCGTTTGGGAAGTTTCTATCGAGGGCTTAGTCGAAAATCCGATAACTCTCACCTTTTCTGAGATTTCCTCACCCGACCATTTCTCTCAATATACTCTCCCAGTCACACTTGTCTGCGCCGGTAACCGCCGGAAGGAACAGAATATGGTACGGAAATCACAAGGGTTCTCTTGGGGCCCAGCTGGTGTTTCCACGTCTCTCTGGACAGGGCCTATGCTCTGTGATATCCTTGCCCTCGCAAAGCCGGATAGGCGGCGTGGGGCCCGATATGTCTGCTTCGAGGGTGGGGACGTGCTCCCCAAAGGGAACTACGGCACAAGCTTGAAGCTTGGTTTATGCATGGACCCAGTGCGCGGAATAATGCTTGCATATAAGCAGAATGGGGAGATGTTGACACCAGATCATGGAAAGCCAATTAGGTTGCTGGTTCCTGGGATGATTGGAGGGAGGAGTGTCAAATGGTTGAAGAAGATTATTATATCGGACCAGCCTAGTACGAACTACTACCACTCATACGATAATAAAGTCATGCCGACGCATGTCACCCCGTCGATTGCAGGTAGTGAGGAAGGCAAGAAGTTCTGGATGGATGAGAAATGGTGTATTTTCGATTTGAATGTCAATAGTGCGATTGCGCAACCAGCCCACGACGAGGTCCTGGAAATTACCCGGAAGGCACAGAGTGCGGAGGCGGAAGAGATGTACACACTACGAGGATATGCCTATGGCGGAGGTGGTCGCAGGATACAGCGAGTGGACATCTCCCTCGACAAAGGAAAAAGTACTCCATCCCACCCCAATAATATTAGTCGTGAATATCATCTAATCGTTGGTCTCACTACAGCATGGCGATCCGCCTCGATAACCAACTATGAAGACAAATACCGTGCCATGGGCGTCCCCGAAAACGGCTACCTCTTTGGAGGCAAACTTGACGTTGGCTGGCGGGACACCTGTTTCTGCTGGTGTTTCTGGGACCTATCTGTGAAACACTCTGACCTCGCCTCCGCGGACACCAAAGACATCGTCGTCCGTGCCATGGATGAAGCTCTTAACATTCAACCAAGGGATATGTACTGGACTTTATTGGGGATGATGAATAATCCCTGGTATCGTATTTCTTTACGCAAAGAAACCCTTGCTGATGGACGGCTGAAGATCCGCTTTGAACACCCAACTCAGCCGGCGCTGATGAAAGGTGGATGGATGGAGAGGGTTAAGAAGGAAGGAGGTGATTTGACTGGGGCGAACTGGGGGGAGCGGGATTCATCCTCTCCCAGCACTACTCCAACGACGGTTGTGAAGGTGGACACGGTCAAGATGACCAACGACTCTATTTCCCGGGTTATCGAAATCGATGAGTTCCGCGCACATTCAAGTAAAGAAATGGGAACGTGGTTTGTCGTCGAAGGGGAGGTGTATACCGGTACACCATTCCTTTCTGCACATCCTGGTGGCGAGAAATCGATCCTAGTTGTAGGAGGCACTGATTGCACAGAGGAGTTCCAAGCTATCCATAGCGAGACAGCGAAGGATATGATGCCAAAATACATGTTGGGACACTCTCTCCCGCTGCACGCAAGGCTCTCGCAGCGTCTACTACTTCAGAATCTAATGAGTCCGCGGAACCGAGACCGATTTTCTTGGACCCAGCGAAGTACCTTCCTTCAAAGCTCATCTCCAAGGAGGTTGTCTCACATGATACTATTGTCCTACGATTTGCACTTGATCACCCCAACCAGCTTCTGGGGCTTCCTGTCGGGCAACATATCATGATCCAGACCCCATCTGGAGGAAAAGCCGTGATAAGAGCATACACCCCCATCTCCCACACTGTAGGATCCTTCGATCTCCTCATCAAGGTCTACCGGGATCTAGGGCTCGCGGGTCGGAGGGGGGGTGTAATGTCCCAAGCACTGGATTTACTTGTTCCTGGAGTGGACTCTGTTAAAGTCAAAGGACCAGTGGGGAGGTTTACCTATCTCCCTCCATCCGAGCGGGGGGATCATGGATCTAATGTGGGCTTTGCCGGTGCATCGAGGAAGATTACCAAGTTCCTCATGGTATGTGCTGGTACAGGGATCACTCCGATCTATCAAGTCCTCGAAGCTGTTGCTGCCGAAGACCCAACTTCTCCAGTCAGATGTTTCGTTGCATATGGGAACCGCAACGAGGACGATATGCTCTGTCGCGAAGAACTTGATGCACTTTTGCGTATTCCAGGGGTAAAGGAGAGGGTCAAACTGATCCATACCATGTCTGGAAACAAGAGTGATGGGTTGGTAGCTACATCTGCTGGTGCAGAAGTTCGCACGGGTAGAGTATCACTAGAGCTGATTCAAGAAGGGTATAATTGGCTTACTGATGGAGTGGCAAGGGAGGAGAGGGACATGATGGTGCTTGTGTGCGGGCCGGGGGGGATGGAAGAGGGTGTGAAGACATGGGTTGGGCAGAAGACGGAGGAGTGGGGAGTGAGGATGGGAGAAGGGAAGGGGGAGGGGGGAGATGTATGTATTTTCTGATTCGTCACTTGAAGTGGGTGGAGTGGGATTAGGATTGTAAGGTGTTGGAGCGGAGGGCAAGAGCTGGGTGGGCAAGGCACTGGCATGAATGGTTCTTTTTTTTCCTCCCTTTTTTTTTTTTTTCTTTGCTATGTAGTTGGGAAGGCGTTTGGGTTGGTAGATTTTATTGTTTAATTTTTCCTGGTTTATAATGGTTATGGTATTTTAGGAGAGATAGGATTGGAAGACGGAGGGAATAAAATGAATAGCCTTTGGTATATCAACCAATACTCTCCATCTAGCTACATCATCGTGATCATAATTGTGAGCGCGCAGAATGTTTACAGTACCTTATATATTACACTGTCTCCCTAGCAATGAAAAGGTCTATAACACACATTGAGCATTGGTCATCTACGTGCGAAAACCAAATTGTGAATTAATCGTGTTGTTCATACTTACAGAGTAGAATCTCGGTCTAGTTAGTCATGAGCTAGATTTCCAGGACTTACCACGCTTTGTCAGCCTGGGTACGGTACAGGAGGTACTTTTACAACTTGTAGATGTACAACGACTGGATGCAGGGGTCGTCATATCCTTGTGTCAATCCCCAGCACTCGTCATTCGTCATGGGTCAACATTATACGTCAAGCATCAAACGTCAAAAGTGTCACATATTTTTTTTTTTTTTTAACACATATCACACGATCACTTCACACCATATGCATAAAATCAATCTACTAACCTGGCCTGTGGGAGAGGCGTATAGACTCACCAAAAAAAAAAAAAAATGCACTAACCTGTCAGATGTCTTGCAATTTACGGCCCCTTGCCTCCTTATCTATCTATAAGCCCCGGCCTTATCAGTTCAGACGCTAGTAGAATAATTTTGGTAAGTCGGGTCCTGTCTAGAATCCGGCCAGCGAAAACTAGAGATAACGAATTATAGGGGCCGCGGAGAAAGCTCCGAGGGCAATCTCTTGGGCGCGGAGTATATAGGCTGACTGTATCTTTCTTTCGAATCTAGCTAACTCGTGCGCAACATATCAAGTTCCCTATTCTGAGATGCGTATATACATATGTAGAATACACCATTGAGCATGTAAACCCATTGGCTGATATTCCATATAACCCTCTGTCTCCATACTAAGCCAATACATATCATACGTACTACTTGGGTAGACTGTACCTGGTATATAAGGGAATTACATCAAGTATAAAGGATGCTTTGCACAGAGCTGACTAAGGCTCGAACCCTACGGTGCCATCCCCGACTTATTCAGTCTGACGGCCGATGGATTTCCACTAGGTAGTCTGGTTCCTCGTAGGGAGGCAAACCGCGGAGGAAGTGTACCTGGTTGCTTATTTTTTTTTTTTTTTTGAGCTATACGCTTTTCCCCCGAAGGGAGCCTGAGGCTATGAGGCGGCCCCGTTGCACCTGGTTACTTTTTTTTTGAGTCTAGGTATGCGCCTTTCCCCCGAAGGGATCCGTAGGCTCACCTGGTTACTATTTTGATATCAATCCTGCCACATGCACTGTGGCTAAGTGCGAACCGCATAGATAAGAAAATCGCCCTGGGCTTCTCCGCGGAAGCACGATGGCTACTATGCACACCCGATGCCACATGGCCATGGTGGGGTATATACCTGCCTCTATATTGATATGTATGATCCGTTGAAAGGAAAAAAAAAAGCAAGTACAGTGTCTGATTCGGAACCCGTCATGAAATGACAGCAATATAGGTAGATGCAGCTGGGCAAGTAGTCGCGTGGGTATGTCAGTATGTACTCATCAGCTTTCGGGACCCGTCCCCGTTCATACATGGGTTACACGACGTGGGGCGGGGGCGTCGCTTGTCTTCTGCACGGAGTCGCTGTGGGGGTGCAGCTGCATGTGCTGCTAGCAACCACATCCTCAGCCAGACATGAGTTGAGGCAAATACGATCGCGATCTCAGCCGAGAACCTGGGAGCTGAGCGATCATGATACGACGAGGCAGGGATATTGATATCGCTCGAATCCCGGCGCAACGGCTCGCGTGCAGATAGTATTCTGCACGGTATCGACGCAGTCAGGAACATCCCCAACTAAGTCCGCGGAACTGGAGCTAGACTACATGGGACTTCAGCGGAGATTTTACGCAACATGTATGACAGGGGCCTCACTGATACCGCCGACGTTTTGGAGATCCGTGGGATTATGCACCACTTCCAAGTTGCAAGTTGGAGTCCCGCGGGGCGGTGGGGAAAATATCGGCTGTCGCTCACTCACTCATGCAGGCGATATCAGTAGTTGGCTTCTCCGAAGTTTTGGAGATTCCGACACCGGCTGTTTACCTAAGTCAATTTATTTAATTAATATAGCCAATTCGCTTCTCCGCAAAGGCGGGCATATATACAAATATACAGCTGGCATTTGTGAGATCCATACTTGTGATAGATATATTTGTATCAGCTTGCATTACCATCACTAGTGGTGCCAAACATTCCCCACACGGCGGCTTCAGCTCAGATATCCAAGGTATCTGGTGACCCAGCAACACCCTCCTGGAACCGAGAATCGATTGAATTTAAATCCAATCACGGTTGCACATTGCCAGGGCTTTCTTGAAGTCCCCTGGTCACAGCTCCCAAAACGGGGAACTCACTGTCAAAAAAGCGAGCCCAGCGACGAAGCTGGGGTCGGGGTAAGAAGGAAACTCGTGCACAGGTTGCTGGAAATATTGAGAACGTGGTAGCTGTTGTAGACCGTGTTGAATTGCGAGGCTCAAGAATGGAGAGAGATGTGGTGGGGGTGATAGCCCCAGAGGATGCTCCGGTCATTGAGGGAATAAGACCTCTTGTGCGGAGTAGTACCGTCACGGTAGAAAGCCCTCCAGCGACAGGCAGTGAGGGTGGGAGAACAGCATCAGGGACCCCAGAGACACAGACTGTACAAGAAGAAACCACAGCAGTACCGCCACTACCATCCCCGACACCAACAAAGCCAAGAGAAGACACCTCCTCCACCAATTCCGCCGATGGGGCTTGCTCCCCTACCACCGACCGTCCTGCTACTCCTGCCTCCTCCGCCCCCGACTCCCGGAGACGCATCGTCATTGTCGGCCTCGGCATGGTTGCCGTAGCCTTCATCGAGAAACTCCTCAAACTCGACGAGCGCCGCAATGAGTACTCCATTCTCGTTCTCGGGGAGGAACCACATATTGCCTATAACCGTGTAGGTTTGACCTCGTATTTTGAGCACAGAGAAGTCGAAAGGCTCTACCTCAATCCGCAGAGTTGGTACGATGACCAACATAAGCTAGGAAAGTTGAATTACATGCTTTCCACGACGGTGGCGGGAATTGACCCTGTAGGGAAGACGGTTACGGTACACTCAACAATAAATTTACCAGCGACGCCGATTATCACAAAGTATCCCGTAGCTATTATTTCCGAAGATGCACAACCTCCAGTGGTCAATACAATCCCCTACGATATCCTTGTAATAGCTACGGGCTCCTCCGCAACAGCGCCTACCTCCACCCCCGGCCACACTGCCCCTGGGGTCTTCCTCTACCGCGCCCTCGGGGACCTCGACGGGCTGATCACATACTCGTCCCAACCACATATCAAAGGTAGCACTGGGGCAGTTGTTGGAGGTGGGCTGTTAGGGTTGGAGGCGGCAAAGGCAATGCTGGATTTGGCGAATTTTGGGAAGGTGGTGATTTTTGATAAGAATAAGTGGGTATTGAGTAGGCAGTTGGATGAGGATGCAGGGAGATTGGTAGGGGAGAAAATTAGGGAGTTGGGAGTGGATTTAATGAGTGAGAAGAGAGTCAAGGTGATTAAAACCGGAAGTCATGGAGGAAAGGGCCCAGAGGGGGTTGTGGGGGTGGAGTTTGAGGACGGGGGGGAAATGGATATTGGGTGTATATGTTATGCGGTGAGTTAGCTTTATCCTTGTGTGGGAGAACTCCATGTTGATTTTTTCTTGTAGATCGGTATCAAGCCTCGAGATGAGCTTGCCAGGGCGGCTGGATTGACCTACAGCGAGAGGGGTGGTATTTTAGTCAATGACGAGTAAGAACTCCCAGTCTCACTTTCTCGGAGTTACCACAACTAACACTCTCCTGCAGACTCCAAACTTCCTCCCCAGGCATCTACGCCATCGGCGAATGTGCCTCCTGGAACAAAGAAACCTATGGCCTTATTGCCCCCGGGGTGGAAATGGCCGATGTCCTCGCCTTCAACCTCACCCAAGCTAAATCTCACACCGCGCGGACCTTCAGGCGTCCTGACCTCTCTACCAAACTCAAGCTCCTCGGAGTAGATGTTGCGTCTTTCGGGGATTATTTTGCGGACCGGGATGGCCCATTGTCCGTTATGGCACCCCGCCGAGGTAAAGCAGGGGCACAGCAAGTCAAGGCACTGACGTATAAAGACCCCTTCGCTGGGGTGTATAAGAAGTATATCTTCACTGCGGATGGGAAGAGGTTACTGGGGGGTATGATGATCGGGGATACAAGGGATTATATCAAACTCGTTGCCATGGTGAAGAACAAAAAGGAACTTGATGTTCCACCCGGGGAATTTATTTTGGGTTCAAAAAAGAGTGGGGATGATGGTGATGATGCAGATGAACTAGATGATGATACTCAGATTTGCTCCTGCCACAACGTTACCAAGGGCGATATCGTTCAAGTTGTCAAAGACGGGAGTTGCAAGAGTATTGGCGAGGTGAAAGCATGTACCAAGGCCGGAACGGGGTGTGCTGGATGCATGCCCCTCGTTCAGGGGATATTCAACTGCGAGATGAAGAAGCTCGGGGTGGAGGTATCAAACCATCTATGCCCACACTTTGCATACTCTCGAATCGACCTCTTCGGTATAATTTCCGTCAAGAAATACACAACACTCCCCGAGGTTATGTCTGCCGTCGGCAAGACCCCCGACTCCCTCGGGTGCGAAGTCTGCAAGCCAGCACTGGCTAGTATTTTTGCCTCTCTCCATAACCACCACGTTCTCTCCACGCCCCACGCGCACCTCCAAGACACAAACGATAAGTATCTCGGAAACATTCAGCGCAATGGGACATTTTCTGTAATTCCTCGAGTCGCCGGCGGTGAAATTACCCCCGACAAGCTTATCGTTATTGGGAATGTTGCGAAGAAATATGGCTTATATTGCAAGATTACTGGCGGACAAAGAATCGATATGTTTGGCGCACGGAAGCAGGATTTAGTCGATATTTGGACGACACTTGTAGCAGCAGGGATGGAGAGTGGGCATGCATATGCGAAGAGTTTGAGGACAATTAAGAGTTGTGTAGGAACTACATGGTGCCGGTTTGGTGTGGGAGATAGTGTGGGATTGGCAATTCGATTGGAGAATAGGTATAAGAGTATTAGGAGCCCGCATAAGCTGAAGTCGGCGGTGTCAGGATGTGTTAGGGAGTGCGCAGAAGCGCAGAATAAGGAGTAAGTTCCAGAGTGATATTAGCCAGAATCCCCATGCTAATAATATGCCCTGCAGTTTCGGTCTTATCGCCACGGACAAGGGATACAACATTTATGTCGGCGGTAACGGTGGCTCAAAACCCCGTCATGGGGACATCCTCATCAAAGACTGTCCTCCAGACGAAGTAATCCCGGTGCTAGACCGGTATCTCATGTTCTACATCCGCACGGCAGATAGACTCCAACGCACAGCTCGGTGGTTGGAAGGTCTTCCAGGTGGAGTCAAGTACCTCCGAGAAGTAATTCTGGAGGATAAACTCGGGATTGCAAAGGATCTAGAAGAGCAAATGAGCGTTCTTGTCTCGACATACTTCTGTGAATGGGCAGAGGTGATCCAGGATTCAAGTAAGCAAGAAAGATTCAGGCAATTCGCCAATATCGACCCCAAAAGCGCTCCTAGCGAAGCCCCTGCGACTATTACACCCCCACCAGAATCCGAAAATGAGAAGGAGCTCGAGGTGCGCCTAGCCCCCACTGTAGACTTATCCGACAACGGCATCGAAATCATCCAAGAACGGGGACAGCTTCGCCCCGCATACTGGCCCTCCGGGTCCGGCTCAGAGGGAATAGATTTCCGCTCGCTCACCTTCACCAGCCCGATGTCCTGGGAACCTATAATTCACTCCTCGAAGCTAGAAACATCCAATGCAGCACCTACCGCCTCCGTGGCCGTCAAGCGCGGGGATACTCAACTTGCAATCTTCCACGTCCGCGGGAGGGGGTACTTTGCCACACAGCAAATGTGCCCGCATAAGCGTGCGTTTGTGCTTAGTGATGGGCTTATTGGGGATGACCCTGCAAAGCCAGGGCAGCTGTGGGTCTCGTGCCCGCAGCATAAGCGGAATTTTGAGCTAGTGCCGCCCACTAGCACCACCACTACTACTGACAATTCATGCAGCCCGCAGGCAATGGCTGGGGGGTGTATCTCTGACCCGACGCTGAGCGTAAAAATGTTCAAGGTTGAGCTCAGGGATGACGGGATGCTGTATATAGAGTTACCGTCCGTGGAGGAGCTCGATGCGGTGCTGGGGACGAGGAGGTGGACTGTGAAAGCCGGAGAGGCGGGAGAGGGGCCTTTTGGAAGTTTGGATAGGAAGTTGGAGAAGGAGAGGGAGGAGAGGAGGAAGGGGATGA
>Ga0307514_10003166_pt1 | contig 16124 bp, 13 predicted proteins | sample 16_EM_MG_FD_203088 | JGI IMG/M metagenome (GOLD analysis project Ga0307514, IMG submission 203088) | Populus trichocarpa ectomycorrhiza microbial communities from riparian zone in the Pacific Northwest, United States - 16_EM | ecosystem: Host-associated > Plants > Roots > Unclassified | place...
GCCCGGGCGAGTGCGAGGCGTTGCCGCTGGCCGGCGGACAGCCCGGCCCCGTCCTCGCCCAGCACCGTGTCGGCGCCCAGGGGCAACGCGTCCACGAACTCCAGCGCACCGGCGTCACCCAGGGCACGTCGTACGGCGGTGCTGTCAGCGTCCGGACGGGCGAGCCGTACGTTCTCGCCGATTGTCCCGGCGAACAGGTGCGGCCGTTGCGGCACCCACGCGATACGCGAGCGCCATTGCTCCAGATCGGCCTCGGCGAGATCCACTCCCCCGACCAGGACCCGGCCCTCGCTGGGCGGCACGAATCCCAGCAGCACATTGAGCAGCGTCGACTTGCCCGCACCGCTCGGCCCGACAAGCGCAACCGTCTCCCCGGGCTCCACGGCGAAGGACAAGTCCGTCACCGCGTCCGCCGACCGCCCGGGATACCGGACGGTGACCCCATCGAAGGCCAGGGCCCCCGACGGCACGGCGCCGCGGCCCGAGGCCGGCACCGGTGTCTCGAGCACCGAGAAGATCTCCTCCGCGGCGGCCAGACCCTCGGCCGCCGCGTGATACTGCGCTCCCACCTGCCGCAGCGGCAGATAGGCCTCGGGCGCGAGCACCAGGATGACCAGGCCGATGTACAGGTCCATGTCCCCGTGCACGAGCCGCATTCCGATGGTCACGGCGACCAGCGCCACCGACAGCGTCGAGAGCAACTCCAGCGCGAAGGACGAGATGAAGGCGATCCGCAGCGTCCGCATGGTCGCCTGCCGGTACTCCCCGGTGATGCGCCGAATGGAATCCGCCTGCGCTTTGGCCCGCCCGAACACCTTCAGGGTCGGCAGGCCGGCCACCACGTCCAGAAAGTGCCCGGACAGTCGGGACAGCAGCCGCCACTGCCGGTCCATCCGGGACTGAGTGGCCCAGCCGATCAGCACCATGAAGACCGGAATGAGGGGCAGGGTCCCGACGATGATGGCCGCAGAGACCCAGTCCTCGGTGACGATCCGCGCCAGCACCGCCACCGGCACGACGACCGCGAGGCCCAACTGCGGCAGATAGCGCGAGAAGTAGTCGTCGAGGGCGTCGACCCCCCGCGTGGCGAGCGCGACCAGCGATCCGGTCCGCTGTCCGCTCAGCCACCCGGGCCCCAGTGCGACAGCGCGCTCCAGCAACTTCCCCCGCAGCTCCGACTTCACTGCCGCGCTCGCACGGTGCGCGGCGAGTTCGGTGAGCCAGGAGACCATGGCGCGGCCACCCGCGACGGCCACCAACAGCAACAGGGGAGTCCGGAGGTCGGCGACGGACAGGCCGTGCTGGAAAGCTCCCACCACCACTTCGGCGATGAGCATCGCCTGCGCGATGACCAGTCCTGCACCGACGGCACCCAGGCCGACTACCGCCATCAGGAAGGGCCGAGTGGTCCGGGCGTACCGGACCAGACGCGGATCGATCGGTTTCACGTGAAACATGCCCTTCGGTCCAAGGGGTGCCTGTCACCGTGTTTCACGTGAAACATCGCGAAACCATGGTGAGCCACTCCCTGTCGGACTCAGTGAGCGGTGTCGGCGGCGATGTGCTGTGTGCCGATCCGCTTGCGGAACACCCAATAGGTCCAGCCCTGGTAGAGCATGACGACCGGCGTGGCGATCGCCGCGCACCACGTCATGATCTTCAGGGTGTACGGGCTCGACGAGGCGTTGGTGACCGTGAGGCTCCAGTCCTCATTGAGCGAGGACGGCATGACGTTCGGGAAGAGCGTCAGGAAAAGCATCGCCACGACGGCCACGATGGTGACACCGGACAGGGCGAACGACCAGCCCTCACGTCCGACCTGGTTGGCCACGAGGGCGGCGACCAGCGCGGCGACCGCCACGACGAGCGCGATCAGGCTCTTGCCGTCACCTCCGTCGGCCTGCGTCCACAGCAGGAAGAGCAGCGCCAGCACTGTGGCGGCCAGACCGACGACGGACGCCAGCTTCCGCGCCCGCACCCGGATGTCTCCCACGGTCTTGAGCGCTGTGAACACCGTGCCGTGGAAGGTGAACAGCGTCAACGTCACCAGACCACCGAGGAGCGCGTACGGGTTGAGCAGGTCCCAGAAGGTGCCGACGTAGTCGAAGTTCCGGTCGATCTTGACCCCCCGCACGATGTTGCCGAAGGCCACACCCCACAGAAACGCCGGGATCAGTGAGGTCCAGAAGATCGCGGTCTCCCAGTTGCGCTGCCAGTTCTCCTCGGGCCGCTTCACCCGGTACTCGAAGGCGACACCTCGGACGATCAGACAGACCAGGATGAGCAGCAGAGGCAGGTAGAACCCGGAGAAGAGCGTGGCGTACCACTCGGGGAAGGCGGCGAAGGTCGCGCCGCCGGCCGTCAGCAGCCACACCTCGTTGCCGTCCCAGACGGGGCCGATGGTGTTGATCAGCACCCGCTTCTCGGTCCGGTCGCGGGCGAGCAGCTTGGTGAGGACGCCGACCCCGAAGTCGAATCCTTCCAAGAAGAAGTAACCGGTCCACAGGACGGCGATGAGTACGAACCAGACGTCGTGAAGTTCCATGGCTGTGCAGCTCCCTCGGCCTAGTACGAGAAGGCCATCGGCTTGTCGGCGTCACGGGAGTCGCCGCCGATCTTCGTGGGCGGGTTGAGGTCGGCCTCGGTGAGCTCGGGCGGGCCGGCCTTCACGTACTTCGCGAGCAGCTTGACCTCGACGACGGCGAGGATGGCGTACAGGCTGGTGAAGACGATCATCGAGGTGAGGACCTCACCCTGGGAGACACCGGGGGAGACCGCGTCCCGGGTCTGCAGGACGCCGTAGACGACCCACGGCTGACGGCCCATCTCGGTGAAGATCCATCCCCAGGAGTTGGCGATCAGCGGGAAGGCCAGGGTCCAGATCGCAAGGCGCCAGTACCACGTGGTGAGCTTCGGTCCGAGCGCCTTCTTCCGGAGGAGGACCAGATGCGGTACCTCGTCGTCGCCGACCCTGAGGTGCTGCGGCAACAGGAACTTCTTGCGGGTCAGCCAGAGTCCGGCCAGCCCGATGGCGAAGGACGACATCCCGAAGCCGATCATCCAGCGGAAGCCCCAGTAGGCGACCGGGATGTTGGGCCGGTAGTCACCGGGACCGAACTTCTCCTGCTCGGACTTGTTGACGTCGTTGATGCCCGGCACGTACGAGCTGAAGTCGTCGTTCGCGAGGAAGGACAGCAGGCCGGGGACCTCAATGGCGACCTTGTTGTGGCCAGCGTCGACGTCACCGTAGGCGAAGACGGAGAAGGGCGCGGGCGCCTCGCCGTCCCACAGCGCCTCGGCGGCGGCCATCTTCATCGGCTGCTGCTCGAACATGATCTTCCCGAGCGTGTCCCCGCTGACCGCGGTGAGCAGACCGCCGATGGCGACGGTCACCAGACCGAGGCGCAGTGAGGTCTTCATCTCGCGTATGTGCTTCTTGCGCAGCAGATGGAAGGCGGAGATGCCGACCATGAAGGCGCCGCCGGTGAGGAAGGCCGCGGAGAGAGTGTGGAAGGCCTGGGCGAGCGCGGTGTTCTGGGTCAGTACCAGCCAGAAGTCGGTGAGCTCGGCCCGTCCCTTCGCCTCGTTGATCCGGTAGCCGACCGGGTGCTGCATCCAGGAGTTGGCCGCGAGGATGAAGTACGCCGACAGGATCGTGCCGATCGAGACCATCCAGATGCACGCCAGATGGATCCTCTTGGGCAGCTTGTCCCAGCCGAAGATCCACAGGCCGATGAAGGTGGACTCGAAGAAGAAGGCGATCAGGGCCTCGAAGGCGAGCGGGGCGCCGAAGACGTCGCCGACGAAGCGTGAGTAGTCGGACCAGTTCATGCCGAACTGGAACTCCTGCACGATGCCGGTGACCACACCCATCGCGATGTTGATCAGGAAGAGCTTGCCCCAGAACTTGGTGGCCCTGAGGTACTTCTCCTTCTCCGTGCGCACCCACGCGGTCTGCAGTCCGGCCGTGAGAGCGGCCAGCGAGATCGTCAGCGGGACGAACAGGAAGTGGTAGACGGTGGTGATTCCGAACTGCCAGCGCGCCAGGGTCTCCGGCGCCAGAGCCAGTTCCACGTCGTCACTCTCCTTACGTCGCCGAGATACAGCGGCTCTTTGCCCCTTTTGCCACACGCATCACTGGAGCAATCGGGACACGCTTGTGAACGCGTTCACATTCACAAGCAATTATGACGCACTGACTCTCGACACTCGAAGGGGGGTCCCCCCTCACGGGAACCCCCCTGTCAGCAGGCTTGGCTAGAGCTCCTTGTGGAACCCTTCCGCCGCCTTCAGGAAGATGTCGTTCGCCTCGGTCTCCCCGACCGTGACCCGCACGCCCTCGCCCGCGAACGGCCGGACCATCACCCCCGCCTGCTCGCACGCCTGCGCGAACTCGACCGTGCGCTCCCCCAGCCGCAGCCACACGAAGTTGGCCTGGGTCTCCGGCACCGTCCAGCCCTGGGCGCGCAGCGCGTCGACCACGCGCGTGCGCTCGCACACCAGCGAGCCCACCCGGCCGAGCAGTTCGTCCTCGGCACGCAGCGAGGCGACCGCCGCGTCCTGCGCGAGCCGGCTCACCCCGAAGGGCACCGCGGTCTTGCGCAGCGCCGCCGCCACCGGCTCATGGGCGATCGCGAAGCCGACGCGCAGACCGGCGAGGCCGTACGCCTTGGAGAAGGTGCGCAGAACGCAGACGTTCGGCCGCCGGCGGTACAGCTCCACGCCGTCCGGCACCTCGGCGTCGCGGATGAACTCGCGGTACGCCTCGTCCAGCACGACCAGGACATCACCGGGCACCCGGTCGAGGAACCGTTCCAGCTCGGCCCGCCGTACGACCGTGCCCGTGGGATTGTTGGGGTTGCAGACGAAGATCAGCCGGGTCCGCTCGGTGATCGCGTCCGCCATGGCATCCAGGTCGTGCACATCACCCGACGTCAGCGGTACCTGCACCGGAGTGGCCCCACTGATCCGCGTGATGATCGGGTACGCCTCGAAGGACCGCCAGGCGTAGATCACCTCGTCGCCGGGTCCCGAGGTCGCCTGGATCAGCTGCTGGGCGACCCCGACCGAGCCGGTGCCCGTGGCCAGGTCGGACAGCGGCACGGCGAAGCGCTCGGACAGTTCGTTCATCAGGCCGGTGCAGGCCAGGTCCGGGTAGCGGTTGAACGACGAGACGGCGGCCGTCAGGGTCTCCAGCACGCCGGGCAGCGGCGGATACGGGTTCTCGTTGGAGGACAGCTTGTAGGCCACCGGGCCACCGGCCGCGGCGGGCTTGCCCGGCACGTAGGTGGGGATACCCTCCAGCTCGGCACGCAGCTTGGGGCTCGTCTCGCTCACCGCAGTCCTCCTCGTGACCACCGGCGGGCGTCAGCACCACCGGCTTCCAATGCTCCTCACCCTATGAGGATTCGGCTCCACTGCGTACAGGTGCGCGGCGACCTCGTCTCCCAACAGCCCCCGAGCTGGGACGTCTCGGTCGACGTCGGAGCCGCATCAAGGTCATCACCGTACGAAGGCGTACGAATCCAGGGGCGCGGCCACATATATCTATGCGCCGGTGGCTCGCGCCGTGGCGCGCATCCCCCGTGAAGGTGAGTTGAGACCGCTTCGAAACATCCGCGACTTGGCAGGTCGGCATACGTCGACACGTCACGTCTTACCTCTGGATCACTCAACTACCTTAATTTCCAAGGCAATTGACCCATTGCGTCCTTGCAGAAACGTGCCTGCCAATGCGTGCATATGCGTCCGCCCTACCCCACCGCATGAGCCCTACTATCGGCTCGCCATGACAGCAGCAGGGAAGCACCAGGTGAGCCGCGCGGAAACCTCACGGCGAGGCAGTCGGCCGGGACGAGCGGGCATCAGAGACGTCGCCGCCGCCGCCGGAGTGTCCATCACGACCGTCTCCGACGCCCTCAACGGGAAGGGCAGGCTCCCGGACGCCACCCGACGCCATGTCCGCGAGGTCGCCGACCGGCTGGGTTACCGGCCGTCGGCCGCCGCCCGCACACTCCGTACCGGCAAGTCCGGACTGATCGGTCTGACCGTGACGACGTACGGGGATGAACCTTTCACCTTCACCGAGTTCGCGTACTTCGCGGAGATGGCACGGGCCGCCACCTCGGCCGCGCTCGCCCGCGGCTACGCCCTCGTCATCCTCCCCGCGACCTCCCGCCACGACGTGTGGTCGAACGTCGCCCTCGACGGCACCGTCGTCATCGACCCCTCCGACCAGGACCCGGTCGTCAGCGAACTGGTCCGGCAGGGTTTACCGGTCGTCTCCGACGGCCGCCCGGCAGGCGCGCTCCCGGTCACCGCCTGGGTCGACAACGACCACGAGGCCGCCGTACTCGGCATCCTCGACCACCTGGCAGACGCCGGCGCCCGCCGTATCGGCCTGCTGACCGGGACCTCCACAGACACGTACACCCATCTGTCGACCACCGCTTACCTGCGCTGGTGCGAGCGTGTGGGCCAGGATCCGGTGTACGAGGCCTATCCCGCGCACGATCCGTGCGCGGGAGCCGTCGCCGCCGACCGCCTGCTCGCCCGGCCCGACCGCCCCGACGCCGTCTATGGTCTCTTCGACCCGAACGGCACCGACCTGCTCGCCGCGGCCCGCCGCTACGGACTGCGCGTACCGGACGACCTGCTTCTGGTGTGTTGCAGCGAATCCACCGTGTACGCCAACACCGAGCCGCCGATCACCACGCTCTCCCTGAAGCCGCGCCGTATCGGCACGGCCGTCGTCCAGCTCCTCATCGACGCCATCGAGGGGGTCGAGTCGGACCAGCCGGTCGAGCAGGTGATACCGACCGAGCTGATCGTGCGTACCTCGTCCCAGCGACGGCCGCCGCGGACGACGGTCAGCCCGCCGCGGTCGCCCGAGGAGGAGTAGCGCCGCAGCGGCCGGGCGGCAAGCACGTTCCGCGGGACGGGGCAAGGGCCGTCGCAGGGCGCTGCGACCTTGGTCACGGCGTGGTCGAAGACCTGCCCAATCGGGGCGAAAGCCGCGATGAACTGGAGTCTTGCTCCGATTCACTACCCCTGGGTCATCACACGGCGCTATCCGCATTCCTATGATGGGCCCACGACACCGCGGGGCCGCTGCGACCAGGCAGTCCGATGCGGTGCAGATGCGGCGCGATGGTGGAGGGGTCTGATGACTCAGGGGGCCGGTCAGGGACCCGAGGTGGAGCGAACGGCGACGTTGCGCGACTTCCGGGTGCCCGCGTACGTCCATGAGAGCGGTCCGTACCCGCAGGGCGTGCACACCGGTGACACGATCAGCCCGGTCGAGGAACCGGTGGAGCACCCGGAGGGCTACACCCCCACGGAGCGCGACCTGCCGGTCATCAACCGGGGGGACACGCTTCAGACGGCCGTCGACCCCGAGTCCATCCCGGCCCCGCAGCCGACGGACGGTCCCGGTCCGCTGTTCGTCGTCGGAGACGTGCACGGCTATATCGACGAGCTGGTGGGCGCCCTCCAGGAGAAGGGGCTCCTGGACGCCGCGGGCAACTGGTGCGCGGGCACCGCCAGGCTGTGGTTCCTCGGCGACTTCACCGACCGCGGCCCGGACGGCATCGGCGTCATCGACCTCGTGATGCGGCTGTCCGCCGAGGCCGCCGCGGCCGGCGGCTACTGCAAGGCGCTCATGGGCAACCACGAGCTGCTGCTGCTCGGCGCCAAACGGTTCGGCGACACCCCCGTCAACTCCGGCGCGGGTACCGCCACCTTCCAGGCGGCCTGGCTGCTCAACGGCGGTCAGAAGACCGACATGGACCGTCTCCAGGACCACCACCTGCAGTGGATGGCCCGGCTCGACGCCATGGAGGAGGTCGACGGCCATCTGCTCGTCCACTCCGACACCACCGCCTACCTCGACTACGGCGACTCGATCGAAGCAGTCAACGACACCATTCGCGAGACGATCACGCGCAATGACGCGGACGAGGTCTGGGACCTGTTCCGCAAGCTCACCAGGCGGTTCTCCTTCCGCGACGAAGGCGGCCCCGACCATGTGCGTTCCCTACTCGACATGTACGGCGGCACCCGGATCGTTCACGGCCACAGCCCCATCCCGTATCTCCTGGGCGAGGCCGGCTCCGAGGACGGCGAGGACTCGTCCGGTCCCGTGATCGAGGGACCGCATCTCTACGCCGACGGACTCGCCATCGGGATGGACGGCGGCGTGACCATGGCCGGAAAGCTGCTGGTCCAGCAACTGCCGCTGGATATCTGAACGTTCACAGGGCAGGCGTTCCCCCACCGAGGACCGACCGACGACGGCACTGGCCACGGGGCATTTTCGGTAAACCCCCTGTCACGCCGTGCCGTCATCGCTCTACCATCGGCTTATCCGTAGCAGGCTCCCCTCCGTTTCTGCCCGACGGCTCGTCAGCGTGCGAGCCCCAAGCCCTACGGAGCATCGGGGGATGCACATGAACAGCGTTCCGCAGCACCTGCTGAGCGAGGACCGCCAGGAATACGAGCGGATCCTCGATGAGGCGCTGCGCTCCGCACCACACCGCCCGGAACTGGCCGCTGTCGGACAACGGCTCAATCCGGAACAGCTGCGCACCATGGCGCTCAACGCCACCGCACTCATCACGGCGGCCGCGGCGACCGAGTACCAGCACTACGTGAAGGTCCGCGAGGAACTGCGCCACCCTGCGCCGTCCACCCCGTCGTCCAACCGCGAAACCGGGTCCGCGGATCCGGCCACCGGCGCGATGGGGCTCGCCACCACCATGGGAGAGGTCGCTGAGACCGCCGGCGCGGGCGCCGTCGCCGTCGTCGCTGTCCTGGCACCCGTCCTGGCCGGAACCGCCGCGGCGATCTTCCTGCTCGTGGGCTACATCCTTGAGATGCTCGACCCCGAGCCGGCGTTCGCCCAGACCATGCTCACCACCGGGTGGGTGTTCGGCGCCGTGACAGCGGCCGCGATCCTCGTCGCCGCCGTCGGGCTCCTGCTCACCGCCCTGCGCAACAGGCCCGCGCTCGCCGCCGGACCGTACGGCGAGATAGGCGCGGAGGTGACCCGGGCCAGGGAAGCCTGGCGCGAGGCCCTGCTGGAGCGCGGCATCCTGCCGTTTCTGCGAGAGGCGCTCGTGGACCCCGGCACCGCCGCACTGGGCCGTACCCCACCACCTGCGCCTACCAGCCGCATGCCGCACTTGGGATACGGACGTCCCGGCTTCAGCAGCCCGGACGACGGCGCCGGCGGCGCGCGCCCGAGCTTCACGAGCCCGGACTACACCAGCCCGGACTTCGGGGGGCCGGATCACAAGCCGGAGTAACAGCCGGCACAGCCCCTCGGCTTGCGCCCCCACCCAGGGGAGCGCAAGCCGACGACCCGGCATCGGGCGCCCGCCTGTCCGGACGGACTACCGGGTCAGTCCGCGATCGGCAGATACACGCGGTTGCCCGCCGCCGCGAACTCCTTCGACTTCTGGACCATGCCCTCCTCGATCTCCTCCGGGCTTCCACCGTGGCGGCGACGGATGTCCTGAGAGATCTTCATCGAGCAAAACTTGGGCCCGCACATGGAGCAGAAGTGAGCCGTCTTGGCGGGCTCGGCCGGCAGTGTCTCGTCGTGGAACTCCCGTGCCGTGTCCGGGTCCAGGGCGAGGTTGAACTGGTCCTCCCACCGAAACTCGAAGCGGGCGTCGGACAGGGCGTCGTCCCACTCCTGCGCACCTGGGTGGCCCTTGGCGAGGTCGGCCGCGTGCGCGGCGATCTTGTAGGTGATGACGCCGGTCTTGACGTCGTCACGGTTGGGCAGGCCCAAGTGCTCCTTGGGCGTGACATAGCAGAGCATGGCCGTGCCCCACCAGGCGATCATCGCGGCACCGATGCCGGACGTGATGTGGTCGTACGCCGGCGCGACGTCTGTCGTCAGCGGGCCGAGCGTATAGAACGGAGCTTCATCACAGATCTCCTGCTGAAGGTCGATGTTCTCCTTGATCTTGTGCATCGGGACATGTCCCGGGCCTTCGATCATGGTCTGTACGTTGAAACGCTTGGCGATCCGGTTGAGTTCCCCGAGCGTGCGCAACTCCGCGAACTGGGCCTCGTCGTTGGCGTCCGCGATGGAGCCGGGCCGCAGGCCGTCGCCGAGCGAGTACGTGACGTCGTAGGCCGCGAGGATCTCGCAGAGTTCCTCGAAGTTCTCGTACAGGAAGCTCTCCTTGTGGTGCGCGAGGCACCACGCGGCCATGATCGACCCGCCGCGCGAGACGATGCCGGTCTTGCGGTTCGCCGTCAGCGGTACGTACGGCAGGCGCACGCCCGCGTGGACCGTCATGTAGTCCACACCCTGCTCGGCCTGTTCGACGACCGTGTCCTTGTAGATCTCCCAGGTCAGCTCCTCGGCGCGGCCGTCGACCTTCTCCAGTGCCTGGTAGAGCGGCACCGTGCCGATGGGAACGGGGGAGTTGCGCAGCACCCACTCGCGGGTGGCGTGGATATTGCGACCGGTGGACAGGTCCATGACCGTGTCAGCGCCCCAGCGGGTCGCCCAGGTCATCTTCTCGACCTCCTCCTCGATGGAGGACGTCACCGCGGAGTTGCCGATGTTGGCGTTGACCTTCACCAGGAACCGCTTGCCGATGATCATCGGCTCGATCTCGGGGTGGTTGACGTTGACGGGGAGTACGGCCCTGCCCGCCGCGATCTCCTCCCGGACCACCTCGGGGGAAACGTTCTCCCGGACGGCCACGTACTCCATCTCGGGTGTGATCTCGCCCCGTCGGGCGTACGCGAGTTGAGTGACCGCGTTTCCGTCGCGACTGCGGCGCGGCAGGCGGGGCCGTCCTGGGAAGACCGCGTCTAGATTGCGCAAGCCCCCTCGGGGCGATGTGTGCTTGATCCCGTCGTCCTCGGGGAGGGCGGGTCGGCCCGCGTACTCCTCGGTGTCGCCGCGACCGACGATCCAGTTCTCCCGCAAGGGCGTAAGGCCCCGGCGGACATCGGTCTCGACCAGCGGATCGGTGTACGGGCCGGACGTGTCGTACAGCGTGACCGACCGCCCGTTGGTGAGGTGCACCTGCCGGACCGGCACCTGCAGATCGGGGCGTGAACCCTCGACGTACGCCTTGTGCCAGCCGATGGACTTCCCGGCCTCCTGGGACTCTTCGTCCTGAACGGAGGCAGGCGTGCGTGTGTCCTTGTTGGTCATGTGACCTACTCCCTACGCCGGCATTACCCGGTACCAGGTTCGGCGGTCGACGCAGCCGTTTCCGTCTGCCAACGTTTCGTGTGGAACATCACTCACTTGTGGCGATGTTTCATGTGAAACATGGATGGGACGGAGGTCAGCGCCCTCTCAGCCCGGTGCTCCGAGCTCCCGCGTGTTCAAAGGTGTCTCCACGCTAGCGTCAATTCGGGCGCGGTGAACAGGGGGCCCCTGTCGTTCTTGCGATGATCGGGCGGTGACCACGACACATCAGCCTCCGCACCCACCGCCCGAGCCGCCGCGTGGGTTCGGTCCCGGAAACGGCGACCGTGGCTCTGATGGCGGGCAGGGGCCCGGTGGCGGGCACGGCCAGGGACCCGGTGACGGTAGCGGTAGCGGTAGCGGTAGCGGTAGCGGTAGCGGTAGCGGTAGCGGTAGCGGGCCAGGACCGGATTCCGAGGGTGGCGGACACGGGCACAGCCACAGTCATGGGCCGGCCGCCCCCGTATCCCAGCACCTGCGTAAGGTCATCGCCGCCATCCTGATTCCGTTCGGGGTCGCGGTGGTGGTCGGGCTCGCGGTGCTGTGGCCGGGAGGCGCGCCGGCTCACGAGCGAACCGGCGTCGGCTTCGACCGGCAGACGCAGCAGGCGACGGTCGCGAAGGTCGAGAGCGTCAGCTGCAAGTCGGTGAACGCCTCGGGAGACGCCCCGACCGGCGACATCTCCACCGCCGAGGGCTCGTCCGCCCAGCAACAGGCGAACGGCACCTGCAAGCGGGCCACGATCCGGGTCGACACCGGCAAGGACAAGGGCCGTACGTTCACGGAGATCGTGCAGCCGGACCAGTCTCGGCAGTTGCACCAGGACGAGAAGGTCGTGGTCGCGTACGAGCCCTCCGCGCCTAAGGACCTGCAGTACTCGGTCACCGACGTGAACCGCAGGCTGCCGATGGCCCTGCTCGCCGGGATCTTCGCCATCGCCGTCGTGGTGGTGGGCCGACTGCGCGGTGTCATGGCGCTGGTCGCGCTGGCCATCAGCTTCATGATCCTGAACTTCTTCATCCTGCCCGCGATCCTGCAGGGCTCGAATCCGCTGCTCGTGGCGGTGGTCGGGGCGAGCGCCATCATGCTGATCGCCCTGTACCTGTGCCACGGGCTGTCGGCCAGAACCTCCGTGGCCGTGCTCGGCACACTGATCTCACTGCTCCTGATCGGCGTCCTGGGCTCGCAGTTCATCGGCTGGGCCGCGCTCACCGGCAACACGGACGACAACACCGGACTGATCCACGGCCTGTACCCGTCGATCGACATGAGCGGTCTGCTGCTCGCCGGCGTCATCATCGGTTCGCTCGGTGTCCTGGACGACGTGACGGTCACACAGACGTCGGCGGTCTGGGAACTGCACGAGGCCAACCCGTCGATGGGGTGGCGCGGGCTGTACCGGGCGGGCATCCGCATCGGCCGCGACCACATCGCGTCCGTCGTCAACACGCTCGTCCTCGCCTACGCGGGCGCCGCGCTGCCGCTGCTGCTGCTCTTCTCGATCGCCCAGAGCAGCGTGGGGACGGTCGCCAACAGCGAGTTGGTCGCTGAGGAGATCGTGCGCACGCTGGTGGGCTCGATCGGCCTGGTCGCCTCGGTGCCGGTCACCACGGCCCTCGCGGCCCTGGTGGTCTCGGCCGACCGGCCGGGAACGGGGACATCCGCAGCTACGGCAGGGACGGGAGTCACGGGAACGGGACCGGTGCCGGTGGGCGACCGCCCGGCTCCGGCACGCGGTGGGAAGGGGCGCCGGCGCAAGCACTGACGCGGGAGGTCCGGCCGAGCTCGGTCGCACCTCCTCGGCCGCCCTTCCAGCCCTCGCCCGACCGCCCGAGCAGAAGCGTTCCTGCGAACCCTCTCAACCGTGCGGAATTTTCTGCCGGTTCCGGCGACGCGATCCTTCAGCCGGCGCTCTGCTCCTCCGCCAGGATGCGGTCCAGCGCCTCGTCGAGATGGGCGTCGAAGTCAGCCAGCGCCCCCTCCTGGCCCAGCGGCACCAGCTTGTCGGTGCGGTCGAGGAACGCGACCAGAGGTGCCGTGGACGAGCGGAACAGCGCCTGATCGCCGCCGACCTGAAGCCGGATCAGTACATCACCCAGTGTGTCGGCATCGGCGGGCGCGACCCGAACATCACCCTCCCCGCATGGGCGTCCCACACCGTCGATCAGCAGCTCACGACCGAAGGCCCAGGTCACCGGGGCATCGCCGGGCAAATGAAAGGTCAGCCGGACGGCATACGGATCGCAGGTCTCGTAGCCCAGCTCCACCGGGATACGGAAGGAGAGCTCCTCGGACACGAGAAAGCTCATCATGACCTCTGCCTGTACGGACTCTCGCATCGCCTACCCCGTCGTGTGACGTCGTCTGGCCGGGAATGACCCCTCTGACACTGTTGGCATCTTGCTGAACGTGCACGACAGATCACAAGGAGTGAGTTTTCAGATACTGATAGAGAGCGCGAGCGAACCCAGAAGCCGCCCCACGGCGTTCTGCAACTGCCGTGTCGCCGCAGGCAGACGATCAGCCTGGTGCGCGGGGAGGGAAATCGCCATGGTCGCGGCTGTCGTTCCCACGGTGATCGGAATCGCCGCGCACACGGTGCCCAGCGCGTACTCCTGGCGCTCCGTCACCGCATCCATGCGCCGCATCCGTTCGAGCCGCCTGAGCAGCGTGTGGCTGTCTCGCACCGTGTACGGGGTGATGGACTGGACAGGGTGCCGGTCGAGGTGGTCGCGGCGGGCGTCCTCGTCCAGTTGGGCCAACAAGCACTGACCGATGGCGTGCGCGTGCCCAGTCTCGCGGAAGTCGGCCCACTCCTCGACCGCCGGATTGCCCGGGGCGTCGGAGACACACACGACCTCGATCTCGCCCTCGCGGTACATGGCGTAATACACGGGGACGCCGATCGCGTCGCGCCAGTCGGCGAGCGTGTTGACGACGGTGCTGCGACGTTTCTGCCGCGCTCCGCTGCTGCCCAGTCGCTCGGCCGCCTCGCCGAGGAAGAACAATCCCTTGTCCCGGGACAGATAGCCCTCGTACACGAGGGTGCGCAGCAGGTGGTAGGCCGTGGGGAGGGCCAGACCCGTCTCGCGGGCCAGTTGCTTGGCGGGTGCCCCGTGTTCGTGCTCGGCCACGGCCTCCAGCAGACGCATGGCGCGCTGCACCGACCCGATCAGGGTCGTGGACTGCGGCGCCGCGGAGGATTCCGTCGCCTGCCGTTGCGTGGGGGGCGTCCGGCGCTGCGTGGGAGGGGGCGTCGTCGAGCGTGGCTGTGCCGGCAGCGCGGGCCGTTCGGCGGGCGTCGACGTCGAGCGCGGCCGTCCTGTCGGCGCTGCGGGTTGCTCGGGTGGCCGGATCCGGGACGCCGGAGCCGGGACAGCGACCCGGGCGTCAGCGGGGGGTGCGGAGGTTTCCGCGTGGGCGGTGTCAACCGTGGCCAAGGGGCACTCCCGAAGCGCGAGGGGGCGGCCCGTGCTGGGGAACACGGGAGGGCTGGTACGCCGCTCACGGGGTTCGTCCCCGCGACGAATCCGGACTCTAATGGCCCGTCGACGCTCGCAGACGGCCTGCCCGGGAAACTTCCCTCGCGCGAGGGAACCGGTGATTCCTGTTACCGATCGCCGGTTGCCCTGCGTGAACCTCTCATTCGTCGCCCGAGAGGGCCCGGTCGCACCGGGCGCTCACCAATCGCTGCGCGACGAGGAGCTGGATGTGAACTTCCGTACGACGTAGATCAGTCCGCCGACCAGTGCCACGAAGACCAGCACCTTGAACAGCAGTCCGATGACGAAGCCGACGACGCTGGCGATCAGCCCGCCGAACACGACCAGGGCGATGACTGGCACCGCGACCCACTTAACCCACCACGGCAGTCCCGCGAAGATCTCTCGCATCGCCCTTACCTCTCCGATACCTGTCCACGCCCGGCGCTCTTGGTGCCGGAGCTTCCCATGTCCTGCACTCGATGCTAGGGCGAGGAGGGGGCCGGCGGGGGCCTCACATCCCTTGTCCGCCCCTGACTGATCCCCTAGGGAACCCCGAGGCCGCGTGTCACCTCTCGGGCGGAGAGAACACCACCAGCACCCTGAGGTCCTCGCTGATGTGGTGGAACTTGTGCGCGACACCGGCCGGTACGTACACCACGCTGCCGCGCGCCACCTCGGTGGTCTCCGTGCCGACGGTGATCGCCGCGCGGCCGCTGACGACGAAGTACACCTCGTCCTGGTTGTGTGGTTGCTGGGGATCGCGCTCGCCCGCGTCAAGCGCGTACAGGCCGACCGACATGTTCCGTTCCCGCAGGAACTGGAGGTAGGCGCCGTCGTTGGCGGCGCGTTCCGCCTCCAGTTCATCCAACCGGAATGCCTTCATCGACTTAGTCCGCCCCTGCCCGTACTAGTAACCGATCTCGTCTGCCACGATCAGACACATGAAGAATTTCGTAGTCAAGACGATCGCCAACGCGGGCGCCCTGGCGGTTGCCGTATGGCTGCTGGACAAGATCACTCTGACCGGTGACAGCACCGGCAAGGAGATCTGGACCCTGATACTCGTCGCCCTGGTCTTCGGCCTGGTGAACTTCCTGGTCAAGCCCATCGTGAAGGTACTCACCTTCCCGCTGTTCATCCTGACCCTCGGCCTGATCACCCTGGTGGTCAACGCCCTGATGCTGCTGCTCACCTCGTGGCTGGCCGACAAGCTCGACCTGAGTTTCCACGTGGAGGGCTTCTGGACGGCTGTCCTGGGCGGCCTGATCATTTCGATTGTGTCGTGGGCGCTTCACGTCGTCCTGCCCGACGAGGACTGAGCACCCCATGACCTACCGCGTCTGCTTCGTCTGCACGGGCAACATCTGCCGCTCCCCGATGGCCGAGTCGGTCTTCCGCGCCCGCGTGCGGGAGGC